>Ga0209542_10015177_pt1 | contig 12979 bp, 16 predicted proteins | sample RifCSPhighO2_01_FD_184028 | JGI IMG/M metagenome (GOLD analysis project Ga0209542, IMG submission 184028) | Soil microbial communities from Rifle, Colorado - Rifle CSP2_plank highO2_0.1 (SPAdes) (version 2) | ecosystem: Environmental > Terrestrial > Deep subsurface > Rock core/Sediment ... | reverse complement strand
TGATTCTTTTGAATAAATGGGCGCCGAACAACCCTCAATGTAATGAACGCAACTTCTCTCTTCTGCGATAATAAGAGTCCTTTCAAACTGTCCAAAACTTGCGGAATTAATCCTAAAATATGCCTGCAAAGGAATAGTAACTTGGACATTTTTTGGTACATAAATAAAGCTCCCACCGCTCCAAACGGCAGAATTAAGAGCCGCAAATTTATTATCTTCCGGCCCGATAACCTTACCAAAATAATGTTTAACAATATCCGGATACTTTTGCACGGCTGTATCAGGGTCACAAAATATAACTCCCTGCTTTTCCCACTGCTTTTTCAAATTATTATAAATAACTTCCGAATCATACTGTGCTCCAACACCTGCCAACATTTTTTGCTCGGCCTGCGGAATGCCAATTTTCTCATAAGTATTTTTAATGTCATAAGGAACATCTTTCCAATTATTAAATTTTTTGTCTGTTGGGCTTATAAAATAATAAAAATCCCTGAAATTGATTCCGGATAAATCCGCTCCCCATGATGGCATCATCTTATTTTTAAATATTTCAAATGCCCGCAGTCTGAATTTCCTCATCCAATCCGGTTCATTTTTGTAATAAGAAATTGTTTCTACGATTTTTTTATTTATACCTTTGGGAAGTTTAAAAATAGAGGTATCAGGTTTAGAAAAACCTAATTTGTAATTGTTTTTTTTTATTGGTTCTATTTTCATGAAATTAAATATACATATGAAAAATTAAAAAATATTCGATATTTACTTTGTATTTTCGATATTTGATATTTAATTTTTAATATATTGCCTATATCCTTTTTTCTCAATCTTTTTTACCAGCGCATAATCCCCTGTTTCCGCAATTTTCCCATCAACTAATACATGAATAAAGTCCGGTTTTATGAATTTAAGAATTCTTTGGTAATGCGTAATAAGAGCCAAACCAAACTTATGTGAAAGAGAAGAAATTGTTCTAGCAATAAATTTTAACCCATCTATATCTAAGCCTGAATCAGGTTCGTCAAGTATGGCGTATACGGGTTTTAAAAGAGAAAGCTGTAAAATTTCCGATTTTTTCTTTTCTCCGCCTGAAAACCCTTCATTTAAATTACGGCTTAGAATATCTTTTTTAAAGGCAAATACATCTGCCTGTTCTAAAAGCTGTTTTCTAAAAGCAATCGGAGATATTCTTTTTTCTTTTTTTTTATTTTCATTTACTGCCATTCTCAGAAAGCTGCCAAAATTCACGCCGGGAATTTCAACAGGGTCCTGGAAACCTAAAAATAATCCGTATTGTGCTCTTTTGTCCGGAGAAAGTTTTGTAACATCAATTCCGTCTATTTTAATTTTTCCACGAGTTATAATGTAGTTTGGGTTTCCCATTAAAGCCTGAGCCAGCGTTGATTTTCCGCTTCCGTTTGGACCCATAATTGCATGTATTTCCCCCTTTTTAATCCTCAAGGAAACACCATGGAGAATTTCCTTGCCATCGTTGGTTTGAACATAAAGATTACTAATTACTAAAGAATTCTTATTCATAATTGCAGAAAATTCTAAATCCAAATTTATGCTTTATAATTATTTACTTTTATCTTTTGCTTCTTTCATTAATTGTAAATTAATTTCCTTTATCATATCTCCTGTTTCATTTTCCGTCATACCATGGATTTTTGAACCTGTTTCCAGATTATCAAACTGATTTAAGGGACAACTTACGCAATATAATCCGTATTCGGCAAGTAGCTCTATTGCCCGCGGACTTTTTTGAACAATGTCAGCAATGAGATCTTTTTCTGTGATTAAATATGGTGATTTTCTGGACACCGACGATTTTTTTTTATCCATAAAAATTATTATGATTTTAATTAGTGTATTAGTTTACCTGCGTCATTTAGTTTTGTCAATTAATCGAATTTTTTAAGTATCTCCCATACTTGTTTCTTTTTTTGCTCTGTTATTTCTACAACTACCGCGCCCAAACCGTATTGACCGTAAAGAACCAAAGAGCCAAGTGGCGCAAGAAGTATTACCGGTACAGCAAGAAGATCTTCCTCGCCTTTTATAAAAATTGTCTGTTTTTTCCCGGTCTTTAAATATTTTTTCAGAGCAGAATAATAAATACCAACCGCGCTTCTACTTATTGTACCGTGCAAATTAACGTGTGATTTTCCAGAAACTGCAAGTAGTCTTGAAATACATTTCTTCTCAAGAGATTTTCTTCTTGTTTTAAAATCAATAATACTTATATCAGGGTGCTTAAATGCTTCAGTAAATTTCATTGACACAATATCGCCAACTGTAATAATAACCGGAATTTTATTATTACCAACAAGCTTTTTTATTTCTGATAAATTTTTAACTACATAACCCACTGGCTTTCTTAATTCTTTCCTTAATTTCTCCGGTAATGTTAATCTTTTTTTATTTTTAAAGATTTTGATATACGCACGGCCGCTTCTATCAATTTCTCCCAATCTGATCCTTTCAGAGGTGATTATTTTTCCATCGTTACCTTCAACTAGAGAAATTGTAACTATTTTAAGAGGCGGAAAACCGATTTCTTCTCTTTTACTGTTTACCAGCACTGCGTTTTTAAACGTAGCTTTTGTGGCAAAAAGCGCTTGGATATTTTTTTCCCTAAGGCTGTTGGCATAAATATCATGAATTGGAATAATCATTGAACGTTTTAATAATTTTCTGTTTTCTAAGTATTTTTTTACATAATTTTCCCGGGTTTTATAATTCTCAACTACATTTGATAAAAGCTTATTTTTAATAAGCTTGTTTGTGGTAACTCCGATAATAACTTTTTCCGACTGCTCAAATGCCTTATTTATCAGGCGCTTATGTCCTGTATGAAATCTGTCAAAAGTACCGCCCAATATGGCATTCCTATACTTAAAATCCATATCTCTATTATAAATGAGGATAAATCAGATTTATGAATTATACTCTTTTAACATTAAATATTATATTCCTTGAGAGTATTAACATATCTTTTTAGAAAACTTACATCTTCTTTATTGAAAAAATAATTTATTAATTGCTGTTGCATAAAAAATTTACGCAATATTTCGCAGTTTAGTAGTTTAGTATAACATAAGTTTCAATCTGAGATCTTCCTTTTGAATAGAATGAGGTTTATTTATTAAGGCGGACTTTGTCTCTCCGAAGTCAAGCTATAGCAAGGCGCTGGCGGAGGACATGGAACAGTACAAACCTATTTCATTCACAATTCCTAGCTCTCAAAAATATTATATCCAAAACTTTACTTAATTTATAGATACTTAGAAGCATAGGGGATGTTAAAACTTATCTTATATATTTACGAAGACAAAATAAAAACATAGAGCCATTAAATAAAGCGTAATATAGAGGATATAAATAATTAGAAATGTGAGTTTTGTCTGTACTGATTATGGTAAGCATGGTCGCGATGAAAAAGAAAAACCAAAACCATATATTTTCATCTCTTGGATCGTTAATGACTCTCTTGTACGTTGGAATTCCTCCAATAAAGTGAGCAATAAGCCCAATTGAAAGATTTAAAAATGGCAGTTTTGCAAACAACCAAACAAACAAACTAAAAATTAAAAATATAGAGGCAACAAGTTCAGTTTTGCCAAATATCCTACTGGATTTTTTAAGTGATAAAAACAATATAACTAAATTTCCCAAAACTCCTAAACCAGCTAGTAAAATAACAGCGAAACTATTCCTCAAAGCTAAAACACTTATAAAGCCGTTAGTTACCAAAAGAAGCCAGATTACTCTGCTGTAAATACTTGGGCGATATTTATTGTTTAGAATTGCTTTCGATCCCGAAATGTAAGAGAGCATTACGAAAAGAACAATAGCTAAATCCATTCTGAAAGTATATCAAATTTTTTAAAAGGAAATTTTATCATACGATCATTTGCGCTACAATTACTATCCAATCACGTATGTCTTTTAACACATAGCATCCAAGCCTCGTAAGGTAAAAGTGGGAACAGAATTCTATTTTGAGGCTAATTTGCAGGCAACCATTGATGCTATTAGAACCTATTTTATCAATTTGCAGTACACTTCAACATCATTCCCCTCTGTATCTTTAAACTCTAATACATTATTATCTCCAATTTTAGTTAATGGATAAACAATCATTGCATTTAGTTCCTTGAGCTTCTTTTCCAATTTATCCATATCGTCAACTTCAAAACTTAATAAACAGTTATCTCCGTAAGTCACTTTTTCTTTAACTTTATCAGGGGCAAATAAACAAAGACGAAAACCATTAAAGTTAAAAATACTAAAAACCTCGCTTTTAACTTTAACTGATTGTTCTAAAAACTTCTCATAGAATGCAGTCGCTCTATCCATATTTTTAACACAAAGATAGGCAGAGTTTAGTTTCATATATTTATTTTAAAAAAAATTATGTTTCTTAATAAATGCTCTACCTGAACCAGACTTTAAATACTTTTCAAAATTTCGCGCTGTTGTTTCACTTTTAAAGGCAAAATAAGTAGTCAATTCTATTGGTATTCGATACTTTGTAACCGGTACCCAGCCAGATTGATGTCTATTTACTCTATCCTTTAAGTCTTTTGTTAAACCAATATAAGTTCTTTTATCTGAACATAACAAAATATAGACATAATGCATAAGTTGACTTAGCATATACTTCGTCGAACCAGGGCAGATTTATCTCGCTGAAATCTCGCCATTAGGTCAAATATTAACCTTGAAAAACAACAAGATTATATTCTTAATTGCCGATAGCGTATCAAAATTGTCAGTTGTAAAGATAACTAGGGATTGAAATAATAAGCTAAAGTGTTGCAAGATGGGGCATGAGAAGATATAAATGCCCAAAATGCAATTCTACCTCTTGCGTTATTCGTCAAACAAAGCGGGGAAAATCAATTTTATACAAATGTAAAGGCTGTATTAAATATTTTTCCATAAAAACTATTCATTCTAACAAGAAAGAACTTTTAAATGATCATTTAGACGGATTATCGTTTCGGAAATTAGGCGTAAAGTACTCTCTTTCACCAATGACTGCATGGAGAATATGTGAAGAGGAATTAAAAAAGCTTCCCGATAATAATCGCTTTACCTTTAACTGCTGCAGCCGTTTCTCAGATATTTTTGTTTTTGATGGAAAATACTTTAACGTGAAAGGCTACGAGTATGATTACGTCTTGTTATGGGGGATCGATTACTTCAGACACGATATCCCTATCTTTATTCTTGCTCCATCTGAGAATTATCAGGCTTGGGCTCGATACTTCTCCTTTTTTAGAATCATAAAGCATTATCCACAACTGGTAGTTTGCGATGATAACGCAAACTTAAAACTTGCTGCAAGAAATTCCTTTCCAAGTGTTAAAATCCAAACTTGTTTTAACCACTTTAAGGAGAATATAAGGCGGGATTTAAGAGTACGTTCCGATTCAACATATACACTATTTATGAAGCGTATCGAAGATATATTAGGAGAAAAGCTTAATGATGAAGCTATGGATAAAAAGCTCTTTTCTCTTTATAGGGATTATCAAACTGACCCTGTCTGTCTTCAGATTCTTACCAATATCCACAAATACAAACCTGAGCTTCTTGGATACAGGGGCATTCCAAAAGCACCGGTTACGACAAACATGATCGAAGGATTAAACAGCCATCTTGAGTCAAGACTCTTTACACTTCGGTCATTCCAATCGTTATCCTACGCAAAGCTCTGGTTCAACGGTTACATCCTTAAGAGAAGATTTACAAAGTTTACAGATTGTCGTGGTAAATTCAGATCTCTTAATGGTAAAACAGGGGTAGAACTGACTAAAAAACCTGAGGTTGAATTACCAATCTTTTTCTAGTTTCTAACTGACAATTTTGATACGCTACTTTAATTGCCCGCCTTCGTTAAAACTACGGCGAGGTGAAAGCGGTGCCTAGTTGACTATGTTGGAACCTTCTTTAAGAAAAAACTAGAAGAAATGACATTCGTTCCACAAGCCAAACCAGCACTTGTTTATACAAGGTGAATTATATCTATTTTAGGTGATAGAAACAAATGTCTCTTATCTAATACGCAATAGCCCCATAGTGTAGTCATACCTAATCGAAGAATGGCAGCGAAATGAGGTTTATGTTTTTCTTTGCGAACCGTTTTCTTTGTCGTGATTTCGAATTTTTTGGAAGAGTTTTCTCTCTTCTTCCCGCATCATTTTAGCAAATTCATTATCAGAATGGGAGTAGGCAATTTTATCAAGTTGTTCAAGAGTTACTCCCTTTTTCAAATACCTCTGAGCATTGGGAAGACTTTTTAGATGATCGTAGGGCGTCTGGTAGAGATTGTATATTTTCTTCTTCTTGCCTTTATCATCAACCTGAATTGTCGGATAAGCGCAGGGACGGTGGTAGTTAAGGTATGGATTAAAGAAGTTTTTGTAATAGACATTTATTTCATCACACAGAGATTGGTCAATATGTTCCCAACCCATGTTCTTTCGGATAACAGACCCGTTCTTTGTTTCCACAAGCGCATTATCGCCTGAGTGATAGGATCTACTTTTTGTTTGTTTCATGAGGAGTCTTTGCAGTAAATCCGCGACAAGATAATTAATCGTTTCATGACCCCGATCGGAATGGAAGTTAAAAAGAACAAAAGGATATTGATCAAAAATTGTTTCTAAAGCAATAATCATACAACTCTCAGATAATTGTGGAACACAAAAAACTATTTCCCACTGGTCTATTTCATCAACGCTATTAATATGGTACACATCTTTCTGATTTACCGAATCTACCCGAATTGAGCCTGGTTTGCCAAAGTTTTCCGGCGGTTTGGTAATCCCGATGGGAATCTGTCTTGCCTTGGTGTGATTGATCCAGGAACTTTTATACATATCGCTATGGCGAAGATTGGTAATATGGGAATGGGAAATTCGGGCTATTGTTTGATACTCCTGATGACCAAACACTTCAAACTCCCGTCGCATGATTTCTTTTGTCGCGCCTTCTGAAAGTCGCAGATGGAGTTCATCAGTTTCTTCCAACCGCTTAATATCTTTTGTCACATATATTTTTGTCGGAGAGGTTCTAACATAGACTGCTTTTTTAAGTTTCCCTTTTTCTGCCATGTTTACCAGACGATACAATTGTCGTTTCTTGTAGCCTGTTACCTTTTTGATATACATAATCACAATATGCTTTTCCTTTCTGGAAAGTTTCCAATACGAAAATTGTTTGATTGTTTTTTGAATAAATTGGTATTTCTCCTCTAAAGAAGAGTTCTCCAAGGAGACAATCACTTTTTGTGAGGCTGTTAAAAACTCCTGTAATTGTGTAACATTAATTAAGCGCGAATCGTCCATAGTAACATTCATATCACTACTATTTTGACGGTTCGCGTTTCATTTGCAAAGAAGTAATAATTTTCCACTTATTTTTTCAGTGCCATTTTTCGGTTAGGTACACGTAATCCCCTCACTGCCATTTTCGATTTGGTAAGACTTGTTGTTGCTAAACCCAGTTTGATTTGCTAAAATATAACGATTCCGATTAGATGGAGTTGTAAAAGAAATTTTACCTAACACTTTGTTTAGAGTAGAAATTGAGGCTGGAAAAGTGGTATTATGTCATCTTTCAGGCAGAATGAGACTTAATTTTATAAAGATACTTCCTGGAGACAGAGTTAGGATTGAAATGACACCATACGATAAAGAAAGAGGAAGAATAGTTTTTAGATACAAATAGTAGCGTCTAGTTGCTAGCTCTAGCGTCTAGTTAAAGTGAACTGAACGCTAGACGCTGATTAACTAAACGCTAAACAATATATGAGAGTAGCAGGCGTAAATATACCAGATGCAAAAAGAGTAGATATAGCTTTGACCTATATTTATGGTATTGGCAGACATAATGCTGTTAAAGTTCTTGAAGCAACAGGAGTTGATCCCTCCAAAAGAGCAAAAGATCTTACTGAAGAAGAAACAGGAAACCTGCAAAAGGTCCTCGATAAAATCAAAATTGAGGGGGACTTAAGGGCAGAAATTCAAATAAACATAAAAAGACTAAAGGAAATAGGAAGTTACAGAGGGATGAGGCATGCAAGAAATTTGCCAGCAAGAGGACAAAGAACAAGATCTAACGCCAGAACAAAAAGAGGTAAAAGAGTGACAATAGGAGCAATTAGGAAAGAAATGGCAGAAAAGATGGGTCTGGTTCAAAAGACACCGGCAACTTTACCCGCAAAAGAGGGTGGTAAATAGAATAATATGGTAGAAAAAACTCAGACAAAGAAAACAAAAACTACTGTTAGTACAGGTAAAGGCAGAGTTTATGTAAGTACTACATTTAATAACACAATAGTTACTATAACTAATGAAAAAGGAGATACGGTAGCTTGGGGCAGCAGCGGCGCTGTAGGCTTCAAAGGAACACGTAAGTCAACCCCTTATGCTGCTACAATGGCAGTTGAGGGCGCTATCAAAAAGGCCCGTGACACCGGCCTTCAAAGCGTAGATGTTTTTATAAAAGGTCCGGGAGTAGGTCGCGATGCGGCCCTAAGAGCAATCAGAAACTCTGGCTTGTCAATCTCTATGATAGCAGATGTTACACCTATACCGCATAATGGTCCCAGACCCAAGAAGAAGAGACGAATATAATGACAATTTAAAATTTAATATTTAAAATTAATAAGATGGCTAGATATACAGGTCCAAAACATAAATTAGCAAGAAGAGAAGGTGTAAACGTAATTGAAAAAGTATCCCGTTCTCTTGATAGAAGGTTAAATATTATTCCGGGATTGCACAGTAAAAGAAATAGAAGAAAACCTTCTGAATTTGGTCTTCAACTGAGAGAAAAACAGAAGCTTAAGAGAATTTATGGTCTTTTAGAGAAGCAGTTCAGAAGATACGTAGTAACTTCCGGCAAGAAAAAAGGAAATACGGAGGAGGCTCTTGCTCAAACTCTGGAAATGAGACTGGATAACATTGTTTTCAGGCTAGGTTTTGCTAAGTCGCGCTTCATGTCACGGCAAATGGTAGGGCACGGTCACGTTTTTGTGAATAACAAAAAAATATCAATACCTTCTTACCAGGTAAAAGAGGGGGATGTAATTACTCTGTCTTCCAAAATAGCGGCAAATATAGATGTTAAGACAACTGCGGAGTCAAAGACGGAAGTTTTACCATTCCTGCAAAAAAATCATCTTGTAGGAAAGGTATTGAGGTTGCCAAAAAGAGAAGAAATTGTAAATCCAGTGGATTATTATTTGGTCATTGAATATTACTCTAGATAGTAGTAAAATAGATGCCTGTATTTATTATGGTTAATCCTAATTTTAAGGTAATAGAAGAAAAAGCGGAAAAGGGTTATGCGCGCTTCGTGATTGAACCTTTGGAGCCAGGTTTTGGTAATACTTTAGGTGTTGCTTTAAGGCGTGTTCTTCTAACTAATATTGAGGGAGCGGCTGTGACATCTGTTAAGATTGACAAGGTAAGGCATATGTTTGCAACTCTTCCCGGTCTCAAAGAAGATATTATTGAACTGATTCTTAATATTAAAGGAATACGTGTTAAGCTTGCTGATGGAAAAAAGGAAGGCAAGCTTATGCTTAAAAAAAGCGGTCCGGGAGAAATTACTACAAAGGATTTGGAACCTACGGAAGGTGTAGAAATAGTAAGCACAGATCACTATTTAGGAAGCCTTGCTAACTCTAAGTCAAAAATTGAGATAGAAATGATAGTTGAGCAGGGATTTGGTTACTCATTAGCTGAGGAAAGAAAGATCTCAACCATTGGAGTAATCCCGATCGATGCCATCTTTTCTCCAGTACTTAAGGTAAGTTACAAGATTGAACAGACAAGGGTAGGTAGACAGACTAATTTTGACAAACTAGTTCTTGAGATATGGACAGATGGTACAATAGATCCAAAATCTGCTTTGGACCAAGCAAGTAAAATGATTGTTGCCTACTTTACTCAAATATATGAACCACGCGTTGATACATCTGAAAAACAGGTAGCAATTTCCCCCACAGTCTCGGAAGATGTTCTTAAAATGACAGTTGATGAGCTCGATCTTCCTACGAGAATTTACAACAGTCTGAAAAATGCAGGGATAGAAACAGTTGGGCAGCTTTTAGGAACTCCAAGAAAAGAACTTATGAATTTTCGTAATCTTGGCGCAAAATCACTTTCAGTGATTGAAGAAAGCTTAAGAGCCAAAGGCATTTCACTAAATATCTAATCCAATATTTTGAAGGTAAAAATGCAATACACTGCGTCACGATTGACGCTTTTTTGGTTTTTAAAGGAAACAAGTTATGAGAAAAATGGTTTTTGGTAGAAGATTTAAAAAGAACACAAAACAAAGAAAGGCTTTATTCAAAAGTCTTATGGGTGCATTGATATCGTATGAAAAGATAAAAACAACTGAAGCAAAGGCAAAAGCCATAAAAGCGGAAATAGAAAAATATGTTACAAAAGCAAAAAAAGGTGATCAGGCAAAATACTATTTGTTGCAACACTTAGATGGGAAAATGGTAGACAAGCTTGTTGGAGATATTGCTCCCAGGTTTATTGGAAGGCCGGGAGGATATACCAGGATATTGAAGCTTGGCAAAAGATTAAAAGATAACGCTGACATGGTTTTAATAGAATGGGTTGAAGGACCGATAAAAACTCAAAATTCAAAATTAAAAGTTCAAAATGAAGATAAGAAAAAAGAGGAAAAGGAAGAAAAAACTAAAGCTGAGGCAGCGGTTAAAACGGACAAGAAAGAGAAAAAAGTAAAGAAAGATTACAAAAATGAAAAAGCAGACAAAACCGACAAGAAAAAATAAAATTGAAAGAGTATGGCATCTTATTGATGCTAATAATCAGATTCTGGGAAGAATCTCAACAGAGATTGCGAAGCTTCTAATGGGTAAATCTAAACCCTACTTTGTCAGAAATTTAGACTGTGGTGATTAATGTAGTTGTTTAAACACTAAAAATGTAAAGGTGAGCGGAAAAAAAGAAGAAAAAAAGGAATATTTAAGGTATTCGGGTTTCCCCGGAGGACTAAAAAGAGAAACGCTGAAAGATTTGCGGGCAAGAAAGCCTCAGGAGATAATAAGACATGCGGTATCTGGTATGTTGCCACATAACAGGCTGCATGATAGAATGTTAAAAAGATTATATATCTTTGCAGGGCCAGAACATCCATATCAAGATAAATTTAAAATTGCAAATAGTAAATAGCAAATATATTTTAAATTTTCTATTTAAAATTTAATATTTTCATGTATGGCAGAAGAAGCTAAAAAAGAGAAGAAAAACAAAAAAAGTCCAGAAGGATCAAAGAAGCCTTACCTTTTTGCTGTGGGAAGAAGAAGAGAAGCTGTGGCGCGTGTAAGGCTTTATGACCACAGTGTTCAAATCGCAGGACAAGAGTATAAAAAAGGAGACGTTATAGTAAACAATAAATTGGTAAGCGAATATTTTAGGTTTTTGGCATATAAGACTGAATACAACAGGATATTCCGCGATACCGATTCGGATGGGAAGTTTGTTTTCTCAGTAAGGGTAAGAGGCGGTGGTCTTTCAGGCCAGCTTGACGCAGTTGTGTTTGGCATTGCGCGTGTTCTTCAGAAGTATGATAAAGAAAAATACAGACCAGTTCTTAAGGCAAAAGGCTATTTAACACGCGATGCAAGAATAAGAGAAAGAAGAAAAGTAGGAATGGGCGGAAAGTCGCGCAGAAAGAAACAATCTCCAAAACGATAAACCTCATTTCTATACGACTTACGTATTTCCCGTCATTCTGAACTTGCTTCAGAATCTCAAGGGATGCTGAAATGAATTCAGCATGACGCTTTTTGCGTAACTCGTATCTACTCACTCCTTAATATTTTCCTGTATGTTACAATACTCCTATGCTTATTGATGACGTAATCATAAAAGTGAAAGCAGGAAACGGCGGGGACGGCGCGTCCACGTTTTTGCGCACAAGAACATTTAAAGGAGGTCCGGACGGAGGAAACGGCGGGGACGGCGGGGATGTTTATTTCCAGGGAACGGATGATTTGACTGCCCTTAGCCAATTCCGCTATAAAAAAGAGTTGAAAGCTCAGGATGGTTTTCCCGGAGCCAGAAAAAAAATGTTTGGCAAAGACGGAGAAGATCTTGTGATTAAAATACCTGTAGGAACTTCTATAATCAATTTGGAAACTGCGGAGCAGTATGAGGTAAATGATACACATTTTCAGTTTCTTTTTGCAAAAGGAGGAAAAGGAGGACGTGGGAACGCGGAATTTAAAACAGCTATAAATCAGGCCCCAAGATACGCAGAAAAGGGCAGAAAAACACCCGAAGTGGACGTGAGGTTGGTGTTGAAGCTCATTGCTGATATTGGCTTTGCGGGACTTCCTAATGCCGGTAAAAGCAGTTTACTTAAAACTCTCACTAACGCTGATCCCAAAATAGGAGATTATCCCTTTACAACTCTTGAGCCTAATCTTGGAGTAATGGATAATCTGGTGTTAGTTGATATTCCGGGGATTATTGAAGGAGCATCAGGCGGTAAAGGTCTTGGTCTTGAGTTTCTGAAACACGTCGAGAAGACGAAACTTATAGTTCATTGTATAGATTCTGCAATACCCAATTTACTTGAGGCGTATGGCATAATTAGAAAAGAGTTCGAGCTTCATAATTCTTTACTTTTGGAAAAACCTGAGATTGTACTTTTGACTAAAATTGACCTTATTTCGGCTGAAGAATTGGCTCAAAAAATAAACTTAATGAAAAGAAAAAATAAACATGTGGTTGCTGTTTCGATTTATGATCAAAAAAGGATAGAAAATCTAAAGAAACTTTTCGTTAATTATTCTGCAAAAAATAAACCTACTTTGGTATAAAGCTTGTAAACAGTTCGCTGCAGGAATTACCTGAACAACCAATACAGCTATATTTATAATTGTTTTCTATTGATTGTTCAGGTAATTCCT
>Ga0209542_10015176_pt1 | contig 12980 bp, 9 predicted proteins | sample RifCSPhighO2_01_FD_184028 | JGI IMG/M metagenome (GOLD analysis project Ga0209542, IMG submission 184028) | Soil microbial communities from Rifle, Colorado - Rifle CSP2_plank highO2_0.1 (SPAdes) (version 2) | ecosystem: Environmental > Terrestrial > Deep subsurface > Rock core/Sediment ... | reverse complement strand
GACCTTCTCGAGGGGCATATCCGGCCTCAGGATGGAAATTTCCTGCGGCCTGCGAGCCTCCAGCTTCTCGATGATGTTCCGAATCTCACGCTCCTGCTCCTTCTCATCCGGCCGGACGCACTCCCCAAGATAGTCGCCGTGCTCGTAATGGGCGGGCAGGGCGCTCGGTGGGACGCAGATGGTACCGTGTGTTGGTGCCCCCTGTGGGAGATGACAGAGGGTGACACACCGTTCCTCTGGCGGGGGCAGGGGGGCGCAGGCGCCATCCGCGCATCGCTCGCCCGCAGGGCAGTTGGTCACGGTGGACCACTCCAGGCACGGGTCGTCGTCGAGATTCCCGCAGCCGCGGAAGCCCTCGCGCCAGCAGGTATTCGGACCTGACGTGCACTCATCGACGCAGGGTGGAATCTCGGGAGGGGTGACGCAGGCTCCCGCATCGCACACGTCCCCAGCGACGCATGGGTTGACCGCAGACCACTCAAGGCAGACGTCATCATCGAAGCTTCCGCAGGCGATGAACCCGCTGCCCGAGCAGGCAAGCGTGCCGCTGGCGCACTCGTCCGCGCATGTCAGATTCGTGGGAGGGGGCGGAGGAGGAAGAGCGCTGCACACACCGCTGGTGCACTGCTCCCCTGTGCTGCATGCGGTGACTGAGGACCATTCGAGGCATGCGTCGGTGTCGAAGTTGCCGCAGGTCCGGTATCCCATACCGGAGCATTCGCGACCGCCGCTCGCGCAGTCGTCGGTGCACAGAGTTCCCTGCAGCGTGGGGGTATCGGAATCTGACGCAGTGAGTATCGGCTCCAGCTGAACAACCGGCAGACTAGGGTCTTTTCCGCCGTCATAAATCTGGCTCCGTATCAGCGTAATGCTCGTTGTCCCCCAGAAATTCTCGGAAAGGTCTGCGGTGGCGGAGGCGTTCACCCACTGAAGCTTCACGAAGGTGCTCCCTCCAAAGGTGTTTCGGCGGATTTCGGGGATTCTCTCCGGGAAGGAGTAGAGAATGATGTCATTGTCATTATTCACCAGGAGATTGTTGCGGACCGTCACCTCAAACGCGCGCGGTCCCATGCTTGCATTGCCAGCGGGGGCGAGACCAGAATGCTGAAGCCGGATTGCGGCCCCGGCACGGTCATGGATGATATTCCTCTGAACAGTGATGTCTCGTACGTCCTGCCTATAGGACTGGACGTATATACCCCACAGCCAAGAGCCGGTCACGGTATTGTCGGCTATGGTAGCGCGGCTCGCATCGATGACCCGTATCGCAGGCTGCTGGGAGTTTCCCACGGTGAATACATTCCGCAGGAGGTTAATGTTGTCGAGCGCATGGTCCCAGCGCCTCAGTACGGGATTTCCCGCGCTGTCGATTCCATCAGGAGTACCTGAGTACGGGACGGTATCGATGCCGCTGCTGCATGTGCGGAACTCAGAATCGGAGACGGTCAGCCCGCTCTGGTCGAAGATCAGGCCGACATTATTGAAGAGAGTCCAAGAGAGCACGGAGTCCGCTCCGCCATCGAGGAGCCAAACCCTACGAACACAGGTGTTCTGAGAGGATCCGCCGGCAGTGAAGCTGATTCTCTCGCTTTCAGTGCCTTGGGCCTGAAGTCGGCCATTGAGATACAGCATGCCGTCCTGAAATTCCAGAGAGACTCCCGGTTCTATCGTGAGCGACCTGCCATCCAGGAACGTGATGGCGCCGAAGATGACATATGGGCTTTTCGCCCTGGAGAATGTGACGTCCCGATTATAGGTCCCCGCCGAGAGATATGTCTTCCCGCCCTCTTGCGTCTCCACGGGCTCGCTCTGGGCGGACACGACAGCGGCGGTCAGAAGTGCCACAACGAGGAGGAGTGCCAGCCTGCCTGGATGGGCCATCAACAACGCTCTTTGCTGGTGTACTTTAAGAACATTTTGGTGGTGGCTTTGTAGCAGCGGGAGGTGGCCGCGTTGCTGAGAATTATCGGAGTCACTGCGAGACCACGCAGAAAGCGTGCGACAATGCGGCCGAGAGACAGAGATATGTAACAAGGCATATCGTGGGGTGCATTGTGCCCGAAGAAACTCTCAGGACACAGCTTCGTTGGCGTCTTTCTTACCCCGGCGCTCCCGGAGCGCCGTGCGATAGACGCGTTCGACAAGAGCGGCGTGCTTCTCCATGTCAGGCACCTCGACCGAACTTGTCGCAGGATGGCCGGATGTGAGCAGCGCTTCTGCGAGTTCCGAATCTTCCGGCAGCGTGTCCCGCTGTCCGTACAGCCACCCGCCAGGAACGCGGGAGAGACCGCTGCTTGGCGCAGCGCCGTCCGGGTCGAGCAGTTCCGGCAGCCCGCCGAGGCGCGGCGCGATGACGGGCAGTCCTACAGAGAGAGCTTCGAGCACCGCGAGCGGCGCGTTCTCGGGCCAGCGGGAGGGAACGACAAGGACGTCGATGTCGGACAGCACGCGGGACAGCTCTCTCGCCTCGAAGCGCCCCTCGAACGAGATTTTGTCGATGAGGAGCGGGTCGCGCTCAGCGGCGAGGGCATGCAGTTGCCGCATGTACGTCGGATTCGGCGCGGGTCCGTAAAGTCGCAGTTCGGGGACTGCTTCCCCCTTTGCCATGCGCTGCAGCGCCGCGAGCCTGAACGCGCGCAGCATATGGTCTGCGCCCTTGTGGGGAGCGAACTGGCCAATGTAGCAGAAACGCATGCCCTCGTGGCTGCCAGTTCTCGACACCGCATGGATGCCATGGGGGACATGCCGGATGTCCATCCTCAGGAGCCACTTGCCGTAGAACTCCTGCAGCCATCGCGATGGCGCGAGGAGGACATCGGCTTCGCGGAGCATCGCTCGCATCTCCTCCTCGCGATGGAGAAAGAACCAGGCGTTCGCCGTCTGAAGGCGCAATCCACTCTCGCCAGGGATTCTCTCCAACGTTTCGGCCGCTTTGAGAGCGGATATTCGCTTGAACGGCCAAAGGACAGGTCCCATGGCGGCCAATGGCCGGAATCCCGCTGCTAGCAAGCCGCGCTGCTCGATGCATCCCATGCATTTCAGTCTGTCCGGACCTGAGCACAGCTCCCCCCACGGCCGGCGCAGGGTGCCCTTGTAGCAGGCATACCAGTAGTCGTGCAGGGTCATCACGATTCTGCAGCCCGGATGCTCTCGCTTCACCGCGCGGGGGATTCGGCAGGAGAGCCAGTAGAGATGGTGTATGTGCAGGACATCCGGAGCGAAGCGCTTCACCGCGTCGAGAGCGGCGCGCTCCGCCTCCGCATTGAACGCGGTCCAGTACAGGGTGTCCCTGTTCGGGTTCGTGATCTTGAAGAGCCGCAATCCAGCGTTAGGGCCCAGGGGATATCTGTCCTCGATGAGCCTGGAGCGCGACCCTCCAGGCAGGAGAAGCGGATACAGCACGCCTACCTCGTGCCCTGCGGCGAGCTGCGCAGAAGCCAGGTGCTGGACATAGTGCTCCGTCCCCCCGACGCCCTGGGGAGGGAAGCTGTGCACGACGTGGAGAATCCTCATGGCCATGGGTCGCGAGCGCCCTGCCACTGTCCGAGGGCCTGCGAGGTCCGGTAGGGGATGCTGAGCGCGAGCGCCTGCGCTTTCATTGCCAGCGGCGCGTCAGCGAGAATGGAGAAGAGCGCATCTTCCGCGACATTGCGGCCGACATAGAGCGGTATGCTTCCGAGTTTTCTGCCGCGCTCTCCCAAGGACTGCCGGCAGCGGGCGTCCAATCGCTCCCTTGCGCGCACTCCGGCCAGGGAATAGCTGTGGCAATGCCGCACCACGGAACCAGGTGCGAAGGCGATGCTCCATCCCATTTGCGTCATGGCCCGCGCCCATCGGATGTCCTCACCGAAACCGAGGTCCTCTTCCGCGGCACTGGCGAATGGCAGGCTCCCCCACGCGGAGAGCCGGACGCAGGCGCTCACGTGATGGTACCTACATGCGCTCATGTCCGCCGCAGTGAAGGTTCTCGACGACTCCTCCGCGCACGGGTCCCGGAGCGCATCGCGCTGGGCGAGGAGGTGCGCTCTTTCCGTAGGGAGAATCCTGCTGTAAGAAGCGGCGACTTTCTCGTCCTCCAGGGTGCGCACCAGCTCCGAGAGCCAGCGCTCGTCCGCAGGCACCGCGTCCTGCACGAGGAGCACCGCAAGCTCCGTCCTGCAGCGGGAGAGCGCCAGGTCTCTCGTGCGCGCGTGATGGAACTCGTGTTTGGGAATGCGCACGACATCGATTTGCCTTCCCGCGATGCGGCCAGCCTGGCGCACGATATCCGCAGTGCTATCGGTGGAGGAACTGTCCACGACAATGACCTGCTCCGCAGGGTGGCTCTGCTGCAGGACAGCCCGGAGAGCGTCAGTCAGGGTGGCCGCCCCGTTGTACGTGGGGATGACGACGCTCACGCGCATTCGCTTATCAACTCCTCATAGCGCTGCTCGAGACGCTCGGCGAGCACGGGCCAATCGTATTTCGCTCTTGCCAGCGCCCGGGCGCCCGCGCCGAGCTTTTCGGCAAGGGAGCGGTCTCTGGCAAGGCGCACCACTGCCTCGGCGAATTCGCCGTCAGAGCCGCTGAGGATGGCATGCTCGCCATCCCGTAGGCCGAGGGGCCGTGCGGCGCGCGGGCTCGCGACGATGGGGCGGCTGGCAGCCATGTACTCCAGAAGCTTCATCGCGGAGCCGCTTCCGAGATTCACGGGCGCCATGCAGACATTGGCGCCGAGGATGTACGGACGCGCGTCCTCCACCTCACCCAGCGCGGTGATACCTTCTCCCAGCCACGTGGGAAGCTGCGCCCCGACAATCGCGATATCCAGGTCGCGGTGCAGCCTCCGGATAGCGGGCTGAATCTTCCTTACGAGGCGCCACATCGCCTCCCTGTTAGGATAGTGGAACCCGGAGCCGAGAAAGAGTGCGGTGGCTCTGGGGAAGCGATAGGGAACCACGCCCTGATACGCGTCGCACTCGATGCCGTTCGGGAAGACCTCGATGCCGCCCGTGTCCGGATACAGCTGCCGCAGGCGGGCGGCGTCATCCTCGCTCACCGCGAGGGTGGCGTCAGCCTGCTCGATGGCGGCCTGCTCCTGCCTGACCGTATCACGATACTGCGCCCCGGTCAGCCTGCCCCACCCCTTGAGGTCGGATGCGGCGTCCTGCTCCACCAGGTGCGCGACGTAGACCAGTGGCACGCCCTTCTTGCGGAGCACGGCCGCAGCGGAGAGGAGATAGGGACGGTCCACTTGCACGAGGTCAATCTTCCCGCGGAGCCTGGCGCCGAGCGCGGAGCGCATGAGCGCGAAGCTCTCCTTGCCGGAGAAAAGCGAGGAGGCGAGCGCAGCGAGCGGCTTCAGGGACTGCTCCCTGTTCGGGACCTCGGTGATGGAGAGGTTCTCCAGTTCCTCCTCTGGCTGCGTCGTGTTTGTCTTCTGGATGGCAGCGGGGGCGAAGATGTCCACTTTGTGTCCTCGCCGGCAGAGGGCGCGTGCCTGGCCGAGGACCCGCCGCGCATAGCCATGATTCTCCGGCAGCAAGCTCTGGTGCGCGAGGACGATGATGTTCACGAGGCACCCCATGCATCCCGGAGAGCGCCGGCAAGGCGGCCGGAGAGCATCGCGGCGTCGTAGCGCTTTGCGACGAACTCTCTCCCGGCAGCACCCAGCCTGCGGCCGAGCGCAGGGGACGCAAGCAGTTGCTCCATCGCCCCTTGCATGGCCGAGCTGTCCACGAGGAGCAGATGCTTGCCATGCTCAACGGGAAGACCCCGCGCGCCGTGCGGTGTCGTCACCACGGGCAGCCCTGCGGCGAGATAGTCCAGCATCTTGATCTGGATGCCTCCCCCGGCGAGGGTGGGATTGAGCGCGATGTCCGCTGCGCCCAGGAGCAGGCCAAGCTTCTCCTCGTCCACCACGCCGTGCAGCGTGACATTCGGCGGGACGCGCGGTTTGGGGTGAAACTCTGGATAGCGTGACACGCTTCCGGCGACATGGAAGCGAACGGCAGGCATTCCCACCGCGATGTCCAGGAGCGTTTCGAACGCCTCGATGTTCGGCCGGTAGTACGAGCCGATGAAGAGCGCGCTCCGCTCATCCTCAGGAATGCCGAGCGCATTCCTTGCCCTTTGCCGTATTGCAGGAGAGGGTGCCTCCCGCAGCCGGACCGCGTTCGGGAGCATCTGCATCCTACGGGGCGTGCCATAATGCCGTGCGAATTCGTCCGCGTCCCTGGCTGAGCACGCGAGCACCAGCGCGCTCTCGCGGACCGCCTCCTTCTCGATTGCGGAAATTGCCCGCAGCGCGGCCGAGCGGGGGATGCCGGGGGCATTCTGGAGTATCTGGGCAGCAAGAGTCAACTCGCAGTTGTGGGCGTCATAGACGAGCAGCTTCTGCCTGCCGGCTCTCCTCGCCGCATGCTCCGCGCGCCGCAGCAGGGGGAATCCCCAGGGATGGCTTGCGACCAGGATGTCTGCCTGTTCCGCTTCGCGCAGGACTGCATTCCTATAGGCACGGCCATGATGCGCGAGGATATAGCTGTAGAGGTCGATGCTCTCCTCGCGGAGCAGCGCGAGCTGCGCTTTTCTCGCTGCCGGGAAGAGCCTCGAAGGGGGGACCACCATCTCATGCAATCGTTCGGCCGCATTGTGTTCGCGGGATTCGCGGGAATTGAGATCGAGGCCCACGTAGGTGACCTGGAAGTCCTCGGGAAGGTTCGCGAAGAGGTTGAAGATACGGTGCGGGCCTCCCCAGCGCACGGGAGTGAGCGGAGCGGTGTCGGTGACGAGGATGTTGAGAACCATTCCCGCGCCGGGAAGCACGGACTGGGTTTAAATGTCTGCGGGTACTGAAGGGGCCTTGCATGATGGTTTAACTCACGCCCCCATGCTCGCGCGGGCGATAGCGTACTCCGTGCCGATGACCGTCAGCATGGTTGAGCACTGAGATCTTCGCCTCTGTACACCCCCGCTCCCCATGCGATGGAGTCACCAACAACCAAGATTCGTATCCTTCCCACATCCTTAGAGATATTGAACTTGCGGTTCCGGAAGTCAGTGCCCTGATTCTCTGACGGTCCCTCCGGGATACCGCGTAACTTGTAACCGAGATCCGGGTTCTCCGGCACCTCGAAGGTCGGGCTCCCGGTAATCGGCTTCCTGGTCGCTGTACCCACGGGCGGGATAAATCTTGCGGCGGTCTCTGCAAGGAGAAGGGCGAGAAACACCGATAGAGCTATGAGGGGGATGTTGGAGACTATGTTCCATTGCCGCATGCTTCCTACCTACGGCGTGGTTCCCAGACATTAAGGGTTTCGATTCAGGGACTGGAGACCGTCAGGTTAAGCTCAGAAGGCCTTGGGAGGCCTTCTTGAGGCGTCCCCCTCCAGGAGATGCTCCGAACACCATTCCCATGTCCGTCCTCATGAGAGCATCGTCGGAGAATTCCGTCCGATAGTGGCCTTCCGCAACGGAAGAATAGTCTCTGCTACTGAGGCGAAAAGCTCATTCCTATCACAGATTAGCGCCCGACAACCCTTAAGTTTACGGTCTCCGCACCCGCACCGGTCTAAGATTCCAGTCCTGTCGCAAAGGGAAGCAAAGATACTATCCCAGGTACGCAATCCGCACCGCTTTGATTGCTATGAGTCCCGAGCTGCTCGCTCTATCGATGCGGACATCCACCGTTCCGTCACGCATCTTGAGGGTGGGAATCGGCAAGGTTTCTTCCACCCAGGGGAACGGCTGACCCGCTGCAAGCTCACCGACATCAACCCCATTTATCAACACCGTCCATCGAGCTGTTCGCAGAGGGGCCGGATGAATCAGATATTCGAGAGTCACTGTAATTGGAGTCGATGCCCTTGGCAGTGGGAGGTTAAAGCGCGTTTCCTCCATCCATGGACGCTCATCGAAGAGAATCTCGCTTGACGCAGCCCGGACATACAGGTGCAAGCCATCACCGTCAGGGAAGGAGAGGCGCTTCAAGGGAACAAAGTCAACGACTTGGAGATTCCACGCCTTGTCGAAAGCCCTGAAGTCTCCTGAGGCCAGTTGTGGGTCCACGTACCGGCCTGGTACGCTGCTATTATACATAAGAACAGCATCGGACCGGGCTATAATCTCCCGGAAGTCCCCGTCGGTTCTCCCGCATGGTTCCAATCTCCAAGATGTTCGCCACGGGCACTGGGTCACGTCCGAAATCTGAAAATCCGGAAGTGCTCCAGAGAGCTTGAGTGACTCCAGCACCTCGTGGTTCATGTAGAATGGGCTGATGACCAGAATCCTTGCCGAGGGATTCAGGGTTAGAAATGATTGCAGCGCTTCTGTCATCTCTGCAGTCCCCCAGTCCGCTGCTGAGGGAGCCCACATGCCCACGCTAATCCGTACGGACGGGAGCAGGGGAGCCTGAAGGGAGAGGTACATGTACTGGCCTACGAGCAGGAGGAGCACCACGAACGCAAGTGGAAGCCTCAACCGCCGACGGGCATCCATGCACATCACGGCCAGAGCAATGGCACATGCAGGCAGCACGGGAATGAAAAATCGAGGCACCTTATTCTGCACAATAACCAGGGTAAGAATGAGGTATGGTACGCCGAACCAGGCCAACAGCAGTGCGGACCGTTCCGTTGCCCTTGAATTCCAGAGATGCACGAGCGAGGCGAAAACTACCACGGAAACCAGGGGTCCGAGCAGCCAGGTATATAGGGCATGGGGGTAGTACAGAATATTTGTGGTTCCTGTCAGGCCGAATACGCGAGGCTGCCCAATACCTGATTCAAGAAGATGTTGCGTGACAGCAGGCAAGCTCATCGCATACCACGGAAGAGCGAGAATCATGGCAAGCAATCCCGCGAGGAGCAGGGACGCCACACGATTTCGCAAATCCGACACGTGTGATTCTCTCCCCCCCTTCAACGCGCGCAGCAGGTAAAGGAAGAATGGTCCGGCCACATACAGGGGAAAGGTCCACTTGACCAGCAGGCCCACCCCCAAGCTGATACCAAAGAGTGCTGTAATCCCTCTTCGGGTGAAATATCGGGATTGAAGCATGAGGGCGATTGCGGCGGCCACGGCGCACGTAAGTGTGAATTCAATGAAGAAGGTCCGCGAGAACGCGACGACGCCTGGCAGGAGCACGACCAGCACCGAAGAAAAGAGGCCGCAAGGCCAGCTGTGCAGCGATTTGCCAATAGAGTATACCGAGATTACAAGGACGACAGCCTGCGGGAGCTGGGAGAGGATTGCAGTATCCGGGGAGGCATTGAGGAAGAGGTAGAACGGCAATGCAAGAAGCATATGCAATGGTGGCCAGGCTCCGGATAGCCCTGAGATGAAGTCTCGGAGATATCCCTCCGTGAGAGACCTGTAGGCCACCACGCTTCTCCAGAACTGATACGCCTCATCGAACATGAGGGGCGTCCGGTCCGCCCGCATGACTGCAACGGTGACTGCGGTATGTGCCAAGAGGACAACGAGAAGGATGACCCATGTCAGAAGGGCTGAACGGGCCACCCTCGGCTTCAGCATCGGGAGACGTTTCCTCAGGGAGAGAACCGCATCAAAGACGCGCCTCCTACTGCGATACATCAGGCGTTCCTACCCGTTCTGAGCAGAAGTTCGCGCACAAGGCAGGCAACGAATCGGGGACCGTGCCTCATAATGCCAAGCCGGGAGGTACCGCGCATCCTCCGGAGCTCAAGGCTTGGAACCTCGACTACGCGAAAGCCGTGACGTAAGCACCGTATGGTCATCTGTTGCTCGATAGTAAAGGAATCCTCGTCAAGACGCAGGGAATGCGCAACTGTGCGGTCTATCGCACGGAACCCGTTTTGGCTGTCAGTGATTCTTGATCCGAAACGGAGATTGATAAGAGCGGCGATGAGAACGCCCGCACTGTGGCGCAGGACACCGTAGAGGCTGCCACCGGCCTCCTCACTTCCCCCCAGCACCCGCGAGGCAATCACAAGGTCCGCCTGCCCCGCAGTGATTGGAGCCAGCAGGAGGGGAATATCCTTTGTCTGATGAGAACCATCGGCATCGAGGAAGACCACGATGTTACCCGTAGCTTCAGCGAGGCCTCGCCGAAGGGCAAATCCCTTTCCCTTGCCATCATCTTGGAGAACCCTGCATCCCATCGCCAGAGAGATATCAGATGTGCGGTCCTCCGAGGCACCATCCACTACTAGAATCTCGGTCGCAAGGCCCTTCACTTCACCGAGGATTTCGCCTATCGTGGATTCCTCGTTCTTCGCGCAGATGACAACACTACATGTGCTTTTACGGGTCATGCAGGCACCAGGCCATTTTTGGGTAGCTATTTTTTATAAAGGCATGCCCTCTTCAAGGATGTGAGGAGAGTCCTTCTCGCCTTCCAGACGCCTCGACGGTGGGAATCATACCCTAACATTCTCCCGCCTCTGGGTATGCTTTCTGTCGCGGCGTATCTTCGTTGGCAGGGAGTGACCGTGACGGTGGCGGACTGCCATGTGCAACGCGCTCCAACTGATTTCGCCGGGTACGATGCCGTCTTCCTTGGCGTGAACATCTCGAACATCGAGAACACGCTCAAGACGGCGCTCGCTGTCAAAACGCAGGATCCGGAGATTCCGGTCGTGGTGGGAGGCCTCGCAGAGGGAATGGCAACACGCCTCCTGAAACACCCTGAGGTGGATGCGGCGATACTAGGAGAGGGAGAGCGTACGGCGTACGAATATCTTACGGCGGAAAGGAAGGAACACGTTCCCGGACTCCTGCTTCGCGGACCACGAGGGGTTATGAAAACCACGGACAGGCGTCTACTCATGAGGCTGGACACATTGCCTTTCCCTGCTCTGGACCTCGTCCCGCTGCGTCGATATCACATGCCCATAAGCAGGAGGAGGCCAATTTCCAGCATAGTTACTTCATTGGGATGCCCAAGCAACTGCACCTTCTGTTCCCACATCCCCTTCTGGAGGCCGAGGTCCGCCAGGCATGTCGTAAGCGAACTGGCCTGGCAGGAGCATGAACTGGGTGTCCAAGAGATTGCAGTGAATGATGATGATTTCACACTCGACCCCAATCGCGTGATGGCCATCTGTAACGGCATAAAGGAGTACGGCCTGGACTTCATCTGGCAGCTAAAAAATGGAGTAAGAGCCGACCAGCTCAGCCTCGAACTTCTGGAGAGGATGCACGACTGTGGACTCTGGCTTCTCGGCATCGCCCCTGAGACCGGTAGCGCGGAAACCCTCTTGAGAATCCAGAAGGGCTTTGGTCTCGACGATGTGAAGAAAGTGGTTGGCTGGTGCAAGGATATCGGTATCGCCACTTACGCGTTTTACACTTTCGGCTACCCCTGGGAGAATGCCACCCACATGCAGGAGACGGTTGCATTCATCAGAGATTTAGATACCGATTTCATGCACATCACGAGAGTCTTCCCGATTGAGGGAACACCCCTCTACCAAGAGTTCGGCGGATTCCAGGGGCTCCAGGATGCAAGCTTTCATAGTGGATGGTCTGGCGAGTCCTCGAGCCATCTGACCGAAAGATGTATCAAGGCTTCCTACAGGGCACATTACCTGTCACCAAAGAGACTGCTGAGCATCGGCAGGAACATCCCCCCAGCGAATCTCCTCCGCCTGGTCAGCCACGCCCTGCGCACAGGAGACCTGCTTGGATACGCCTCCCTCAAGGATTTTACTCCAAGAAGCATGGCCCGCCAAGAGGATAATGCAATTTCCACCGGTTTCCGGGACTAGTGGGCTGACCAGTTAATTATGATACATAATACTTCGATAGCTTGGTATCGGCTTTCTGTCTCGTGAAACGCCAGTCTATCTTGGCCCGCTTACGATTGCGTCGTTCCGTCCATGCCATCACTTCCTCTCTCAGCATCTCCTTGCTCTTGATGCGTCGTCGAGTGCATTCCGTATCCATCACCCCTATTTCGATTTCAGCGACATTGAGCCAGCTTGCATGCTTTGGGGTGTAATGAAATTCTGCCTTGGCGAGTATGCGACGAGCTTCCTCGCTGTTGAATGTCTCCAAGAATGAGGTTTCGTTGTGCGTGTTGAGGTTGTCGACAACGATGCGGAGGCGTTCCGCCTCCGCGTACACGTCATCGACGAGGTATCTGACAAAAAGGGCAAAGTCCTGCTTGGTCCGATGCTCGGTGACCCTCGTCGTGCGCTGCCCTGCTTTGGGCTCGACACACATAAAAACGTTGGCCTTGCCCCTTCGGACGTACTCATAATCGTACTTGGCGGGGCGTCCCGGCCGCATCGGGAGGGGCGCACGACTCTCTTCAAGGAGCTGCTTTGGTTTCTCATCGAGACCCAGTACAGGCCGTCGCGGGTTGTAAGGTTCTGCATAGAGATCGAGCACGTCGTACATGCGCTTACGATATTCGGGTGTGATACTCTGGATGCACCACATGCGTTTCAGCCAAGGCTTAGTCCGGCTTTTTTTAAAATCAGTCGTACGCTTTCTCGACGAGTGTTCTTGCCCGTTTGTGCCGCACTCTCTTCAACGAGGAGGCGCAGCGACCACCGCTGCGCGCCTTTTGGGGGTGCCGAACAGGCCAGAGCGATAATATCAGCCTTATCCTGTTCGGTGTATTTCTGTGGTTGTCCGGGACGGGGCTTCTCTTGAAGTGCTGCGTGTAGCCCTTTCCCTGCATAGCGTTTCTTAATCCGATAGACGGTCATTCTGCCAACACGAAGCGTATTGGCGATTTTGACGTCACTCTCGCCTTGACCACTGAGCAAGAGGATGCGCGCCCGATTAAGCGTTCGTGCGCTGTGAGTTCCTTTGCGCGTCATCGCTTGTAGTTGCTTTCGATCCCGTGCTATTAATTTTAGGTGTGTCATGCCACCTACAAGAATTCACTAAAATATAAATGTATCTAAATTAAATGGTAACTGCACTAGGTGGTGGCCATCCAGTCCGGCTCCCGCAGGTCCTGTGCGGCCCTGAGCATGCGGAGGGCGCTCTCCGCCTTCGCGAAGAAC
>Ga0209542_10015175_pt1 | contig 12981 bp, 12 predicted proteins | sample RifCSPhighO2_01_FD_184028 | JGI IMG/M metagenome (GOLD analysis project Ga0209542, IMG submission 184028) | Soil microbial communities from Rifle, Colorado - Rifle CSP2_plank highO2_0.1 (SPAdes) (version 2) | ecosystem: Environmental > Terrestrial > Deep subsurface > Rock core/Sediment ... | reverse complement strand
GGTGCCAACGGCCGTATAGCGGTTTGTCTTTTCCGAGCCGCTTCACGCGGCGGGTGACATCGACGGTCAGAAGGTCCAGGTTGATCGTGTACCCGCCCGACCAGGTTTTACCGATACCCTGGATATCCAAAAGATTCTCCGCTTCCCAGAACCGACTGGCTCGCCTGCGTCGTTCCTCGATCCGGCGCTGCCAATAGGCGACCTCCAAAACATCGTTTTTTTGAACCTGAAAAGTGAACAACAGATCCTGAAACTTTTTATCGAGTTCGTAGACCGCGACCAGAAGATCGGCGTAGCGAATCTCCAGGTGGTTGCACGCGGTGGCTTTGCGCAATGCGGCCTCGGCAACCTCGGCAAGCGGCAAACCGTCGTCATGATAGGTCTCCGCGATCTTCGTCCGAAAATTCGCCCGAGTGATGCGCAGTCGCCGCAGAACCCACAAAAAACCCGGTTCATCGGATAGCGCGAGCAAAAACTCCCGGAGGCGGAGCGAATCCTTCTGGGCCGACTTCATGAGCAGGTTCGCCGCCGAAAATGTAATCGGCGGATGATCACCCTGCAGATAGCCCGCGAACAACCGGAGTGCCAGGATTGGCAAAAACAGGCCCAGCAGGATCAGAGTCCACGAAAAATAAAAGCCGCTCAAAAAATACACAGATAAGACCAAAAAACAAAGCGCGACAACGCCGAAAATTTTCGTGGCAAAGCCCAAAAAGACAATTGGAAAAATCCTCTCTAGCCGAAGGGCGGGTTGATATCCGGACTCTTTCAAATAGTCGTTCATGGAAACATACCAATAATTCCCAATGCGATAAACGCCACAGAAGCAAACGGCAGAGCGATCCAGACAACAAGCACTACCGCGATGACTGGCAAAAATACCGCCTCGACCGCCAATCCGAACGCGAGAACCACGAGGCGCAAAACCGCGCCGATGACGCGCGAGATGAGGTTCCAACCCATCACATGCAAAATCCGCCGGAGATCAAAGCCGCGTCCGTAAGACGAAAGGTCACGATGCCACGGCGCGAAAAGCCGCGGCGGAAAATAGCCGATAGAAAATTCCTTCCAGGCCCATCGCGCGAAGGTCCAACCGACGCGCAAAATCTGCCGCGGCGCAACCGTGAAAAACCACTTCACGAAAAGGAGCACAATACTGTTTTCCATTTGTTTTTATAATAACACCGTGGCCAAAATGAGCAATGCCAGTACCAGCCGATACCACACGAAAACGTTAAAGTTGTTCCGGCTCAAATATTTGAGGAGAAACTTGATTGCCAAAAAACCGGAGATTGCCGAGGCCAGAAAACCCCACAGAAGCGCGGGGTCAAACTTGGCCTCGGGTAGGGCCACGAGGCCAGCCCCGAAAATTATCGGCCCTGACAAAAGGAATGAAAACCGCGCGGCCTCCCCGCGGGAAAGTCCCGCAAAAAGACCGGCCGTGATCGTGATGCCGCTACGGGACACTCCCGGAACGATGGCCAGGGCCTGGGCAATGCCCATGAACAATGACTTTTTCGAATTTAGAGGCAAGGCGAATTCCGCCTGGTCATCCGCCGAAACTTGGGTATCCCGACGGCTGGACACACGGTCCGCCCACCACAAGACAAGCGCGAAGCCCGCGAGCGTTATCGCTGACAAAATCGGCGTGCGAAAAATTGTTTCCGCCTGTTTCTCGAAAAAGTACCCGGCCAGAGCGGCTGGAACAGTGCCGATGACGAGAAACCGGAGCATCCGCCGGTCTCCGAAAAGCGCGTTCCAATAATCGCGCCAAAAAATCAAAAGGATGGCCAGAAGCGTCCCCCAGTGCAAGGCCACGTCAAACCCGATGCCTTCGTACGTCCAATGGAAAAAATACGGGACAAGATACAAATGCGCCGAGGAGCTGATTGGTAGAAACTCCGTGAAGCCCTGGATAATCCCTAAAATTATTGCTTGAAAAATCATTTACCATCCTCTCCTGTCATCCTGGCGAAAGTCAGGATCCAGACAACTTAAAGGTTTTAAGAATTTTTGTGACTTGGCTAAAATTATTACTGAGGCATATTGCAATGGAATCGGCGATAAATTCTTTTTTGATCGGTTTCAACTCAAACTTCACTTCCTGCGCGATTTGCTCCTGTTTAAATTTTGTGAGTGTCAGATGCGGCCGATAGGGCTGTCGCAATTTTGTCACGAATCCGTTTTTATTAATTTTTTTTGCGAGATCAGATCGGAGACGATTTAAATTTTTATCTGATTTAATATCCAAAGCAAGCCAGCCGCCATCGTCCGTTTCAAAACCAATAATCCTAAGTTGAAAGGGTTTATGATTCTGCAAAACCTCGCTTGCCTGTCTAAATAATGAATGAAGTTTTGCCTTTGGCAATTGCACAGAAAAAAGGGTGTTATGGGGAATCAGTTTGCGGTTATCTACGACAAACCAGTGCGCATGTAGCCCGGCAACCTTTGGTGCAATTTTTCCTGCAAATATTCTGACACTTTTCGGAGGCAAAATAACAAAACGGGCTTTCATAAATTAACTGTCTATCCCCGGGACAGGAAACCGGAGAGCAAAATCCTTTACCCGCGATCTGATGGCCATAAGTTTTGCTTCATCTTCGCGACTCTGAAGTGCCTCGTCAAATAACTGCGCGACCGTGTCCATATCCGCCTCTTTGAGGCCCCGCGTCGTCATCGCCGGCGTGCCCAGACGGATACCGGACGGATCGAGCGGCTTTCGCGTGTCGTACGGAATCATATTTTTGTTCACGGAAATGTTGACTTTCTCGAGCGCTTTTTCCGCTTCCTTGCCTGTGATGCCTTTGCTCCCGAACATATCCAGAAGCACGATATGGTTGTCCGTCCCGCCGGAAATGACGCGGTAGCCCCGGTTTTGCAGTGCTATTGCGAACGCCTTGGCATTCTTGATTATCTGCGCCGAATAGTTCTCAAATTCCGGCCGAAGTGCTTCGCCGAATGCCACGGCCTTGGCCGCGTTGATGTGGTCGTGCGGCCCCCCCTGGACCCCCGGAAACACGGCCTTGTCGATCGCCGAGGCAAATTTTTCCTTGCACATGATGATCGCGCCGCGGGGGCCGCGAAGCGTCTTGTGCGTGGTCGTCGCCACCACGTCAAAAATCGGAACCGGGTTTTCGAGTTGCTTGCCGGCGATGAGCCCCGCGATATGCGCGATGTCCGCAAATGTGTAGGCACCCACCTTGTCGGCGATTGATTTGAACCGCTGCCAATCGAGATCGCGGCTATAAGCGGAAAAACCAGCGAGAATCATTTTTGGCTTTTCCCGGAGGGCAATCTCCTCCACCTCATCCATATCGATAATTTCCGTTCCGCGTTTTGCGAAATACGGGATGATAGTATAAAGCTTGCCGGAAAAGTTGAGCGGGTGGCCGTGCGAAAGATGCCCGCCCTGGTCGAGGGAAAACCCCAAAACCTTGTCGCCCGGGTTCAAAAGCGCCATGTACACGGCCATGTTCGCCGGGCTGCCTGAAAGCGGCTGGACATTGACGTGCTCAGCGCTAAAAAGCTTTTTCGCCCGCTCAGCCGCCAAGATTTCCACCTGGTCAATCACTTCATTACCGCCGTAGTAGCGCTTGCCCGGATAGCCCTCGGAATATTTGTTGGTCAAAACGCTTCCCATGGCTTCCAGCACGGCGGCAGACACGTAATTTTCCGACGCGATCAGTTCCAGACCCTCGCGTTGGCGCTGTTTTTCTTTCTCGATGATGTCGTAAATTTCCGGGTCTTCGTTCTGAAGCATAAACACTATTTTAATAAACCGTACAACATGGTCATAAATCCGGTCAGGGCAAAAACCAAAAAAATACTTCCCCCGGCCGCCAAAATGGCGATGCCAGCAAGCGCGGTGAGGATTTTGCCGACCGACAAACTGAATTCGTAGAAAACCACGTAAGCGATGGCGTGGTCCGGCCCATCATCCCCGGCGCGCTCGTAGGTGAGGGTGGTCATCGGCACGCTAGTGATATCCTTGCCGGTTTTTGTTAGAGCGTCAAAAACGAGTAGCGCGGGCACACTCCGTCCGGCGAACCTGATGAGCCAGGTTGCTCCGTAAAAGATACTGCCCCAGGAAATGAGCCGCCGCTTTTCAATCTTGTCAGTGAGCCGCCCCACGTACAACATTATCATAGTCCCGATGACCGCCGCAATCGTACTCACTAGTCCCAAATCTAGATAATCGCCGATCACCATATACATAAAAATTGGCCACAGCGACATGAACATCAAATCCTCCGCAAAACCCCAGTACCCGAAAAAATTTCTACGGTACTTGCGAAACATCTCCCAAAGATTTTTGTAGGCGAACTCGTGCCGTGAATATATTTCCGGACTGCCGAAAAGCGGGTATGCCGAAAAAATCATGAGAACCGAGGCGGTGATAAAAAGCGCCAGGAACCCATACTGCTCCGAAATAAAACCTCCCAAAAAAGGCCCTACGATAAACGCGACCTGGATGAGGGACTGCAGGACGCCGATCTCGCGGCCCCGCTGAGCATGGGCCGAACCCAGGGCGATGTCGGCGTTGTACGCCGGCCAATACCAAGATTTTTGCAGGGCGAAAAACAAGGGAGCTACGAAAAACATCCGCGGGTGAGCCGCGATGGAAAACAAAATTATCCAGTAAGCGACGTAAAAAATATTAGAAATAAAGATCGAATGCTTATAGCCAAAGCGACTCGCAAATTTGGCGCCAACGCCAACCAGCAACAGATACCAGACATACACCATAACGTAAAACCACAAGATGCGCGACAGCGAGTAACCCCGAGTATACAGGAAGATCGGCTCAAAAATAAAAACCAGCGAGAGGGCCAAGCTGTTGAAAAATGACTCCCAATAGACCTCGGTGACCTCGCGGCTGGGCTTTTCCGAAAAATAGAACGAACGGTGATTGGTTTTCAAAGGTTTGTTTTAGAGTTTAATTGGTCCGCGGCGCAGTACCTCTATTTTATCATATTTTAGTGAAACAATCGTGGACGGCTTCGTTTTTGGCAACTTCCCGCCATCCAGATACAAATCCGGCTGACGCGCCCGATTTTTAAATTGCTTGGCAGAATCCTGGATAGTATAAGGCGCGGGACCGCCTGCTGGATTGGCGCTGGTCGTGGTGATCGGTCGGCCGAGTTTTTTGGCGAGAGCCAGGGCGATTTCGTCGTCTGGCATCCGGACTCCAATCGTACCAGTTCCGGCAGAAAGCATTCTCAAGCCGCTCTTTTTTGATTTCAAATCCAACACTATAGTCAGCGCCCCCGGCCAAAACTTTCTCATCAATCTCAATCCTGACGGTGTGACAATTGTGCACTTTTTTACGGCCGATGAATTGTGGACAATAACGTGGGTCGGTTTTTTGTAACCGCGGCCCTTGATTTTATAAAGACACTGGACGGCTTTGGCGTTTTCGGCATCCACGCCGAGCCCGTAGGCCGTGTCCGTGGGATAGACCACGCTTTTTCCCGCTCTCAAATATTTCAGGGCCAAAGCTATCCCAGGCTTGTTCGCCTTGACGATTTTTACCCTACTGTCCATTTACCAACTTTAAATCTTCCGGGCTTGCCACTTTGTGCCACCACTCGGCTTTGACCACGCTCATTATTCCGCCGGCCTTCACTATCTGTAGCATGGTTTGCGGCAGACCGAATTCATTGGCCGGAATTCCGGCGGCGACGAGCGGATGGTCAAAAAAACTCATATCCAAAAGGTACGCGCCGCAGTTGACCATGGTTCCTTTCGCGGCCGGCTGCCGCTCCATGATATCAAGAAGCTTTCCCTGTTCGTCCGTTTTTATGAGCGCCTGATAGCTCTGTTTCATATCGTCGTTGCGCATCTGCCAGACCAGAATGCCCAAAGGTTTTTTCACGAGCGACTCCAGGTCCTTTTTATAATACAAATCATCACCCATCAGCACCAAAAAACGTCCGCGCAAAACATCTTTACAGAGCGACAGGGCGTGGCCCGTGCCTTTGAGTTCTTTTTGTTCGACGTATACGATTTTTTTGCCCAAAAACTTATCGCCAATCGCCTCATGGATCTGTTCCTCGAGATACCCCACGACTAAAACCACCTCGTCGATTTCGTCCGGCAGGGCCGTGAGGTTGTGCTCGAGAAGCGTCCTGTCCTGGATTTTCAAAAGCGGCTTCGGCGTCGAGGCGGTCAAATTTCCCATTCGCGTGCCTAAACCCGCTGCCAAAATTACTGCCTGCATCTTATTTTTCGTTATGAATAATTTCCTGCAATTTTTTGTGAACAGAGGGCATCCCCCCGCAACAAGTGTATATCTGCTTCTTTCCGGCTTTCTCCAAAGGGTCTGAAAAATCCATAGGTTTACCGTTTAGGTCAGTGACGACGCACCCCGACTCCTCGATCACCACGTGATCGGCTACATAGTCCCAAATCTTCCCGCTGTTAAACAAAACCGCGCCGTAACTGCCCTTGACCAGACAGGCGACATCATAAACCGATCCGGAACTACGGACGGTTTGAAATTGCTGGGCCATTTCGCCGAGGTATCTGGCCTGCCGCAGTACTAGCTCCCGGCCGCCGCCGAATCTATCTATTCCGTAAGCGATGGACATGGCGGAAAAATCCGAGTGATCGGAAAGCGCCATCCTCTGCCCGTTACAAAAAGCTCCTTGGCCTTTTTCCGCGAAATAAATATCGTTGAAATGCGGGATCGCAAAACCGCCCGCCACCGACTCAGCGCCTTTCAACAAGCCCAGCATGACTCCGTAAAACGGAACGCCGACCGCGAAATTCGCCGTGCCGTCGATGGGGTCGATTACCCAGGTATATTCGGACTGCTTATCGATAACGCCGGTTTCTTCGTTGATGATGTTATGCGAAGGATAAACTTTTTCGATTTCCGAGATTATGAATTTGCCCACCGCCAAATCGGCTTCGGTGACGAGCGTCTGATCGTCCTTGAGATGGCCGGAAACTTTGCCGAACATTTCGCTGGCTATTTGCGCGCCACCACGGAGCGTTTCGGTTAGAAATTTCTCGTAGAGCATCAGATCACGAAATTAATTATTTTTCCTTTAATATAGACCACTTTTCTAATTTTTGCGCCCGTGAGGTATTTCGACACATTCACGTCTTTTTCTGCGGCTTTTCGGGCATCGGCTTCCAAAGCATCGGCCGACAACTCAATCATCGCCCGCAATTTGCCACCTACCTGTACCGCGACTTTGATCTTGTCTTCCTTGAGAAGCTTCTCGTCATACCGTGGCCACGACTCGAGGTGAATGGATTTTTTGTGTCCCAAGCTCTCCCACAACTCTTCTGCCAAATGCGGCGCAAAAGGAGCCAATATTTTAAGAAACCTCTCAATATCTGGTTCCTTAATAGCAGAAATCGGCTCCAACCTAAAAACATCAGCGCATATCATCAGTGAAGATATCGCAGTATTAAATTTAAAAAAGTTAATATCGTCTTTAACCTTTTTAATAGTTTTTTCCAACTGCCGGCTGACCTTATATTCTGGCAATCCGTTCTCAACCGAACCTGCTTTCAACGAACCCCTTTTCTCTACATACTCTATAACTAGTTTATAAACTTTCTCCAAAAATCTCCTCACACCCATGATGCCTTTCGGATCCCAGGGATATGAACCAACCTCGTTATATGGCCCGATAAACGCCAAATACATCCGCACAGTGTCCGCGCCCAGTTCTTTGACTATTTTATCGGGGTCCACCACATTGCCGCGGCTCTTGCTCATCTTCTGCCCATCGGGTCCCAAAATGAGCCCGCGGTTCATCCTCACCAAATATGGCTCGTCCCAAGAAACGAGTCCCAGATCTTTCATGGCCTTTATCCAAAACCTCGAATACAACAAGTGCATGGTCGTATGCTCGGCGCCGCCCGAATACCTCGCAACCGGCATCCATTTTTTCATCTTCGCGAGAGATGCGAAAACTTTTTTGTTCTTCGGGTCAGTGTACCGTAAAAAATACCACGATGAATCCACGAACGTGTCCATGGTGTCGGTCTCGCGCTCGGCGGAGCCACCGCACTTCGGACACTTCGCCTTCATCCATTTTTCGGCTTTGGCGAGCGGGGATTTGCCATCGCTTCGCGGCAGATAGTCCTTTATTTCCGGTAGTATCACCGGCAAATCCTTTTCTGGCACGGCTTGCGGCCCGCAATCGGGACAATGAATGACTGGGATCGGCGTGCCCCAGTATCTTTGCCTGGAGATGACCCAGTCGCGAAGCTTGTACTGCGTTTTCAGTTTGCCGCCGACAAATTCCGTAATCGCGCGTTTCGACTTTTCCGAGTCCGTCCTGTCGAATTTTCCGGAATTTATGAGCTTGCCGCCGCCAGTATACGCAGTTTCCGACCCGGTATACTGCTGCCAAAAATATTTAAAAACATCAGCCGTGACATATTGTGCGACACGGTCTTTTTCGACCCACGCGGGAACATGCTGGGAGCGCTCGGCCTCGGCCACTTCTTTTTGGCGCTTGCCGGAAAGTTCAAACACGAGACAACGAAACCTCGCGTAGCGATTCTCTTTTTTGACCAAATGGAAAAATTCATCGTGTCCCTCAAACGGCAGCTGCCGGACAAATTTCAAATCAGTATACCCGGTTTCCTCCTCGATCTCGCGCCTTGCCGCGGCAACCAAGTCCTCGGACTCCTCTATTCCACCCGTCACGAAAGTTTTCCAGTGCTTGGCGACCCGCCAATCGAGGCAAAGGTACTTGTCTGTAGCCGGATCCCTCACGATGCACGCGAGGGCATTTCGAAAAACACTCGGCTGGCCGGGTTTGACCGGATCATCGGGCGACATGTGGTACGGCGCCACCACCTGCCGGATGGGTAGGTCGTATTTTTTTGCGAACGCAAAGTCCCGCTCGTCGTGCGCCGGCACGGCCATGATCGCGCCCGTGCCATAACCCATGAGAACATAATCGGCAATCCACACCGAGATTTCTTCGCCCGTCGCGGGATTTACCGCTTTCAGCCCCTTGAGTTCCACTCCGTTCTTGTCTTTCTCCACCGCCGTTCGTTGTATTTCCGTCTTTTGTTTTGTTTTCTTTATATATTCCTCAACTTCTTCTAAATTCTCAATTCTAGATTCTAAATTCTTTACCAGCTGATGCTCGGGAGCAAGCACCATATATGTCGCCCCAAAAATCGTATCCGGCCGGGTCGTAAAAACTTTGATGCTCGGCAAACACGCGTCCAAAACCGCCGGCTCATCGTTTCCCAAAAAGTGCGGGCGCTCGGATTGAACCTTGATCAAATTAATACCAAGATTATTCGCAAACGCTTCGCCGTCGGACAAGGGAATGGCAGTATCATTGATGCCGTAAAGTGCGATGAAACTTTTTGCTTGTCGCTTTATTTTTTTAAAATCAAATCCTTTTTGTGCCGCCTCTGTAACCGTCGACCGGTTTTTTCCGTCCAAAAATCTTCCACTATACGGCGTGGCAAGCAAAATAACTTGGTTAACTTTTGCACCACCCTCCAAAAGCCGCATGGCCACAATTCCACCCATAGAATGCGCTAAAATTATTGTAGACTCGTCGAGCTTGCAATGTGTTCTGACATACTCGGCCTGCTCCATGTCATTTGGCGCTTCGCCGCCCGGCATTTGTGGCGCCTCGACTTCGTAGCCGTGTTTTCTCAATTTTTCAATAAGCGTAGGAAAAAAAATCTCCGTCGGTGATCCGTCTCGGCCATGCAAAATAACAAATCTTGGTTTATCATTCCCGCGGAGTCGGGAATCCAGTATTTTGAATTCTATCTCCGCCCCCTCGCTTTTGCCGATCCAGTTGCGCTGGCTTTCCTTGATTTCCTCCGGCCAGTCAAGCTTGTCGAGCCCCGAGAGCAGTTTTTCCGCGTAATCGGTTATCGAGAGCTGCCACTGTTTCATCTTGCGCTGTTCCACCGCGCTGTCACATCGCTCGCAGCGGCCATCCCGAACCTGCTCATTGGCGAGCACGGTCTTGTCTTTCGGGCACCAATTCACTGGCGTTTCCGCCTGGTACGCCAGACTTTTTTTGAAAAATTGAGAAAAAATCCACTGGTTCCATTTGTAATACTCTGGATCACAGGTCACGACTTCGCGCGTGAAATCAAAAGACGCGCCCATGCTCGCAATCTGTTTTTTCATATAGGCAATGTTCGAACGCGTCCATTTCCCGGGGTTCAGGCCGCGCTTGATCGCCGCGTTCTCGGCCGGCAGGCCAAAGGCGTCAAAACCGATCGGATACAAAACGTTTTTGCCACGCATGCGCATGAAGCGCGCGAAAATATCCGGCACGGAAAAGGCATACCAATGCCCGACGTGCAGATTGCCGGACGGATAGGGAAACTCGACGAGAGCGTAATAATTTTCTTTTCGCGGAACGCTGTCGCGCGTCAAATAGAGCTTGGTCTTCTGCCAAACCGCTTGCCACTTCTTTTCTATTTTTTGGTGATTATATTTCATGCTCTCGGCAATAATTTCAATATTTTTTTGTGTAATACCCGGTTGCCGGCCACAAATTCGTCTTTCTTCCAGCTATATTTTTTGTCGTCAAAATCTGTAACCTTGCCGCCCGCCTCAACCACTAGCAAAGCCGCGGCGGCGTAGTCCCAGGGACGGAGCCCCATCGAAACCATGAAATCAAAACGGCCGCTCGCAACATACGCGCCGCACAAAGCGGCTGACGACATGCGGTCAGTCCACATCATGTGTTCAATAATGATCTTGTTATAAACATGCTTCAAAATCCTTTTCCTTGTGGAGGCGTCCAAATTGCTCCTGATCATAGACACAATATTCGCGTGGGCCAAGTCCTTTCGGTGAGCGATTTCAATTCGCCGGTTTTCCAAAAAAGCGCCGTGACCGGCTTTCGCAAAAAATAATTCGTCTTGCATGGGATCATACACCGCGCCGAGATGGACTTGGCCGCTCTTTACATACGCGATGCTAACACCGAATTGCGGAATTCCTTTTACAAAAGCATGGGTTCCATCGAGAGGATCGATGAGCCAAAAATCTTTTTTACCATGAACAACCTCTCCACTTTCCTCGCCAATAATTCCGTGTTTTGGATATTTTTTTCTAATCCGATCAATAATAAACTTTTCAGATGCAAGATCGTACTCGGTGACAAAGTCAAACGAAGCGGATTTTGTAGAAACCGCGAACTTGGTATGAAACCCATCCCGCAAAACCGCCCCCGCCCCGCGCGCTAAATTTTTGATAAATCTTTCCATGGCTTTATGTTTTTCTCGCCAAAACGATCATGCGCCTCGAGTCGAGGCCGTAGGGCTTCCCGTCGAAGGATCCCCAGGACTTTTCGTACCAGAGGCCCGCGGCCTCGAGTGCCACGATGATCTCCGGCAATGAATAAAACTGCAGTTTCAAATTCCTGGTTTGCCGCTTGCCATCCTTGAATATCGTACGGTTCTCATAATTGATATTCTGGACAAAATCAAAACTCCTGATAATTCGCGCGTAAGAATTTTTACCCAGACGTTCAGTATGCTTCGCCTGAAAATTCCGAAATATCCAAATAACACTCATCAAATCAATGAAAAACCTCCCGCCCCGCTTCAAATGCCTACTGGCATTGCGCAAAATCGCGGCGTCGTCCTCGCGGCTACCGTAGCCAAACGCGGTAAACATATTTATTATGACGTCGTATTTTTGCGGTAGCCGGAAATTCCGCGCGTCACCCCGGACAAATCTCACTGGCAAATGTTTTTTTGCCGCGGCCTCTCTCGCGAGTTCGAGTTCATATGCCGAGTAGTCGAGCCCGGTCACGCCAAAACCTCGGCGCGCTAGTTCCAAACTGTGGCGGCCATGCCCGCAACAGAGATCCAAAACCCTGTCGCTCTTTTTTATCGGCACGTGTTTTACGAGAAATTCGACTTCTTTTTTGGTGTGCCGAAAAAAACCGCGAGCGCCCCAAAACAAAAGATAATTCTCATCAAAAAATGTCTTCCACCAATCCTTTGGCATAATGTACCCATTCTACCACCTGCCATGCGAAAAATAAAGATCAACAATCCACAAATCACGCCATGACTTTTGTCTCAAAATTCCGCAATTGCGGAAAAATGACACAAAAAAATTCAAAAAAATAATGGGAGGACTGCTGACGAAACTAACGAATTATTCCTTCTTGCTTAAAAAAACTTTTTACTACTACCTCATCGTCCAAATCCAGGCGACTCACCTCCATCACGGTAACAAAATGCCCGATCCGATAATAATTCGACAGTGATTCTATTTCCCTGCGCGGGTCATGTGGGTAAACCCAAAGGGTGCGCTGTAGAGCGCGAAACCGCATCTGCTTTAATTTATCGCGAAACGAGTCGGCGGCAAGTTTATAATCCTTGGTCGGGATATCCGCCGCTACCAGCCACCACTTCTTGTTCCACTTGGCCGGCTTCGGCACGACCGGGTTTTCAATGTTAAATCTTTTGAGTCGGCGGCGGCCCTCACCGGTCAAAAATATCCTTATGTCGTTCTTTGTCGGGCGCATCAAAATCAACCCGTGTTTTTTCAGATAATAAAAAGCGTGGGTTACTTTTTGCTCTTTCTCTTTGCGGGACAGCCCGCGTCGGCCTTTCTTGAAAAATAGTTTCTCAATGGCAACAAAGGCGTTTGGCGCGACCGCGGAAAGCGTCAGGATGCCGGCCGCGGCAATAACCGCCAAAGTCACAGCTCCCGCTGTCTTGAGTTTTTCCATCTGCTCCGGGGTCAAAAGCGGTTTCGCGTCGTCCGGCAAAGAGCGACGAATAACGTTTCTGATTTTCTTCGCTTTACCCATATGTATCTATTGTACCAAAATTCCGCAATTGCGGAAAAATGACAAAAACTAAATTTGAAACAAACTTCGGGCGTTTGCAGTGGTCGCTTCAGAAACTTCCTCCACCCGTACTCCTTTGAACTCCGCGATCTTTTCCGCGACGTGTTTGACGAACAAAGGTTCGTTCCGTTTGCCGCGATGCGGCAGAGAG
>Ga0209542_10015174_pt1 | contig 12981 bp, 5 predicted proteins | sample RifCSPhighO2_01_FD_184028 | JGI IMG/M metagenome (GOLD analysis project Ga0209542, IMG submission 184028) | Soil microbial communities from Rifle, Colorado - Rifle CSP2_plank highO2_0.1 (SPAdes) (version 2) | ecosystem: Environmental > Terrestrial > Deep subsurface > Rock core/Sediment ... | reverse complement strand
AGCAAGCCAAAAGTTGATTTCACTACTCTTCCGACTATTACCAGCGAGCGTAAGATCACTTTGAAAGGGACGATCTCTGAAAGCAGCTCTTACAAGATTTTAGTTGCAAATAGTTCTGTAGCAGAAGGTAATGGAACAACCCTTGAAGCTGAAGTAAAGCTGGAAGAAGGAGAAAATAAAATTAAGGTCATCCTAACAGATCAAGCGGGATGGATTACAGAACAAGAATTAAGCATTATCTCTGATACTAAAAATCCAACCGTTGAGTTTGAGTTTGCCAAAGGAAAAGAGTACTATCAAGGGAAGGCGGAGACAGACATAACCGGAACTACCGAACCGGGCGCAGATATTTACTTGTTTGTTTTCCGCCCTCTTTCATATGAATTTACGCCGAAGTTTGACAAGGCTTGGGAAAAAGTCACTGCCGATGCTGCAGGAAGTTTTGCCTTTTCAGAAGTCAATCTGGAGAGTCAGCCGCTGCGCTTAGAGGATATTGTTTTACGAGAAATTCCTGCCGGCTTAAGCGCAGAAACTATTTTTCCAATAGAACAGATTCAGGCGGCGCAGAAATTTACCTATCATGTATATCTTATTGCTGTTGATAAAAGCGGCAAGAATGGATTTTCCAAAAAATTAGTCACAATCAATACTTGTTTCTCAGGGGATTTTGATTTTGATGTACAATCACTGGCACAATTCCAAGCACCTTTGCGATTGAATCCGACTTTACTTGATGAAGGTAGAGAAGAAATAACTGCAGTGTTTAACTTTAGCTACCGCGGCAGGGGCGTGAGTACACAAGGACAGCCAGCCTTCCAGATCCAAAGCGTGCAATTTGATAAAGCTTGCACCCAAGGAATGTTAGAAGATGATAGTACAAAGATCGGTTGTAATATTTTTCCAAATAAACCGCAGCCGATCCCTAATGCGGATAAAACCAGCTGGTATGTACGAGCGCCTTTGTTTACCACGGAAAAATTCAGCGAGGTAAGCGATGATTTCTGGGATGAATTTGGAAAAAGACAGGTAGTTTTCCCAATGAAAGTTAAAATTACCTATCGGGAAAATTTAGGCAATGGACAGATGGGTGAATTAAAAACGCAGGTGTCTTGTCAAGAATTGGGATACTTCATTGATATTCCTGTTGAAAGTGAAGATATGATTCCCGACTTTTTAGCGGAAGAAGGATTAGATGCAGTTGAATTCACCATTGATAAAATTGATATCGTACTTCCGATCTTGGAGAAAGCAATTTTAGTAACAGGAGTAGCTTGGATCGCTTCATTCCTGGGAAGATTAGCAACCAGATATGCGCGGATTGTATCAGAAAAATTAGAATATTTCTTTACTCGAGCTAATCCTGATGATGAGAAATGTCCTTCCCCCGTGGAGCAGTACAAATATTATCTTTTAAGCGAGATAGAGCATTGGCGCGAATTGGATGAGCAAGGTTTGCTAGAGGGAGGGGATTCTTTGCGCAAAGATTGGAAGGATACGAATAAAGCGCTAGATGAACTTTGTCCGACTACTGCTAACTTGTGGAAAACAGAAGCAATATTAGACCAAGCCTATCGCTGGACTGGTGACAGAGTATTATGTCGAACAGTACCAGCCGGTTGGACTGCGTCAAAAGACAAGGACGAGGTAGATTCAGTTATTGCTGAACAAAACCAATGCGCTGCTTCTGGCCGGGGAGTTCCATTAGTAGAAATAAAAGATTGCGGCACCAAAATCGAAGAGAATGTTAATATCGCTAATCCTAATGTGAAGGCTGCTCGCTTGATTCAGGAAGGAGAATTTACCTGTTATCAGCATGGAAATTTTTTATACACGGTAAAACCGCAAGATAAAGATACTGCTTTCAGCAGTGAAGGGCGAGTATTGCAATTAGAGTTAGTACATGATTTCGGGTTGAATTTACAGCAAGCAGAAGCATATGCTGGCGCTGGAGACTTATTCGCTTACAAGCCGGATAATTCTAATCAATTTATTATTGCCCAGGATAAATCTTGTGCGCAAGCATGCAGGAATCCACGCAAGCCGGGATATAAAGCTTATACAAAAGGAGGAATAAGCAATATTGCAAGCAATGGAAAATCAGGAAATTTTGGCTGTTTTGAAGAACACTTAGATGATACTGGAAAAATAGAATTATTTGGAGGAGGAGGGACTCAATTAACTACCAAACAGGTTTCTGCTGGTTATACCAATGATTGTTTTGTCGATGTAGAAGTCGGCGCAGATGGAAGTTATCAGCAGAAAGAAATTGCTGGAGATAAGACTGGTTTATTGCAATGTGTTTGCACTCTGGATGAAGAAAAGCCCAGAGTAGTTCGAGCCAGAACCGCGATGAAAGAAAAAGATGGAGTGGCAGAAGATTGGTCATACCGCCAAGCTGCAGTGTTTAAGGAAAGCAATAGCCAATTTGGAACTTATTATCCGGAATGGAGATATTATTCTGGAAGAGACTTTTCATCAGCATTTGGAGCAGATTACTTGCTCGATTACTTCAGCGAGCCGAGAAAAGTTCATCAAGTAAGTCCCAATACTCAATTTTTAGGCGCCTATCAGACGGTTTGCTTATCTAGGGTTAGAGCGCATTTAATTACCCTTAGAGGTATTCTGGAAGGATTGCGGAATTGTATTCAGGAAGCAAAGATTACTGGTTTGACTGATGCAGGTGTCTGTAAAACAATTTTCACCCAGCATGTCTGCGGTTTAGTGTATAAAGCAATTTCGTATTTTACCAACCAATGCAGCCCTTACAGCTTTGGCGACGAAGAGAAAGGCGCTTTAGAGGGAGTAGAAGCAGTTACTGATGCAACCTTTGGCTCAATCGGGGAAGCGATGCAGTCTTCTATCGATGATGTAAAAAGTGATTACGGTAACGCGCAACTGAATAATTATTTCGCTGGCGGCGCAGAGGGATTAACACAATCCATGTGCATGGCAGCCTTTGGATATGACTGGCCTTTGGGAACAGATTTTATCTTGGATGCAGCTTACTCTGTTCCAGGAAAAACGACTGTGCATGTCATCCCTGCGCATAGAGAATTATCAACCTATGATCCTACCACGGGAAATGCAGTATATAATTATGAAATTGGAGCGATGATCTTGCCTGGCTGCAGAATTAGAAGTTATGATGTTTCCCTGAAATGTGTAGGTCCTGAGGATGTGGGAGGTAATAAACCTGGAGTAACTTGCGGTGGCGATCAGCCTTGCGATTGTCAATTTACAACAGAAGTAAGTTCAATCTTAGAAGGAGATAAAAAACATTTGTTAGATGGTGGAAGAGGAGTTAGTGGGTTGGCGCAAAATTCATTCTTCTCTGTGCCAATACCTTCGCCGCAAAGAGTAAATAAACCGTTTAGGTATGATCATGTGGTGGTGCATTTAGAATTAGATCAGGGTTTCAGCCCGGAAACCTGTTTTGATGAAGGATACCAAAGCGGCGATTTCTACTTCCCAATCGTAGATGTTTCACCGCCTGGAGTGGGTGTATGTCAAGTTGACTTCCGGACCGGAAAATACCACTGTCCTGACTTTGTTAAAATGTTTGGCGGCGGTGATGGAGCATATCTGCAAGATCCATTCGTCAGTTGTTTTGATAGCGATACGCAATCATGGGTGCCTTGCAGTACGCCCGGTATTTTCACCAAAGGAGAAGAGATTAAAGTCAGAGCGAATGCGGTAACTGATGGCAGCCAGAAATATTGTGTGAAGATGACCGCTTCAGGATTGCCGCAGCAATATGTTGAACTAAAACAACTGCCGGTAGGAATCCCCGGAACTTTCCCACCAGAGATGTTCTTAGGAACAGTCACGCCTGATTTATTCACTGGCGCATCTACGTCTATAGTATTAGTTGGCGGGGATAAGGAATGCGCAACGCCTCCGAGCTATGTAGATTTTCCCTCTGGGGAAATAGGAACAGCAACTTTAAAGTTCAAGTACAATAAGTATGATGATGGTTCGTATAGAATCTATGATCCGGTAGACCAAGGTGTCAGTATTGTGAAAAATGATAAAGGCTATTCTGTACAGGCTGGATTTATCACGGATAAAGATGGAAAAGTTCAGCTAACCTCTCAGGAGATAAGAGATATAACCTTTGATTACAAAGGCTTGAAATTCAAAAATGTTATCGGCGCTCCTGGAAGCGGTGATAGTTGCGAATATAGGGTAAGACAAGCAGCGGGAACTTCCTATGCACAGAATGAGAAAACCATTTCTGTTACAGCCGAATTATTGCTGCCAGATGCAGTAGGCAATTGTTACAATGCACAAACACCAGTACGAACGCAAGTTGGCAAGCATGCGCATACGCAAGCTATCACCTTACGTCTTGAACCTTTTATATCAGTTATTGCAACCCAGATGCATAAGGATTTCTTGAATCGAAATTATCAGAAAGTCATTGGCACTGCAGAAGGGATTGTAAATAGGGGAGTTGCAGATCTTGAGGACGTAGCTGCTTTATATTATATAGCAGCAGCAAAAATCACGCAGAGCCAGGAAAGTAATGTGGATTGGAAAATTTCAGTGAAGCAGGATGTTTGTCATTTGATAAAGGTGTTTAAAAATCGCATTGATCCTTTAGGAAAGCCATTAGATCCGTATCCTGACGAGGTTAAGAATAATGCAGAGTATCAGAAAGTTGCAAAATATTTTGCAGAGATCGAACAAGAAGCGCAGTGCGGTGTAGCTAATGCGTAAAGATGGGAAAATTGAGGTGGAAGTATTTATAGTGTTGATTACTATGGTATTTACCAGCGCGATAATTTTATTGTTGGTTTATAGCGGAACGCTCAAGGTTAAAGATGATGTTTCCGCTGAACCGATACTGAATACAGAATTTCTTCCGGTAGGGCGGGAAGGATTTTTAGCGGTGAAAGAGGTGCAGTTTTGCAGTTATGTTGATGAAAATTTGAACTGTGTTCGGCAAGAGCAGGAATTTAATTCTTTAGAAAATGTCTATGTGCGCTTTGTCGTTGAGAGCAGCACTTTTGATCAGCAGGTTATATTGCTGCGAAATTATCGCATTAAAAATCCGTTAGGCGAAGTGGTGTTGGAAGCAGACCAGAAGAATGTCTATAATTTCGAAGTTGCCAGTTCTGGTGAAACAGAAGATGTTATCTTTGCAGATTTTTTTGTGATGGGAGAAGATGCAGTTCCAGGTGAATATACTTTAGATGTGATTGTAGAGAATTCATTGTTAGGAAAGAAAGTAACTGTAAGCAAGAAGTTTATGATTGTTGATGGTGAGTTAGGATGAGGAGAGTGGTTGTTTTTGTTTTGGTTGGACTTTTTTTAACATTGAGTGTGTTGGCTCAGGAATCTGGCGGTTGTCAGAATAAAGTCTTTGGTTTAGTAGGAGCTTCTAATACCTGGGATACTAATCCAGATGGAAGTGCTCTAGGTCTCAACTGGAGGAATGTCAATATAATTCAAGATCTTTGTCCTGGTTCTTCAGTTATACTGAAAGCTGTGGGGGGATTTAATCCGGAAGCACAAGTTCCTTTGTTGGCACAAGTACTAAGTAATGATAATTTAGATTATGTAATCATTGATCCTTCTGCGAATGGGCAAAGTGATTTTAGCGGCTGGGCTCCTGGGCAATATAAGGCTGCTGCAATTAGACTTGCAGAAATGGTGAAAGAAAAGGATTCAAATATTAAAGTTATAATGCTTACTAACACTCCAACTAAAGGAGCAGGCGGAGGATATGGAACGCCGGAAGCAGTGCAAAGAATCAAAGCATTCAATGCTGATCTTCTGAACAATAAATTAGGGAGATCGGACTTAATAGATTATGCTGTTGATACCTATTCTGTCATAGAAAGTTCTCCAGGAAGTGATACTTGTGGATATTGCGCTAACGATAAGGGAGGCTTAGGTGATGGAATACATTTTGGTCCGACAGGAAGAAAGCTAGTAATGAAAGCAGTTATGGATACTGTGTTTGGCGGCTCATCAACTTCTGGAGCTGCGGCTTCTTTTGGAACTGTTCAGAACTCAGGATCGGTAAAACAAAATCTTGTAGCAGTGGCAATACAAGAATGGGAACGCTGGGAGAGAGGTGTAAGAAAAGAAACTGAAGAACCCATGCAAACTATTATTGCTAATTATTACACTGCGGGTGGTTGTAGTGGTCTTGATCCAATTAAATCGCCGTGGTCTGGTGGTTTTATTTCCTATGCTGCTACACAAGCAGGAATTAGTGATTTTCCGGTAAGTTGTTTACATACTGCATACTTTAGTAAAATCAAGAGTACTTCTGGCTCGTGTCAGACCTACCCTATGACTGAATGGAATAGAATTGAAGAAGGAGATATTGTCTGTGATTGTACCACTTCATCTCTAGGCGGCAATATTGATTGTGAGATTACCTATGCAAATCCTTCTGGAAGAAGCCATTGTGATGTTGTTGTTAATAATTTAGGTAATGGCAAAGTTGAGGTTATTGGTGGGAATGTTCAGGCTAGCGTTACTAAACGAAATGCTGATGTGTCCAGCGGATTTGGTCCAGATGGAAAATGGATTGGATTTATTTCTTGTGGTGCGCCTACGGGAATTGCGATTGCTCCACCTACAATCACCACTCCGGCTAAGCCAGTTCTTGTTCCAGTGGGAGTAGCAGTTGCTCCATCTCCTGAAAAGTGTCGTGACCAACAACGCTGCAGAGAAATTGATGAAGTCTGGCAGAAATTAACCAATTGGTTAGCGAAAGCGAAAAAAGGCCAAGTCTGGGATACTATTCGTGGTGACTGGACAAGTTTTTCTGAAAAATATTTGAAAGTGGTGGAATTGAAACCAGTGCCAACAGCCGTTCCACCAACTGTGCCAGTTAAACCCGATGTAGCAACAGCAGCTAAATTGTACCGTGATATTGTACCACAATTACAAAATCAAAATCTGGCTAAGGCTCTGGTTGCAAATGCGAAAGGCGAATCTGGTCTGAACTCTGCGGCAGCGGGTGATTGTGGCGCTTATGGAGAAAAGAATAGTGGTTCAAGTATCCCCATCCCTGGCAAAGGAAATTGTTGTTCTTTTGGTTTATGGCAGTATAATATCTGCGGTGGTTTAGGAGTTTCTTATCTTCAGCATTATGGAAATCCTTCCTCGGCTCAGGATAAATTAATTGTTGTTCAAAATTATCAAAAAAATATTGATTACATGATTTATTATCTTCAACAAACCTATCCTGCTGAAATAACGACGGAAAAATCAACTGATGAATGGGTTGCTTGGTTTGTGAAGAATGTAGAAAGACCGGCTAATCAGAATCAAGAAATATTAAAAAGACAGGGATTAGCCAGAGATTTGGAAAATGCTGGGGCATTTGCTTCAACTTCTATCGCAGGCTCTGTTCTTTCTCAGACTGGAAATTTTCTTGGCAGTATTTTTGGAGACAGTTGTCCTCCGGAAATGGCCAATATCAACGGTGAATTCTGTATTGATAAATGGGAAGCAAGTGTTGTAGATATTACCACAGAACAAGCTGCTTCGCCAGATTACTATCCGGGAAATCTTGCTAATTCGCAATATAATAAATGGGTTGGAAATGAACCGAGTAAAGGTACCCCAAAAGAAATGCCGGAGCGTGGTGCTGAGCAATTACCTTCCTTCGTTCCTAAGGCTGTTTCTGTTCCAGGAGTCATGCCGCAAAGTTTTGCAAGTAAAGTTATCGCTGAAATTGCTTGCAATAATGCTGATAAACGATTATGTACACAGGAAGAATGGCTAACAACATGTATGGGGGAACAGAAGACAAATTATCCTTACGGTTCTAATTATGTAAGTGGAAAATGTAATAGAGAAGGGACCTGGCCTTTAGGAGCTTTAGGAAGAAGTGATACTCAACTTGATGATCCAAGATTATCGAAAGTTCCCGGTGGGAGACAATTAACTGGCGCATTTCCGGAATGCACTAATAGTTATGGTGTTTATGATCTGTTAGGTAATAACGATGAAATAGTTTCAGATACTCCAATAGGAAAACCAAATAATGCTCTTTTCTTAGGAGCGTATTATGCTCGAGAACCTAAAACAGCAGACTGTACGGTGCAGAATCCTGCTCATGATACCGCTTATTATGATTATTCTATCGGTTTCCGATGCTGTGCTACGTTGAACTAACATGTCAGCCATAACCGCAATCAAAGCTCGGGAAATTCTGGATAGCCGAGGTAATCCAACTTTAGAAGTTGATCTATTTACGAAACAAACTTGTCAATCGGCGTCAGTTCCCAGCGGGGCTTCGACGGGAAAGCATGAAGCAGTAGAATTGCGCGATGGCGGAAAACGTTATCTCGGTAAAGGAGTGCTGAAGGCAGCTCGAATTGTGGAAGAGAAGATTTCTCCATTGCTGCGAGGAGTTGATTGTCAAGATCAGCGAAAGATTGATGGGTTAATGATTAAACAAGATGGCACAAAAAATAAAAGTAAGTTAGGTGCAAATGCAATCTTAGGTGTTTCGTTAGCCGCAGCAAGAGCAGCTAATGCAGAGAAAAAGAAATTTCTCTTCCAGTATCTTCATCAGTTAGCAAATGTAAATAGAAAAGCAAGCATGCCGCAGCCGTTCTTCAATGTCATTAACGGTGGCAAGCATGCGGGCAATAAATTGGCGTTTCAGGAGTTCATGATTGTTCCTCAAGCAAAAAATTTTTCTGAGGCATTGCGCATGGGAAGTGAAATATATCATGTGTTGAAAGAAGTGATTGAGAAGAAGTATGGTAAAGAAGCAATCAATGTTGGGGATGAAGGTGGATTTGCTCCCCCGTTGAAGAGAGCAGAAGAAGCACTTGATTTGTTAATGGAAGCTATACAAAAAGCAGGATATGTTGGAAAAGTTGATTTGGCTGTTGATTGCGCTGCTTCAGAGTTTTATAAGAAAGGAAAATATCAACTGCACGCTAGCATGAGCAAAGAACAATTGTTACAATATCATCTACATTTGATTAAGAAATATCCGATCATTTCTATTGAAGATCCATTTGAGCAGGAAGATTTTGCTAGTTTTGCTGAATTGAGGAAGAAAAGCAAAATCCAGATTGTGGGAGATGATTTGACGGTAACCAATGTGACAAGGATGAAGAAGGCAATTAAAAACAAAAGTTGCAACTGTTTGTTGCTGAAAGTAAATCAGGTTGGAACTTTAACAGAAGCGTTAGATGCAGTGAAATTAGCGTATGCAAATGATTGGAAAGTGATGGTAAGTCATCGCAGCGGGGAGACTGAAGATACATTTATTGCTGATCTGGCAGTAGCGATTGGCTGCGGGATGATCAAAGCCGGCGCTCCTGGTAGAGGAGAGAGGATTGCTAAGTATAATCGCTTGTTGAGGATTGAGGAAGTGCTTAGAAAATAACAGTTTCATTTTAATTCTGGTTGGATTGCTTATTTTTAACGTTCTTTTTTAATAACATTTTTTAATAAGCCCAGATTACATAGAGAGAGAATGGATTTTCTAAAATTAGTGCTTTTTCTGAGGCACTTATTTTTTCAGAGAGAATTCTAGGCCATCTGAAACGTCTTTCTGGAGATTCTTTTTTTGAACATAATCTTAGAGTAGCAGAAATTTTAGCGGATAGCAAAGTCTCTCCAGAAGTGGTTGTGGCAGGAATATTACATGGAGTTACTAAATACGTTTCAGAGAAGGAAGTAGAGAATGTTTTTGGGAAAGAGACTCTCGCTTTGTTAAAGGGAGTACAAGAGATAAAGTTGATCAAATCAAAAAATCCACAATTAGAGGCAGAAGCCCTGCGCAGAATCTTACTAACTACTTTCAGAGATGTACGGATTATTTTTGTCAAGCTAGCCACGAAACTGGATAATCTACGGACCATACAAGTGCTTCCTGCAGATGATCAAAAGCGGATTGCAGAAGAAGTATTGGAAGTGTATGCGCCGTTAGCAAATAGATTAGGTTTAGAAAAAATAAAAAATCCTCTAGAAGATTTAGCCTTGCAGATCTTGCATCCTGAGGAATATACAAAGATTGTTCGCTTCTTGGAACAATCCAGGGAGCAGCGAGAAGCTTTGATCGCCGAGGTCATTCAGAAAATTACTGATCTGGCAGCAGGGAATGTTGAGATTGTCAAAATAAAGGGACGTTCCAAACATCTTTATAGCATCTACAAGAAAATGACCCAGCGAAAAGTTCCTTTAGCTGAGCAGTATGATCTCTCTGCGATCAGAGTAATTGTTCCAGAGGTTAAAGATTGTTATACCCTGCTAGGTCTCTTGCACGAGCAATTTGAACAAGTGGAAGGTAAGTTAAAGGATTATATCGCCACCCCTAAACCAAATTTTTACCGATCTCTACACACTTCCTTAAAGTTAGCTAAGGGAAAATTTGTGGAAATACAGATCCGAACACTTGAGATGGATGAGTTCGCGGAAGAAGGAGTAGCAGCGCACTGGCGATATAAGGGATTGAAATCTGACCAGTTCTTTGAGAAAAAAATTGCCTGGCTGAAAGGAGTTTTAGATCTGCAGAAAGATGGCAACCAAGAATTTTTAGAGATGGCTAAAGTCGATGTCTTTGGTGACAATATTTATTGTTACACTCCAAAAGGTGCAGTGAAGGAATTGCCGAAAAGTGCGACCATCCTCGATTTTGCTTACTTAGTACATGAAGAAGTAGGGAATCATGCGGTTGGCGGGAGAGTCAACGGAAAATTTGTACCTCTAAAGCAGGAATTATTTTCTGGTGATGTAGTAGAGGTAGTCACCAACAAGAGCCAGCGGCCTCGAAGGGATTGGTTGAAGATCGTCAAATCTGGCGGCGCACGGCAGAAAATTAGGAAGTCATTACGCGAACATGAAAAATTACCTGCTATGTATTTCAAGCAGCTCAAGCCAGTTACAACTGAGGAACAAGGAATTTTAGCTGAAGCGCCATCTTTTGCCAATGCAGTTTGTGTACTTGCGAAATGTTGTTACGCTCTTCCGGGAGAGGAAATTACCGGATTAGCTACCAAGAGGAGAATTATTTCTGTGCATAAGACTGACTGCCGGGCGGCGCTGAAAGAAGAAGAACGCTGGATCAAAGTACAATGGAAAGACGGTTTCAATCAGAAGATTAGATTTTATGTTACTGCAGATGAGCGAAGCGGATTGCTGGCCGATTTGTTGAATACGGTCGCTAATACTGGCTTTGAAGTTAAAGAAGCAAAGGCAAAATTGTTAAGTCAGACCTTAGCAGAATGTTCATTTTTGGTAGTTCCCAGAGATTTAGAACACTTGAAGGAACTGGTTAGACGGATACAGAAGATCAGGGGATTGAAGAGGATGTATTTTGAGTGAATGATTAGAAGAAAATGCTATGCTATCTTCTTGATCATATCCACCATTCGAGAACTATATCCCCATTCATTGTCATACCAGGCTACTACTTTCAGAAATTTTCCAGCTACAACGTTAGTCAACTTTGCATCAACAATAGTGGAATGTGAATTATGAATAATGTCAGTTGAGACTAACTCATCTTCAGAATATTGCAGGATTCCTTTCAACTTTCCTGCTGCTGCCTTTTTGAATAAGGAATTTACTTCATCAGGCATTACTTCACGTATAGTCTCGATAGTGAAATCAGTAACGCTGCCATCAGGCACAGGAACTCTAAAGGCTAAACCGCGCACTTTTCCTTGCAGTTCGGGAATCGCTTCTACTGCCGCGACATCTGCCCCGGTTGAGGTAGGAATTATATTAATGGCTCCTGCCCTGGCGCGTCTTAGATTTTTATCCGGCCCATCAACCATTTTTTGTGATGAAGTATAAGCATGCACAGTGGTGAAGAAACAGCGTTTGATGCCAATATGATCTTGGATAACTTTCAAGACGGGAGCAACACAATTGGTAGTGCAGGAAGCGTTAGAGATAATGTGGTGTTTCTTTTTATCATAGCGATGGTCATTAACACCCATTACCAAGGTTGTAGTGTTGATTGGGCAGACTTTGTCGGCTTCACATTTGCAGGGTGCGGAGATAAGAACTTTCCTTGCCCCGGCATCAAGATGGGCTGCTGCTTTGTAAGGATCAGTAAATCTTCCGGTACTTTCCACTACTACATCGATTTTTAGTTTCTTCCAGGGAAGTTTACTTGGCTCTTTTTCAGCCAGTACCTGAATTTTATTTTTGCCTACAATCAGATGGCTGTTGGTATAGCTTACTGCTTGGGGAAAAAGACCGTGGACAGAATCATATTTGAGAAGATGAGCTAAAGTCTTGTTGTCCGTAAGATCGTTAACTGCAACAATGTTTATTTTTTTATCAGCCCAAGCAGCGCGGAAGACCATCCTGCCGATACGGCCGAATCCATTGATTGCTACATTGATAGACATGTTAACACCTTTTTGTATTAAGTAGAAAGAAAAAGAAGTTTATTAAGGTTTTGTTGTAGGTTAAAATAATCCTAAAATATATATAGAAACTTCATTTTTAGTTATCCATGCCAGAACCAGAGCAAATTCCCAATACAGAAACATTTGTCTTTAAACCCGCTTTTATCGAAAGATATTCAGAGCTTACTGATTGGGAAGAGTTCAAAAAATATTCATTGTCATTTCTAAGAAGGAGCATTAGGGTTAATACTTTACTTGGTTCAGTTAAAGATGTAAAAAAGAGTATTGAAGCGAAAGGCTGGAAGCTTACTCCTATACCTTGGTGCAAGGAAGGATTCTGGATCGCCCATGACGAAAGAAGGGATGTGGGAAATTTATTAGAATATCACCTCGGCAAGATCTATGTGCAGGAAGCTGCCTCCATGATTCCGCCGTTGGTATTACAGCCGAAGCCTGGCGACGTTGTGTTAGATATGGCTGCTTCTCCGGGAAGTAAGACTACACAGATGGCAGCAATGATGAAGAACGATGGTTTGCTGGTAGCGAACGATTGTAAGGGCGATAGATTGCAATCATTGGGAATTAATCTGCAGCGCAGCGTGATTACTAATTGCCTGATTACCTTGATGCG
>Ga0209542_10015173_pt1 | contig 12981 bp, 9 predicted proteins | sample RifCSPhighO2_01_FD_184028 | JGI IMG/M metagenome (GOLD analysis project Ga0209542, IMG submission 184028) | Soil microbial communities from Rifle, Colorado - Rifle CSP2_plank highO2_0.1 (SPAdes) (version 2) | ecosystem: Environmental > Terrestrial > Deep subsurface > Rock core/Sediment ... | reverse complement strand
ACGATCGCTGCTGGATAGTTTTAATTTTTATTCCCATAATTTTTTGGCTTCTTCCCAAAATTCAGGTCTTTCGTTTACCTTCATATAATACCACCATTCGGCTCCCCATAAATAGTACTCGTCAAAGCCGGTCAATTTGGCATATTCTATAGTATCTTTAAAAAAATCAAGCTCAAAAGATTTTAATTGTTCTTCCAGTTGGGTTTCATAAATCTGTTTTGTCATCCATGGTTCGGCCGCCAGTTCAATAACAATGAATTTTTTATTGTGATCATTTATTAAAAATCTGGTCATTTTTTCTTTCAATATAAAAAATTCCGGAGGCAGGTGGTAATTAACACGCCCAAAATATTTACTATATATCCGCCGGTACATCGTCGTGCCAAAAATATCTCCTTCTTTCGATGCTTTGGGCCACCAACCGAATTCGCCGCCATCGGTAATTAAAATTGGACGACTCTTATCAAGAGATTTTACAAGCGATATTTCATTCTTAATAAAATTCTTTTCTCTTTTAGGGCATTTTCCGAACTTTAAAAACGGTTCGTTTTCTATTTGCCATATTTTTATTGCTTTATTATCTTTATAACGTTTAACTATTTCTTCTAAATACAACAGCAGCTCTTTTTCTCTTTCTGAAACAGAAAGATTCATAGTCCAATCAGGCATATGGCATTCCGGCCATCTCGGGACTTTCATTCCGATAGCGAGAATTATTTCTACATTTCTTTTTTGAACTTCATTAATCTGCCAATCCAAATCAGAAAAATCAAACATATTTTTTTCTTGCTCTATATCATCCCAATAAGCGATTAAACGAATTCTATCAACTTTTAAATCATCCAGTATGGCTCTTAAATTTTCTTTTGAGTTAAGACCGATATCCTGGCTGAATTTATCAGAAAATGTAACACCCCAATTAATCGACCGATTAGAATTAACGGGCGGAAATTGGCCGAATACTACAAGAAACAAACCGATGCCGACTAAAACTGCGGCAATAATTTTTTGCCATAAAACAATGCCTTTTAATTCCTCTTTGAGAATATCTGGCCGCCAAAACGAAATTGCTGCAGCGAGTATTAAAACAAAAAATTGCCTTAAACCCTCAAATGCGTTAACCAGAGTAGCGCTCACCAGCGAAATAGCGAATTTAACCAGTCCGGAACCTAAGATACTAAATGTTTTGTCGGAAAAAAATAAAAAAGCGCTTCTTTTCTCGGCATAAGCATTTATTGCAAAAATTTTTTGTTTCTGGCCGGGCCATAAGAATATTATTAACGATGCCGCGAGATAACCGATGCTAATCCAAAAAAATCCGCTAAAAAATCCCTGTAACCTGAAAACTTCTCCGGCTAAAACTAAGCCGATGGCAATTCCTAAGGCACTTGCGATTGTTAAAAAGGCACTTTTTAAATCAAGCCGAAAATTATTACGTCTTTTTAAAAAGACTAAAACGCCGCCGGATACCAAAAAAATAAAAGCTAAAAACTGAATCGCGTTTAACCTTTCGCCAAGAAAAAAATATTTTAAAAGAAAGGTTGAAAGCGGCATACTGCCGACAAATAATGTCATTACCCGCGAGGCCTCGCTGCGATACATTGCCATATAAAATGGCCATAATCCAAAAATTAAAAAAATGCCGGAAATAATGCCTAAAACTGCTTCTCCGAAGCTAAATTTTAAAAAATCAAGCCAAATATTGAAAATTAAAGCGGCAAAAAATACAACAAGCCCGCCTAAACCGCTATAAAAAGCGTAAACCGTAGGGTTAATAGGTTTGCTGATAGAGCCGCTTAAGGCAACTTTAGCGATAATGCTTGATATGGCCGCAAATAAATTCCCCAAAATCACTATTAAAATCCAGTTTTTTAAGAAAAAATCAATAAATTCTTTCATTTTTCCTCCTTTACTTTGGTTGTTTCATTAATACCATTAGCTTTTGCAATTTCCGCGTAAACTTTGCTTGAAAGCCTCGGTTTTCTCTCAAGCGTTTCATAGTCAATTTCAACCAAGCCAAATCGCGGCCAAAAACCCTTATCCCATTCAAAATTGTCCAAAAGCGACCAATGGAAATACCCGCGCACGTCAACGCCTTCACCGATTGCTTTTAAAATCCACTGAAGATGTTCCTGAATAAATTTTCCTCTATTTATATCGTTAGCATCCGCCAGGCCATTCTCGGTAATGTAAATCGGTTTATTATATTTGTTTAAATCTTTTAAAACATGATAAATGCCCTCTGGAAATATTTCCCAACCCATGTCCGATTTCCAATGATTAGGATTCTTAACATCGGCAATCCCAAATCTGCCTCCGCCAAAAACAAATTGTATCATATCAAGATAATAATAATTCAGACCTATAAAATCTTCCTTACCCTGGGTAAGTCTTATTTGTCTTGTGTCACGTATGTAATTAACAAAAAAAACTGCGAGCCAATCTAAAAAGTTTTTTTTGCGGCGAGGCCTATGGTAATGAAGATTGTGAGAAAGCCCGACTGCTATAGAATTGCCATAATATTCATGTAAAAAGTCATAACATTTGCAATGAGCTTCAAATAAATTTTTCAAGACACGATTAGATCTCATCCAGCTTTTTACATTGGGAGGAAATTGACCAAACAAATACGACGCTCCTGCGTATACAGACGGTTCATTAATGGTAATCCAGAATTTTATATCCAATGATTGCACAATCTTCCTCGCATATCTTAGAAAATAATTAATAGTTTTTGGATTTTCCCAGCCGCCTATATCGCGAACCCAAACGGGATTCGTCCAATGCCAAAGTGTTACAAAAGGTTCTATTCCTCGCTCGCGAAGCGCGCGGATAACGTCGCGATAATGTTCAATTACTTCCGAGTCGAACTTTCCTTCTTCCGGTTCAACTCGCGACCATTCTATGGAAAAACGATGGGCGTTGTTGCTCATTTTCTTCGCCAAATCAAAATCTTCTTCGTAGCGATTGTAATGGTCGCATGCTTTCCCTGAAATATAATTTTCTTCCTGTAAAGGATTGGGATAATTTTGCAAAATATAATTTGGCCATTTCTGTAATTTTGCATTTTGAATTTTTATTTTTGAATTTTTCACCTCCCACTCCGTCCAATCATTATGGTTATTGCCCTCAACCTGGTGCGCCGAGGTGGCCGCTCCCCATAAAAAACCTTCTGAAAATTTTTTTACCGGAGGTGAATCCGCCTTTGGCGGAAAAATTTTACTCATTAATTTAATTCTGCAACAATTTTAAATCCAAATTTAAATCCTGAAGCATCAAACTTCTCAAAAAGTCCCGGAAAATGGCAACGGTGTATTTTCCGGCAACATCGCCTGCCGTTATCCAGCTAACTAAACCAACCAAACCTTTGGACTTAGGATTAATTAAAGCACCGCCGGAAAATCCGGTGGTAGCATTGCTTTCTATTAGCAAAATCTGGGGCTCTGCGCTTTTATTTATGTTAATATTGCCGCTGATTTTCCCTATAGTTGACGTAATTTTATTAGCTAAATGGCTTGCGTCAACTCCATAACCCAAGGTAATTAAGATATCGCTGTCTTTCGGTTGATAATTCCAATCAATCGGAAAAAAATTAAAAAAACTATTGTTTTCAATAGCCAAATAATCTGTTGGCGCGGCCAAGTCAAATCCCAATAAAAAATTAATTTTAGATTCTATGCCTATCTTAGAAACTATTTTTAAAACGGCAAAATCATTGTAATATTTATCTTCACTGAAAGAATCGCTTAATTTTTCAATTAGCGGATAATCTGTAACTTCTGCTGTGTAATAAATTTTCGGTTTTTGCGACTCCGCATTGGGAAAGTGGCTTTTTAAAATAAAACAATCATTTTTAATTTTTTTGGTATTTTCGTCATAAACAATATGGCGGTTAGTAAGCACGCTGCCATTACCGCTAATTATTATCCCAGTGCCCCGAGAAATATCGGAAAATGTTGTTCCCTCCGCGTTAAGATTGCCGCAATAAAGCTGAATGACGGAACTATTTATCAATTCTTCAAAACTTTTTGAAGAAACTTCTTTTATTTCCTCATAAACTTTATTTTTAACATGATTGATTGTTACTGACTCTGAAGTTTTTAATACCGGTTTTCGCGAAACGGCTTTAATAATATTTACAGATGTTGTGGAAATTTTTTGAGATGTCTCCGGACTCAATATAGAAATAGAAGTAGAAATTTCCGGTTCCGAATTTCTACCACTTTCATACGATCGTCTGAAAGTGGTAGAAATGAAAATTGCCGCACCAAGCACGGCAGCAATAATAATTAATTTTAAAATTTTAAGCATCATAATATTTTAAAGCGTCAAGCCCAGGCAATTTATTGCCGGCTAAAAATTCCAACATGGCGCCGCCGCCGGTGGAAATATAGTCGAATTTATCAATTAAACTGATTTTTTCAAGAAACACAATTGTATCGCCTCCACCAACAACAGAAAAAACATTAGAACTTATAATTGCTTCGGCTATTTTTTTACTACTATAAGAAAATTTTTCAATTTCCGCTTTACCCAAAGGACCGTTCCAAATGATTGTTTTAGAATTTTTAATTATTTCTGAAAATTTTTCCATGGTTTTCGGCCCAATATCGAGTATCATATTGTCAAAAAAAACATAATCTTCCGGGATCATTATATTATAATTACCAAGAAATTTTTTAGCCTCAGATAGAAACTTGTCATCAGTTAGAGATTTCTTAATATCAACACCATTGGCTTTCAAAAACACATTGGCAACAGCTCCGCCGATTAAAATATTTTCCGCTTTATCCAAAAAGTTTATTATCACTGGAAATTTGGTGCTTATTTTAGCACCGCCCAAAATCAAGGTTTTTCCTTCTTTTGACAGTTCCAAAATCTTCTTCAGATTTTCCAATTCTTTTGTAAGCAATAAACCAGCGTAAGACGGCAAAAATTTAGTAATGGCAACGACCGAGGCGTGATTCCTGTGAGAAACAGAAAAGGCATCATTAATGTAAATATCAAATGATTTTGCTAATCCCTTGGCAAACTCTTCGTCATTAGTTTCTTCACCATTATATTTTCTGATATTATCATATAGAGAAAATTTTTCGGTTCCCAATATTTCTTTTATTTGATTCGCCAACGGCTCAAAACTCTCTGCCGCCGCAATGTGGCTTAGAAGCGTCAATTTGGCGCCGCAATTTATTAAATAATCGATTGTTTCTTTGTGCGCCTTAATTCTATAAGTATCCAAAATTTTTCCGTTTTCTACGGGCACGTTAAAATCAACTCGAAGCAGAACTTTTTTCCCGCTTAAATCTTTTTCGGTTAATTCAGAGATTAATTTCATTTTTTATTTTAGAAATTAGGATTTAGAAATTTTAATATAGGTACCCCCATGTTTGGAGCTTATCGCTATCTACGCCCCACTTGGAACCGATATCGGTGCGATAAAACATATTTTGCGCCATTATATTTTTAATTCGGATATAAACCTGGTGCCTGGCTTCCGCAACGGTAGCGCCGGAACCGGTTATTACCAAAAGACAACCGGAACGTCCGGCAATTCTCCAAACGCCATCTTCAACTTTTACATCTTCGATGTGTACACCCTCCAGATTATCTGGCTTTTTAAAAAGAATCGGCAGATCATGGTACATTTCTATGGTTTCTTTATCAATTGATTTAACGAGATGAGTCGGTACCATGATCCGAACGCCTACCTGAAACCCTTTTTTTGTTTTAAGCTCAAAATTTTCGCCTTTTGCAAGCTTATACAGCCATTCGCCTGCCGGCATAGTGATGCCTTCGGACTGAATTTGAATTGTCGGGTAGCCAAATCGCGCCGTAAATTCCAACGGATAAATTCCCTTGCCATTTGCAATGCAGTTGATATCTATGTATCCGATATAACCGGATTCAATCAAAGCCGGCAGCATTTTCTCAAGCGTCATTTTAAACAGTTTATTGGGCTCGCTCCAAAACATTAAAGTTCCCATTTCACCGGTGAAAGGACCAATGTCGCCAGGGAAAACTCTTTTGTGTTCGAAATTAACATTAATAGGCAAAATAAATTCTTTGCCGTTAAAAAAAGCTCCGACCGCAATTTCTACGCCGGAAACAAATTTTTGAAGCTGGAAAACCGGAACTTTTTTTACCCATAAAGATTTATTTTGTTTTAAAAGTTCCAGCAAATCTTTGCCGTCTTCTTCCTGCCCCAAAAAAGACAGTTCTTTGCCGCTTGAAGGCACATTACCGCTTGGTTTAAAAACATATCTTTCGGGATTTTTCTCTATAAAAGCAATGGCTTCGTCATAGTTAGTAAATTGCCATTGCGGCAGAATATTAATGCCATATTTTTTCATTTCAGTTTGGCCAAAATCACGATCCATTTCTAACTTGTCGGTATATGTGCTCCCGCCAATAACTAATTTACCATTGCGGCGCAATTTATCGGCAATCTCGCCAAATTCAACGTCATCAAAAATAATGACATCGGCCCAATCTTTATGAGATTCCCAATTATCAACTTTATCAACGAAGCCGTTATAAACATCCTGGTCGCTTTTAGCTTTGATATAGGCCTTTACTTCATGCCCTTCTTTTTTAAGCGTCCAGGCAAGATCGCCGCTTAAGCTTTCAAGAGAAACAAATAAAAATTTCTTTGGTTCAAAAATTTTACCATTTCCATTAGTAGTACTACCGTCAATATTCACATTTTTTCCACTCGCTGGATTTGACATAAATTTTCTAAAAAAATCTGCTTTCATTTTATTTAATTTTACAACAAAAAAATTTAATTAACAAATTTATAAATATGCTTTAAAAAGTTATGCACAAAAATTTTGCAAAAAACATTTTCTTTTGATATAAAAAGTATTAAACTTAAATTAGTATTATTTTATCCACAGATTTATTAATAATTATTCAACTATGAAAAAAAATTACGGAAAAGAATTAATTTTGGATTTGCATAATTGCAATAATAAAAAATTCAACCGAGAAAATCTAAAACAATATTTCCGGGAACTTTGCGTATTAATAGATATGAAGAGATGTAAATTGGTTTGGTGGGATGACCATGGCGTACCGGTAGAGCAACAGCAAACTGCGCCCCACTTGAAAGGCACTTCTGCGGTTCAGTTTATCATGACAAGCAATATTACGATTCATACTCTTGATATCATGAAAAACGTCTATCTCAATATTTTTTCTTGCAAAGACTTTGATGCTTTAGAAGCAAAGAAATTCTCTGAAAAATTTTTTGGCGGTAAGACGGTCAATTTTAAGATAGTAGATCGAAAATGAAAGTTTATACGCAAGAACTCTTTATAACTAAAAAAGAACTAGATTTAAAAGGATTAAGTAGTCTTAGGGAATGCTACAACCTTTGTATTCGCCACAAGCTCCCCCAGCAGCACCGAGTTATTAGGTTTGTCATTACTAAAACGAACAAAGATGGATACTATTCTGAACTAGATATAATACTTCCCGATAAAAATGAAGAAGCGGCTTTATTTCCAAAAGACAGCAGCATATTTGATTTTCGCAAACGAACCCATGAAAACACCGGCGGATTCAATGCTGTTTTGCTTATACCTACCGGAATAGGCGCCGAGATCGGCGGACATTGTGGCGATGGCAACGCGGTCGCGCGGCTTTTAGCTTCCGCTTGCGACACACTTGTCACACATCCGAATGTCGTAAATGCATCCGATATAAATGAAATGACAAGCAATACTCTGTATGTCGAAGGAAGCATATTAACCAGATTGTTAAACGGACAGATTGGACTCCAAAACGTTAAATCAAATCGCCTGCTGATGCTAATGGACAAACATGAGGAAAGATTATTCAACAATGAAGTAATAAATGCAGTTTCTTCAGCAAGAGTCACTTTAGGTTTAGATTGCGATGTTCATGAAATGAAAAACATAATAGAAAGTGTCTCGCATTATTCAAAATCCGGAAGAGCAGTAGGAGAAATTAATTCGCTTGAGAAAATTTTTCAGGTAGTGGAAAAACATAAAAATGATTATGACGCCGTGGCGCTCTCCACATTTATAAGAGTTCCTAAATATTTTCATGAAAAATATTTTAAAGACAGCGATATGGTTAACGCTTGGGGCGGCATAGAAGCAATGTTAACGCATAGTATTGCCGAAATTTTTAATATACCGTGCGCTCACTCACCGATGATGACTTCGAAAGAAGTTATGAATACCGACTTGGGCATAGTAGACCCGCGCAAAGCGCCGGAAACCTCCTCAGTTACATATCTACACTGCATTCTCAAGGGACTACATAGAGCGCCGCGCATAGTTCCTTTTGATAAGGGGCTGACACTTGAAGACATATCCTGCGTCATTATTCCGGACGGCTGTATCGGCCTGCCCGTTTTAGCTTGTCTTACTAACAACATACCGGTAATCGCTGTGAAAGAAAATAAAAATAACATGCAAAATAATTTGGAAAATTTGCCTTTCAAGAAAGACAGGCTTTTTATAGTAGATAATTATCTGGAAGCTGCTGGTGTAATGAATTCCTTAAAAGCCGGTGTATCTCCCGAATCCGTTCGCCGGCCTATTAAACATACTATTCAAATTTAGAACGGCGCCGCCTTTGAAAAGAAATCGCAAACCGATGAGCTTCGTTTCGGACTTGTTGAAGAATTATTTTGGAAGAAATCAATAATTTTTTAACGGAAGGTTTTACGTTTGCAAAAACCAGTTGATCGCCACTGTAAGCGCGACCACTGTGCCCCAATATTTTAGCAATCCCGACAATGGGGATAAAAATATTAAGTTCGGACAAAACCTTTTTAGTTCGCACAATCTGATTTTTCCCGCCATCAATTAAAATAATGTCCGGCATTTGCCATTCCTTATGATTAAAACGTCTTTGTAAAACTTCCTCAAGCATAGCTAAATCGTCAAATTTATTTTTAGTGTTTTTTATCTTGAAAAGCCGGTATTGTGATTTATCTGCCGCGCCGTTTATAAATACAACCATGGCGCCAACCGGTTCTTTGCCTCCGAAATGGGAAATATCGTAACCCTCAATCCGTTGGGCGGAAATTCCAAATCCAAAATCCCAATTTCCAAACTTTGAATTATTTATAAGAGCCACATCATTAATATGATGTAAGACAAAAATTTTTTCGGGATTTTCCCTTTTTAATTTTTTAATAAGCCGTTTGTGTTCGCCTTTGAAAAATAGTAATAAGTTTTTAATATTTTTTTGATAATCATTCTTAGAAATCGCGCCAATGCAAATGCCTTGACAAAGTCCGATTTGATAATCAAAACAGGGTTTGTTTTGATATGGCCGGCAGTTACTGAACGGAAATATTTTTCTTACCAAATTTAATGTTGTTTTAAGAATTCTATAGCTTTGATACGGCCCAAAAGTATTGCTTCTGGAGGCGTATTTTTCTACTTCGCGGCCTCTGGCAATAAACGGCTTCGGAAAATCTTCTTTTGGAATCACCAAATAAACAAACGAGCGGTCGTCTTTTTCTTTAATGTTGTATTTAGGCAAGTATTTTTTAATCGCATTAGCTTCTAAAATAATCGCCTCTAAAACGCTGTTAGTTTTTTTAAACGAAACATTATCGGCTTCATTAACCATTGAATTAATACGTGGATCTTTATTCCGAAAATAACTTAAAACCCGTTTTTTTAGCGAAGCAGCCCTTCCGATATAAATTTTCTTTCCTTTTTTAGAAAACCAATATATACCCGAACTATTCGGGAATCTTTTTGCTTTTTTAATGATTTTTTTTAATGTTGGCATTTATGACAAAACTTTTTTAAGATACTGGCCGGTGTAGGAATTTTTGTTTTTTGCGACTTCTTCAGGAGTGCCGTAAGCAACAACCTTGCCGCCTTTGTCCCCTCCTTCGGGGCCCAAATCAATTATATAATCGGCGCATTTTATAACGTGTAAATTATGTTCAATGACTACCACCGTATTACCTCTTTTTATCAGTTCATCCAAAACTTTCAAAAGCATTTTAATGTCTTCAAAATGAAGTCCGGTCGTCGGTTCATCCAATAGAAAAAGCGAGCGGCGATTCATCGGACGAGCCAAGTGCTTGGCTAATTTAATTCTCTGCGCCTCGCCTCCAGAAAGTGTTGTTGCCGATTGTCCGAGTTTAATATATCCCAAACCTACCTGATTTAAAACTTTGAGCTTATCGGCAATCATATAAATATCTTCAAAAATTTTTGACGCTTCCTCGACGGTCAAATTTAAAATATCGGAAATGTTTTTATTTTTATATTTTACCTCAAGTGTTTCATTGTTGAATCTTTTCCCGCGGCAAACATCGCAAGTTACTAAAACTGGCGGCAAAAAATGCATTTCAATCAATTTGTGGCCAGCGCCCTCGCAGGACTCGCATCGGCCGCCTGGTCGATTAAAAGAAAACCGCGAAATACCATATCCTTTTTCTTTTGCTTCTGGCAGTAAAGCAAACAGGTCGCGAATTGGCGAAAAAACACCGGTATAGGTTGCCGGGTTTGAGCGCGGCGTCCTACCAATCGGCGATTGATCTACTTCTATAATACTGTCAAGATATTCAAACCCTAAAACTTTCGCGACTCCTTCCGTTTCCTTATTGATATGGTCAATCCCCCTTCTTGTGCCTTTTTTTAATATGTCAAAAACCAGGGTTGATTTGCCACTTCCCGATACGCCAGTAACGCAAACTAATCGCCTTAATGGAATGTCAACATTTATATTTTTTAAATTATTCGCCGTCGCGCCGATTATTTTTATTTTTTCGTGTGAATTTGTTCTTCTCAACTCCGGAATTTCAATTTTTTCCTCGCCTTTAAGATATTTCAAAGTCAAAGAATCGGTTTTGGAATTTTTCTTGAGCAAGACATTGGTTTCGTCGGCTACAACAATTTCACCGCCATGACGGCCGGGCCCCGGTCCCAAATCAACAAAATAATCGGAATCATGAATTGTTCTTTCATCGTGTTCAACAACAATAACCGTATTGCCCATATCTCTTAAATCTTTTAATGTTTTAAGAAGTCGTTCGTTGTCTCTCTCATGAAGGCCAATGGTCGGCTCATCTAAAACATATAATGTTCCTGAAAGTTTTGAACCGATCTGCGACGCAAGGCGAATCCTTTGAGATTCGCCGCCGGACAAACTTCCGGCTTCGCGGCTTAAAGCGATATAATCAAGGCCTACTTCAAGCAAAAAACCGAGTCGAGAAATAATTTCTTTTAAAACCGTTTTGGCAATTTCTTTTTCATTTGCTTTCAGTTTATCTTCCAATTCAATAAAAAATTCGTAGGCCTTATTAATGGTTAAATCCGCTATTTCGGCGATATTTTTATTTTTTCCGCCTTTGATAGAAATTTTTACTGCTAATGATTCTTTTTTAAGCCGTTTCCCGTTACAAACCAAACAAGGTTCTTCGCTGTAAATAAACTCGCGACCAAGGCCATGGCAATTTTCGCAGGCGCCATATGGGCTATTAAAAGAAAAAAGCCGCGGTTCTATTTCTTGAAATGAAAAATCGTCTTTAGGGCAAGACCATTTTGAAGATAATAAAATCTCTTCACTCCCGTCAAAAATAGCGCCAACCAAGCCCTCTCCATATTCAAGAGCCGTATCAACCGCGTCGGCAATGCGAGAAATATCATCCGGCAAAACTTTATCTACTATCAAATCAATGTTGTGATTTTTATATCGGGATAATTTTATCCTATCGTGAAGAGAATGGGATTTGCCGTCAATCCGCACCTTCGAAAACCCGTCTGAAAGAAAATTATAAAGTAATTGGTAATATTCACCTTTCCGGCCGCGAACAACCGGTGCCAATATGGTGATAGGTTTCCCCTCGGCCGATTCAATAATAGTATCAATCATTTCCTGCGGGGAAAGCTTTTTAATTTCGCCGCCGCAATTAGGACAAAACGGTTTTCCTATTCGTGCGAATAAGACCCGCATGTAATCATAAATTTCGGTAAGCGTCGCCACAGTTGAACGCGGATTATGCGAATGCCCTTTTTGGTCAATGGCAATAGCCGGTGAAAGTCCGGAAATTTCTTCTACGTCAGGTGGATCCATCTGCCCCAAAAACTGCCTCGCATAAGGTGAGAGCGATTCCACGTATCTTCTCTGGCCTTCGGCAAAAATCGTATCAAAGGCAAGCGACGACTTGCCGCTTCCGGAAACTCCTGTAAAAACTATCAGCTTATTTTTCGGAAGCTCAAGATCAATATTTTTCAAATTATGAACCTTGGCGCCTTTTATAATTATTTTATCATTCATTTTTGTTTCTATAATTTACTAATTTATCCACACTTTATCCACTTTTTACCCGGTGTCGGACACCGGATTTAGCATATTTTCAACACTTTTAATAATGCCTTTTGGGATAATGCCGTGTTTTTTATTGTAAGTCAGTTGAATATTACGACGATAATTTGTTTGTCTTATCGCCTCTTTAAGCGAGCCCGTTAAATTGTCGGCATATAAAATTACTTTACCGTTAATATTCCTTGCGGCACGGCCCATTGTTTGAATAAGCGAAACATCGGAACGTAAAAACCCTTCTTTGTCGGCGTCTAAAATGGCAACCAGCGACACCTCCGGCAAGTCCAAACCTTCGCGCAAGAGATTAATGCCGACCAAAACATCGAAATCGCCTTTTCTGAAGTCGGTTAAAATTTTGGCGCGCTCAAGAGTTTTTATATCGCTATGGAGATATTTTGCCTTAATGCCGCGCGCGAGCAAAAACTCGCTAAGTTCTTCTGACATTTTTTTGGTAAGGGTAAGCGCCAAAACCCTTTCTTTCAAAACAACGCGCTTTAGGATTTCTTTCACCAAGTCGTCAACTTGGTTTATTTGAGTTTTTTTATTAAAAATTGAGCGAACTTCAACTTCTGGATCAATCAATCCCGTTGGCCTAATGACCGCTTCAACAACTTTTTTAGAATTTTCAAACTCAAAATCGCCTGGAGTCGCCGA
>Ga0209542_10015172_pt1 | contig 12981 bp, 12 predicted proteins | sample RifCSPhighO2_01_FD_184028 | JGI IMG/M metagenome (GOLD analysis project Ga0209542, IMG submission 184028) | Soil microbial communities from Rifle, Colorado - Rifle CSP2_plank highO2_0.1 (SPAdes) (version 2) | ecosystem: Environmental > Terrestrial > Deep subsurface > Rock core/Sediment ... | reverse complement strand
TGGTCTGTACCACACATCTCTACATCGACGTCCATGGCAACAGAGTCGTAGCCTTGCATTAGTGGATAGAACAGTTCGTGCATGTACAGTGGCTTGCCACTAGCGATACGCTTTTGGAACATGTCTCTCTCAATCATTTGTTGGACAGTGAAGTTTGATGACAGATTGATGATATCTTCAAAGGTCAAAGCTGCTAGCCAGTCGTGGTTGTATTTAAGGACTACTGGATTCTCGGCGTTGTTTATATCAATAACCGGCACTACTTGCTTGAGCCAGGTGGTGGTATTTTCTACTACTTCCTCTCGTGTAAGTTGCTTGCGAGCCGAGTCGTTCTTATCTGTGGGGTCACCAATACGTGACGTGAAGTCGCCAATAAGGAAAATTACCTCATGTCCAAGCTGCCGAAGCTTTTCTAGAATCATGTAGTTGGTGGCATGTCCGAGGTGGAGTGATGAGCCAGTAGCATCAGTGCCGATGTAGATACGGAGACGCTTCCCTGATAGGAGAGCGGTTCGGAACTCGTCCTTGCTCGGTAAAATCTCCTCGACAGAACGAGTCAAAATATCTTCAATTTTCGCTGGGTCAGTATTGATATTCATAATATTTACAATATACCATTATGAACGAGACTAGTAAAACAAAGCTTTTTTGATATCCGACTAAATCTTTTGCACCTGGTAGTTTGGAAAAATATCACCAAACAGGTCTACGAATGTCTTGTCGATTAAACGCTCTTCATCTAAGTGTTCAAGTCCAGCTATCTGCTCCGCTAAAATTAGATGTAGCATTTCGTGTAACAAAGTTTCAATCCACTCATCTGGAGAACACTTTGTAACGTTTATGTAAATTGTATCTGGCGTATAGTAATAACCATAAGGACCGTAAAACGTAAGCACACAACGATACCTATTTAAACGGGCATTATTTGTTAGGCTGCTTAATTTTGGGATAATAGCAGGGGCATATTTTTCCCAACTTCGCTTAATACCATCTTCGGCTTCTAAGTATTTAAATGTCTCAGAATCTTTTTTAATTTGTGTCCTGATTGTATCAGTGTCAGCATTTTCAGAAAAAGGAAAATAATAATACATCTTCATTTCTTCCAAAAAAGATACAAACTCTTTTACAATTTCAGCACTATCAATAATGCTCTTTTCCGAAACATCAAACTCTAATACCAAGTCTTTCATTATTAAGTATTTAATCATAAAAAAGGAGAAGGTGGAAACCTTCTCCTTGGTCACAACAGGTCTTCGAGAATTACTTTAATCGTCTCGTCGGATACCTTTGGATAATCCTCGCGCACCAGGTCACCTATTTTGCTTAGGCTATTTACCCCCGTAACATTCTGAAGAACTTTGAATGCAATAGGTGTGAGCATTTTCGTGCCAACACCTTCAAACATTACGAGGAAGCCATTACCTTCAGGCCTTGATCTGTATCGCATGGGCACGAGCGGATATTCACCCACAGTACTTACTTTCTTGGTGCGTTTATATTGCTCCCAGAAGACTAGTCTGTGTAGCGATTTACGCATACGATTATAAGCTGTTTTGAGAAGTGCATTCACCCAACCTTCGTCTTTTGGCCATGGGATGAATTCATCAGGCGAAAATTTTTGGTTTACACCACGAGAGACTGTACATCCCCCTCCGCAAAATATAGGACAAATTTTACAAGACTTCGGCAGATGCTCGAGATTGCGGAAATTCACTAGTTGGTTATTGCTCCAAACCGTGGACATTTCGTCTGTAACAACGTTGCCAACCGAATGAGCTGTTGCCGAGCAGTGTTTAATGTTTCCATTAAAATCAACTTGGGCAAAAGCTACCCCTTGTGAACAGTAGCCGAGATAGCGCCAAAATTTCATTGGAACCTGACATCTAGGGAATGAATCAGCCAACAACACATCGACACCCAGGGTCATGTGACATTTATGAATAACTTCAAGCAGGTAGTGGTAGTCCTCCAAGGATAGGTGCTCGTATCGATTGTCGCTAAAGAGTCGACTGATTGAGAAAGAGGTAACTCCGTAGTCCTCACACAGATGACGAATAAACTCTTCGAGTTCGTTAATGTTTGAGATGTTCGGTGTATACGCGACAGTCGGACTGACGCCGGCACTTTTTAAGTATTTGATTGCGTTCATTGCGCGATCAAAACTCCCAACTTTTTTGACAACCAAGTCATGAATGTCACTTTTCCCGTGGATAGAGATAGTGCAGTCTTTAACCCCGTGATCTGCAAGAAACTTCGCAGTCTCTGCATCAATCAAATATCCATTTGACACAAATGAGATGAAGAAACCCCTTTCATGTGCGTACTCAAGAATTTCTCTCCAACTCTTGAATACTGTGAATTCGCCTCCAAAAAGTCTGATTTCGAACACTCCAGCAAGTGCTAGCTTATCAAGTACTTCCAAGATGCGCTTCTTTCTAGACAACATCAGTGATTCGCCTTTCTGGACTTTCGTTAAATCCTTGATTTCTTGTATTTGCATCATGTTCTCGTATGCGGGCGCTGCATTGTAGCAGAAACCGCAACTCAAATTACATTTGTCAGTGATTTCGAGGTTTACTGATACTGGAACCGTGAGTGTGCTGAGATGATTAGTTTGCATTAGAGTTCTCCAATAAAGAAATGCCCACCGAGAAATCTCGGTGGGACTTGGGACTTTGGGTGTTGGTCAAATGCAGCGGCACTTGCCCGCGCATTGACTGGATGCGGCGACAAGGTTCATGCTGGAACCTTCTGCGCGCGCGCTGAATCCGGCGACATGTTTTTGTCCCCAGAAGCTGTTGACGAGCCGCTTGATGAATTTCATCTCTAGTACCTCCAATAAATGAAAAGAACGTAGGTCACGTCCTCTTGGATAGTAATACATAAATACTATCTTGTAAATACTACGACATCATTCAATCTGAATATAAGTAGATGAAAAAAGGACCTCCAACACCCACCATCACTACACAACATTTACGGAACTTCTTACATCACAAGCGGAAGCTCAAGGGTGAAGCGTGAGCCTTGCCCTTCACCTTCTGAATGAGCGGTAATGGTGCCATGCATGGCTTCGGCCATCTTCTGAGCTACATAGAGTCCTAGTCCGGTGCCTGTTACGTTTACTGTGTTGGCCTTGTCTCCGCGTTCAAATTTTTGGAAAATACTGTGTAGGGTCTCTGTGTTCATGCCTACCCCAGTATCTAGGAAATCAACGTAAATCTTCTTGGTGTCCAAATTTTCGTGAACATATACCGTAATAGCTCCTTTCTGTGTGTACTTAATAGCGTTATTGATGAGGTTGTGGATGATTTGCTGAACCTTACCAGTATCTGCATTTACAATACCTTTACTCTCGATACGCTTACGGAATAGCAACACTAACCCACGCTTTAACGCTTCAGGGCGGAGGTCATCACTGATATGTTCGGCTTGATCAGCTAGGCTGAAGTCAGTGAGATTGTACTTCATGTTTCCGGCTTCAATTCGCGATACGTTAAGGTAATCTTCAATTGAGACAGCCATCATGCGAGCTGATTGTTCAATACGCTCAATTGGTTCACGCATCTTATTGGTTATTTCACCGTAACTCCCCTCTCGCAGTAGTGAAGCGTAACCAGAGATGGCGGTAATAGGACTGCGGAGTTGATGTGAAGCAATTGATACAAATTCAGACTTCAGTTTGTCCATTTGTTGTAGTTTGGTATTGGCTCTCTCGAGTTTATGAGCCAACTTTTCAATTTGTTCCTTTTGCTCAATTTCACGCTTGATGCTACGAACAATCAAGAAGCCTAATACTGAAAATAGTGCAATTGTACCAAGTGCAATTACTCGAGCATTATCAATACTTCTAACAAAAAGTAACGATAGTAATAGCATAAAGGTGGCAGAAAAGAGTGCTTCAGCAGCAACTACCTTGAGTCTGAATGACTCATACTTTACTACCGTATAACCAATGAAAGCTAAAAATACAGGCATTCCAAAGAGTCCAACCTGTCCAATTTCCCAGTCTGTCTCGATACTGCCAATGATATTACCAAGTGAAAAAGCAATTAAGAATAGTTCGATTCCTATAGTTACAATTATGATTTCAATTCGGTGCTTTGGTGTTTGAGCCTTCTTGAGGTGGAATATAGAGTAAAGGAATATCCATACACCAATAAAGATACCGACATTGTAAATGTATGGCTGCCAAAGTGGACCTTCGATAGCTTCACGCCAGCAGTTGGTAAAGTCAAAGCCAGTTAAATTCAACTTTGTGTGAGTAAACAAAAATAGGGGAATTGTCAGTAAGAATATTACAACGTCTGTCCAAAAGTTCGGAAATTTACCCTCGACGAATGCATACATGAAGTATAGACATCCAATGTATATAAAGAATTGGAAGTATATAAGACTAGACCAGGTAAACATTATCCAATCAATTTTTTCGGAAGACCATAGGAACAGGTCCATGAAGCACCAGATAGCAAAAGATACACCTGTAAACAGAAGTGCTTGAGCAGATTTGTTCTTTGGAGAGTTGAGGTATACGAAGATGGTTACAATAAGAGCAGATATCGCAGGAAGTAAGTGGGAATAATAAATAAAGTCCCCCCAAATATTTTCTGAGAAGAATAAAAACTTTGCTTCACTCCACTCACATATAGACATGTCAATTATTTCTTTCATATATCCTCTTCAGTTATGAAATAATCGCTGGTATCAGGACCGTCAGGGTTTGTGAAAACCTCATAATTTCTTTGAACAACAAGTTGGTGATAGGTCACAAAAACTGAGAACAAGAAAAACAGTATATAGAGTGTTCTGAGAATGATTGTTTTGATCATGATAACAAAAGAATACTACCAATAAGTATAACTTATATTGTCATGAATAAATTTGGAGCTGTTGACTACGCCTTACTCTTTTGAGTTTTGCGCTTCTTGTTCATGAAAGAAATATACACATCTTGGAATTTCTTTGGAGTCATGTGTTTTCGCTCAGAAAATTCCTTGGGTGTCAGTGAAGTAATTGGTCCTACAAAACCTCTACAATTTTTACTTCCGCATGTGCACTTATCATTTAGAACCCAATCAATTTCTGTCTCAGTAAGCGAGTAGTCCATGGTTATTTCTTCGTCGGCCTTTATGTCTTTAAGGGCGTAAACTGTACGCTCTCCTCGGATAGCGACGTTAGGGTCGCACGAATGATTTATATATCTAAATGGTGATTTACGAGTATCTATCCATGTGTGTTTACTGGCACCTATCCAGTCTACAGTTTCCCGAGAGAGTTTTGGCGTAAAGGGTCGAATTAGGACTTTAGGTCCATGAATGTATTCAATAATTTGCCCTTTTTTAAAAGGAAATTTTACGAACAATCCTGTTCCGTTAACCTTACTCTTTCTGAATTCTAGTTTTTCCATATATTGAATTTGCTTATTAAAATAACAAAAAAGTCTACAAAATTATGTAGACTCAAATGTAAAAATACTTTCTGTAAAAACGGCTGAGCGCTCGTTTGGATACGTGTGTATTGTTTGTACAGCTATTTGATTGTGGCTGTGTGTGACGTATATCTCAGTCATTGGTTTCTTTGAAAAGAAATACTTTCCTCGAAACGCGAGTTCTAGATACTGAGTATCCTTTTTGCTGCGGAGTTGTTGGAGTCGGGCGACTTTACCGCTTACTTCCTTGCCTCTGAGAATTGTGGAGCGGAAAGTGTAGCCATGTGCTTGGCTTGTAAACTCGCCGTTTGCAAGGTCATGCAGGTTTTTTTCGACGATTAGATTATCCTCTGGGGTGAACTCGCCTTCTACGCATGCGCAGATTTCAGTCAGTGACTTGTCTTGATTAGAGACTTTGACATAGTGACTAGTTCCCAGGATACCAAAGTTAATTGTTGTGTTGCTAATCTCAAATACCACCTCTTTGAGTATTTTAAATTGACTGATATTTGGACTTCCGGTTCCGACATAAAGACGGATGGAGTCGACTGACTGATCAACGTATTCCATATTAGAGGATAGTTTCTTTAATTTCTTTCCAACCGAGTATAACATGACTACTGTACGTTTCTGGGGTGTAATACTTGGTCTTGACGCCTTTTTGAGTTAGGAATTTGGCTGGAGCAGTGGCTTTGATCGCTCCTTGCTTTTTGGCAATGAAGATACAAAACGGACCACCGTAGTAGGTAGCAGCACCACTTAGAGTAACTGCACCAATCTGTTCTTCACCAAAGACAGACTTCACATCAGTTGCGATTTTACGTAGTTCGGATTTTTGAAGTAGCACAGAACCACCAAGGCGCACAAGAAGTCCGTCCGCCGCAAGTTGCTTATGTACCGTCTTCAGATAACTCTTAGCAAAAATCGGAGCAGCTGTCTCGGTCTCATCGGTTGTATCCATGAGGACAATATCGAATTTTTTGTCCTCAAACAGTTTTTGGATGTTTGTTCCGTCTTCGTGCATGATGGTGAGTTTTTTGTTACCTATCACTCCACGAGTTAGTTTAGGGAAATGGTCTTTAGCTACTTGAGTAACAACTGGGTCTATGTCTACGATATAGATCTCTTTAATACTCTCGTACTTAAGTAGTTCGCGGGCAATGCCACAGTCTCCTCCCCCCACAATGAGGATTTGTTTGGCTTTTGGACTGGCAATCATGGCTGTGTGCGCCATAGTCTCGTGATAGAAATGTTCGTCTAAGTCAGCAAACTGAATTGCACCATCGAGAACCATTACATTACCAAAGGTTTTGTTTGAGTAGACAGCAATGTTTTGAAAACCGGTGAAAGTAGGCGGAACAAGTACCTTATCAATTTTGAAGGAAATCGTATGGTCAGGATAAATGGTCTCACTAAACCAGCCCGAATTCATGGATTTGTCAGTCATATATTTTATAGTTTAGCACACATATATGCTTGATTACGGCCTTTTCCTCGCCAACCAGGCCATAAGCCCATGGAGAAATACGTTACTGATTGGATAAAACATTAATGGTTGAAAGAATGCTCCGTGCGTCTCATAAGTGACGTATGCGAGTACAGCATAGGCAGTTGTCCAGATTATCCACGGCATAGAGTCTTCCCTCTCCGGATGTAGATGAGTCTCAAGCAAAAGTGGGTAAAATGATGGAAAAGTAGATACATTTGATAGAAACAAAAACATCAAAACAGCAAGAACTCGATATTCTTCACTGAGAAAAGCTAAAGAGGCCAAGACCCAAGCGGATATATAACCAATAGTTATAAAAATATCTGAAATGAATGCTATACGTTCTGAACGGTTTTCTGGCCACCAATCTCGAGGCCACCAATGTGAAGGATCTTTCAGGTGGGATTTTCGCCAGCAGTGGTACGATACATAAATAGAAAATACCGCACAAGTAATTGGTAGGAATAATTCAGGCCAAGTAGCGCTCGCATCCCACTCGAGTATGGCTAGGATACCAGTACCATACGCAAACATAAACCAGGTGACGGGATTTGGGTCGATATCTGGATTGCGAATGTAGAGGATGTATCCAAGTAACTGAAGGAAGCCCGAGATAATCCCAAGGAGCATCAGGTCCGATACAGGTGCCGCCGCCCCAGTACTGTCTGGGATAAAATCAAAATATACGAAAATTGCGTACGATAGCGTAAAGACGAGAAAATATACAAAAAGAAAACGCAAAGGCTTGTGGAGGAGCGTTTGAATGAGTGGTTGGTTATAAAAATGATTATTCATAAATAAATACTCCCCACAGCTTTCAATGAAGAAAGGCTGCAGGGAGGGGTTGTTCACGCAACTGCGAGACGTGTCTCGCGGTGGCGTTTTTGAGCGGCTGGACGAGCCAACCAGCTTACTCGTCCGTGCAGGTATGCACAGCTAGCTGGGTAGAACATCAAGGTGAGCCAGCTCCAGTACTCGAGGTCCCAGGTAAGTGGGTCGAGCGATTCTGGGGTGCGACTCACAGAGGTGTCTACCCACGTGACTCCGAGGAGTACAAGATAAGCTGCTGTCCAAAGCGCCCAGGGGCGGTAGTGCTCCTTTGTGGCGTCATCCTTCGTAGCTCGGATTATCGGTCCGAACCCAGGGAACGTGGAAATGTTTGACGCGATGAGTACCCAGAGAGCTGCAATCTGACGATCGTGAGCTGACAAAGGAGTTGAAGCTCCAAACAGGTTCCAGAGGTTGACCGAAGCTAATGCTCCAGCTACTAAGTAACTTGCTGTCAACACCAAATCAATCATGAATGATTTGCCGTCCTCGTCGTACGTGATGCGCCAGCTCTGTGGCCAGAGCTGCTTGGTAACTCGGTAATTCTTCCTCCAAATATTGAAAGCCAGAAGTAGTGAACCGAGTGTGCAAGCGGCAGGGAGTGCCATCATGGCCGTACTTGCCCCAGCGTCCCACTCCAAAATGAGGAGAAAGAACGTTCCATAGGCAAACATGAACCAGGAAAGTGGATTTGGATCCACCTCACCAGCCACTACCTTGCGATAGTAGTCGATGTATCCTGCAATTTGCAGTAGGCCAGCGATGATGCCGGCAGACTCAAGCATGGTAACGCCGGAAATGGCGTTGAAAAGCGCGGTGCTTTCGAATGCCATTTGCAGCTCCTTGTGAAGAACACGTTCGGATTGAACGTGTTTATACTATAGCATACTTTTGCTAAAAGTAAAGAATCACACACCTGTTGGTGTGTGATTCTTTAGTCATTTTGAGGTAGCTACTAGTTCCAATACATCACAGCGAGCGGTGCAATCAGCCACCAGAAGAAAAGGTGTTGTGGGGCAAATAAAGATTGAATTGGTGTACCTGGAGTCAGAAACTCAGTAACTGGAAGTACATTAAAACTAAAGCTCATCACCAGGATGGTAGCCGCCAGCGACAAAGCAATCTTCTTGTGAAAAGTCTCAAACTTCCCTTCTTGGTATTCGCTTGGCATTAATCGTTTGAATAGATAGGTGGCTAGTATAGTAATGATAGCAAAGACAATCAGCTTTACAGCTGCCACTACAGAGCTGTGAGTTATTTCTTTTAACAGCACATCGTAGTATGGGAAATGAACAGTAATTAGAAGTGCAAAGTACAGTCCACAAATTATATTGATTAGAAACTGTCTTCCCTTAGAAATGGCAAAGATAACAAAAACTCCAAATACTACCAGAAGGTAGGCTGATTCAGACAGGAAGTGAATTATAGTCGTGCTGTCCATAAAAGGAATACTTTGTGAGTATTCCATTAATTATAGTCTCTTTTTACTGTGTATAGGTTGGTGATGTGGGATAACTAGTACAAAAAACAAACCCGGCCAGGACAAAGTCCTGGCCGGGTTTGTTTTTTAAGTCGATTAGATTCCTTCTTCGCGTAGTTCTTCTACCAATTTTTGAGCTTTGCGGCTCATCTTCTTTGGCATTTCGATATTAATGCGGACCATGAAGTCGCCGCGTCCTCGTTCGGTTGGGACTCCGCGTTCTTTAACTCGCAGAAGTTCTCCGTGTGATACGCCGGCTGGAACTTTGAGTTCAATGACGCCATCAAGAGTTTCGATTTTATAGTCGCCACCAAGTAGTGCGTCAGTAAGCTTGATTGGGAGAGTGGTAAATAGGGTTGTACCATCGCGCTTGATAGAGCCGTGAGTCTCAACATGAATCTTTACGTAGAGATCTCCTGGCTGGCCCGCAGTAATAGCTTCACCACGACCAGTCATGCGAATCACTTCCCCATTCTCGATACCAGCTGGTACCTTGATTTCAATTTCTTCTTGAGCGCGCTTGATACCAGCTCCGGCACAGTGGCCGCAGCGTTCCTTTGGTACTTGGCCACGACCCATACAGACATTACATTCTCGTACAGTGGTAAAGCTACCCATGACACTCTGACGAGTCTCACGAACCTTACCTTGACCGTTACAGGTGGTACAGGTAGTAGTGCCAGCTTCTGGCTTACCACCAGTTCCCTTACACTCAACACAAGTTGAGTTCTTGGTTACTAGTACCTTGCGAGTACTGCCAAAGACAGCTTCCTTGAAACTTAAGTTGATTTCAATTGAGATGTCTCGCCCGCGATTCTGACGAGCTTGTCCCCCAAAGCCAAAGTTCTCAAAGATATCACTAATATCAAATTCAAACCCTTGGCCATTGAAGCCTTGCTGTCCAGCAAAGTCTGCCCAGTTGAAACCACCAAAGCCTCCAGCCTGTCCTCCTCCGCCACCGCCATTAAAGGCGTGGCCGTAGGTATCGTACTCAGCCTTCTTCTTATCGTCTCCTAGGACTGCATAGGCCTCAGTAATCTCCTTGTATTTCTCTTCGTTACCCGTCTTTTTGTCTGGGTGATACTGAGCGGCTAGCTTACGAAAAGCCTTTTTAACCTCGTCTTTTGAGGCTCCCTTCTGGAGTCCGAGTATTTGGTAATAGTCTTTCATACTGCAATATTATGCTGCTTTTGGCCGATTATGGCACAGATAGCGTCTGACTGCAAAAGGTTACCCTTAAGCCTTGTTTTCACCCGGCTCTTCTTTGACTTCCGCGTCACGGACTGTTTCTCCACCGCCATCAGCTGGTTGTGACTTTGCTTCAGCTGCTTTCTGCATAATTTCGCCGATTTTCTGGAGTGAAGTTGAAAGGGCTTCGGTCGCAGTGTCGATAGCGGCCTTATCTTCTTTCTCGCGCACGGTCTTAAGCTCAGTTATCTTGCCTTCAATTTCAGTTTTGGTCTCAGCTGGGATTTGGTCACCATGATCCTTGAGAGATTTCTCGGCAGTGTAGATAAGCTGTTCAGCGACGTTGCGTGATTCGATAAGCGCCTTTTTCTTTTCATCTTCAGCAGCATGATCTTCTGCCTCCTTTTGCATGCGTTCTATGTCTGCTTCAGTGAGCCCTGAACTTGCTTCGATACGAATTGATTGTTCCTTGCCAGTTGATTTGTCCTTAGCAGTAACTTTGAGTACACCATTGCTATCGACATCAAATGTTACTTCAACCTGTGGTACACCGCGTGGTGCTGGTGGAATTCCATCAAGCACAAACTTACCAAGAGACTTGTTGTCTGTTGCCATTGGTCGTTCACCTTGAACGATGTGGATTTCAGTTGAGGTTTGGTTATCAGCGGCAGTTGAGAACACTTGCTGCTTCTTAGTTGGGATGTGAGTGTTCTTTTCGATGAGTTTAGTGTTTACGCCACCCATAGTTTCGATACCAAGCGAAAGAGGGATAACGTCTACAAGCGTGATGTCTTGGACATCTCCTTGGAAGATACCAGCTTGAATAGCAGCACCGAGGGCTACCACTTCGTCAGGGTTGATAGACTTGTTTGGCTCCTTACCAAAGAGGGCCTTAACAGCCGCTACAATCGCTGGCATACGAGTCTGTCCACCAACAAGAATGATTTCATCAATCTCTTCCTTCTTGAGACCAGAGGCTTCAAGTGCCCGCTTAGTAATCTCGATAGACTTGTCTACAAAGATATGGGCGAGCTCTTCGAGCTTAGCGCGAGTGAGCTTGATGAGAAGGTGCTTTGGACCGTTAGCGTCAGAAGAAATAAACGGAATGTTGATTTCAGTTTCAGTAGTAGTTGATAGTTCGTGCTTGGCTTTCTCAGCCGCTTCGTCTAGACGCTGTAGCGCTAACTTGTCTTTGCCGAGGTCTATACCTTCAGACTTTTTAAATTCATCAATAAGGAAACGTACGATACCTTGGTCGATATCACGTCCTCCCATGTGAGCATCTCCGTCACTGGATTGAACTTCAATAACATCGTCTCCCACCTCTAGAACTGACACATCAAAGGTTCCACCTCCGAAGTCGTAGACTACAATCTTCTCATCCTTCTTCTTGTTAAAGCCGTAAGCGAGAGCCGCAGCGGTTGGTTCGTTGATGATGCGACGGACTTCTAGTCCAGCGATGCGTCCTGCATCCTGAGTAGCCTTGCGCTGCGAGTCGTTGAAGTAGGCCGGTACAGTAATAACTGCCTCAGTGATTTTCTCACCGAGCTTTGCTTCAGCATCAGCCTTTAGCTTTGAAAGAATCATCGCTGATACTTCCTCTGGACGATATTCTTTGTCTCCCATTACTACCACTGCTCCACCGTCAGCACCACGCTTTACCTCGTACGGTACGATAGCTTTGTCCTTCTGGACCGCTTCTTCCTCAAAGGTGTGCCCCATGAAGCGCTTAATACCATAAATTGTATTAGTTGGATTGGTTACCGCTTGGCGCTTGGCTATTTGACCCGCGAGTCGCTCTCCAGTCTTTGAAATCGCTACGATAGACGGAGTGGTGCGGTTGCCTTCAGTGTTTTCGATAATAGTTGGTTCACCAGCCTCAATGATAGCCATTGCTGAGTTGGTTGTTCCAAGGTCAATTCCTAAAATTTTTGCCATATTGCTTCTATACGTTAAGTACTAAGAGATTAAATTACTTTTCAAAGGCTCCAATGATAACTCGAGCGGGACGAATGATTTCGGTTGTATTGTCTGACTTTTTTAATTCGTAACCCATCTGAATTACTGCCATTACCATATGATCTTCTTTTTCGTCGGTGACTGGGGTGGTCGAGAGTGCTTCGTGTTGGTATGGGTTGAAGGTAGTGTGTATTGGATTTATTACCGACACTTGATTGGTAGACAGAATGTTTTGGAGTTGTGAGTAGATACCCTCAATTCCCTTCCGCCAGTTCTCGTCAGCCTTCTCCCAGACTTCTTTGTTACTCATCGCAACCTGGAAGCTATCGCAAAGTGGAATCAAATCCTCGATGTGTGAGATAGTCCCTCGTTCGCGGTCGCGCTTCCGTTCTTCCTCCAGTCGTCTTTTGGCATTCAGAAAGTCTGCTTTGGCGCGTTGTGATTCTTCTAAAATTTCTCGTTTTTCTGCCTCACAAACTTTAAGTTTGTCGCGCAGTGTGTTGTTAAATCCGTTTTGTTTTTCCTCTAATTCTTCAATCTCAGGTTCGTGTATTTCAGTGTCTTCGTTGGTGATTTCTACGTCATCCTGAGTTGTTTCTTTATGTTTTT
>Ga0209542_10015167_pt1 | contig 12982 bp, 12 predicted proteins | sample RifCSPhighO2_01_FD_184028 | JGI IMG/M metagenome (GOLD analysis project Ga0209542, IMG submission 184028) | Soil microbial communities from Rifle, Colorado - Rifle CSP2_plank highO2_0.1 (SPAdes) (version 2) | ecosystem: Environmental > Terrestrial > Deep subsurface > Rock core/Sediment ... | reverse complement strand
TGCGGCTTGCGTCTATTTCCGCCGTGAATGAGGCGCAAAGTACAGAAAAGAGCGGCGACAGTATTAGTAAAAATAACCAACAAAATCATGAACAAAACAATTACAAAGAAAAGTAAGGCGAAAGAAGTGTCCGCTACCCGCGGCTTATCCCGTGATCTCGCCGCAAAGATGTTCCGCGACCGCAGAGTGCGCACCGCAATTACGAGGCAGAGCCACTTCATGTTCTTTCATTTCTACTTCGCCCACTACGTGCAATATCCCACAGCGCCATTCCAACGGGAGATGTTCTACTTGTCCGAAGAACAGGACATTCGGAATCTCTTCATTGTCGCATTCCGCGGCTCGGCAAAATCAACGATCTTCACCACTTCCTATCCGGTATGGGCGATATTGGGAAAACAGCAGAAGAAATTCGTGCTGATTCTCTGCCAAACGCAGGCGCAAGCCAAACAGCACATGATGAACTTGCGGCGCGAGCTTGAAAGCAATACGCTCCTCAAAAACGACCTGGGGCCGTTCAGGGAAGAAAACAGTGAGTGGGGCGCCTCATCGCTTGTGTTCTCTCGGCTCAATGCGCGGATAACGGCAATTTCCTCGGAGCAGAGTATGAGAGGATTGCGGCACAACCAGCATCGGCCGGATCTTATCGTCGGAGATGACATAGAGGACTTGGCCTCGACCAAGACAAGGGAAGGTAGAAACAAAACCTACCAGTGGCTCACCGGAGAAGTGATTCCGGCCGGAGATCGCGAAACGCGGCTCGTCGTCGTCGGAAACCTCCTCCACGAGGACTCGCTCATGATGCGCCTCAAGGAAGACATTGAGAAAGACAGAATCGCCGGCATCTTCAAGTCGTATCCGCTTATCGTGGGAGAAACCATTCTCTGGCCGGGCAAGTATCCGACGATGAAAGAGGTGGGGGAAGAAAAACGGAAAGCCGCCAACGAATTCGCCTGGCAGAGAGAGTATCTCCTGAATATCGTGCCGGACTCGGAGCAGGCAATTCATCGCGAATGGATACAGTATTACGACGAGCTTCCTCCGTACTACTTTATTTTCGTGGATCCAACTCAAAGCGTCAGATCGCACCAGGAAATCCGCATCGGCGTGGATCCGGCCATCTCCAAGGAAGATTCCGGCTGTTACACCGCCATGGTTCCGGGGATTCTCTACGAAATAAAGAAAGACGATGTTTGGGCCGAAAGCGAGTATGTTCTCTACATTCTACCCAATATCGTGAACAAAAAGATGGATTTTCCGGAGACGGTGGAAACTTGCAGAGTGCTCAATGAAAACTACAAGGATATCAACAAATTCTGCCCTCCTACCTTTATCGTTGAAGATGTTGGATACCAGAAAGCGCTACCCCAGCAATTGGAAACAAACGGCCTTACGGTAAAGGCCGTGCGGCCGGGCAGCCAGGACAAGCGGAGCCGCATCGTGCTTACCGCGCACCACATCAAGACCGGCAAGGTGCTCTTCCCAAGGAAAGGCGCGGAGCAGCTTATCCAGCAACTCGTGCATTTCGGAGTTGAGAAATACGATGATCTGGCGGATGCGTTCGCCCATCTCGTACTTCATTCCTTTATCGATAAGCCGGTGCCGACGCGCTGGTGGATTACGAGGTAAGATGAAGAAGTGCTTGTTGCGAGCAAAAACTCCCGAAAGGGAGTTTTTGCGTTTCAGAACCATGACAAAAATGTATTTGTAAAATGAAAGAGTGCGTATTATAATCTATATAATATAGTATCAAGTAATTGCAGGGCCATGCCGAAAAAAATTTCAGTAAACTTAAAAAAGCACAGGAGCAAAAAAGGCTACTCCCTTGAAAAAGTCGCTCGACTAGCTGATTTGTCATTAAACACCATTGTTAAAATTGAGAGTGGGGTCAATCAAAATCCGACGATAGAAACGCTTACTAAAATTGCCAAAGCTTTGGAAATCAGCGTCGAAGATCTTATAAAATGATGAGATATGAAAGATAAAATATATGACAATTCAAATATTGCTGAAAGTTACGCAGGAGTTACTACACCGCTTACTTTTTCTTTCGCGCGTTATGTATATCAAGAAGTATATCAGCACTTTTCCAAGATGATGGGCGCAAACGACAAGTTAATACAAAAAAATAAAAACGCTTTTGAGCATATGATCGAATTTATTGGGTATAGAATCTATTACAATCTGAACAGTTGGTATACGATGCTTTCATTTTTTCCAGCATATAGATTCAGCAGCGAATTTATGGAAAAAATGATGGGGGTAGAAAAGTGCTCCGCTATTGAGATACATGGAGACCACAACTTTTTTCAAAAATACTTCCTTTATCTACCCAAAACAATCCTGCAAATTATCAAAATTTCAATTACGTTCTCGACTCTTGAGTGGCGTATGCGAAGATTCGGCATATATTTTGAAAAGGTTTTTTCCAAACTCAATGCCATCGATTTAGATAAATTGGGTTTCGAGGAGTTGAAGGGCATATATGAAATCGCCGATAACAAATTATTGGCTCGCTGGAGAGTTTCTATTGCAAACGATTTTGCTGTTATGATAAGCGCCGGACTCGCAGACAAACTGTTCAAAAAGTGGTTTGCCTCAAGTGAGGCTTATTTATATATGGATACCTCGGCCAACAAGCCCCTTGCTTCTCTCGATCCAGGAAGTAAGGTGATACAAATTGTTAGAGATATTCAACGGGATAAAAAAATAAAAGAACTATTTTTAATCCACCATGCCGAAGAAGAAATATTAAAATTGCTCTATGAAAATTTTGCGGACCACCAGGTCACTAATGCGATAAGAGATTATCTCAAATATTTTGGCACACGAATGCCAAATGAATTAAAACTGGAGTCAGAAACATTGGCAGAAAATCCGGAGAGCTTTATCACAATCATAAAAAGGTTAGTGAATCAGACGGATATTCATGAAAAATCATCAAAGGCGCAAGTTCGAGATGGTGATTTTAGAAATCTTAGTTTTACCAGAAGAATCTTTTTGAAGTGGCTTTTGCGGTGGGCCGGGAACTCAATTCGCAGAAGAGAGGAAGCCCGTTTTCATAGAACACTCGTTTTTGGGTTTATACGGAGGATTTTTTTGACCATTGGAAGAAAAATGGAACTAAAGAATATTATAAAAAACTACCGCGACATTTTTTATTTGAGGATTGAAGAGATTTTTAACATTATTGATAACAAAGATCTAAACACTGACCACGTCTCGATAATTGAGCAGAGAAAACGCCAGTTTACAAAATTGCAAAATGTAGAATTCCCTCGGCGTATCGAAACAACTAAAAGTATTTCCGAAATCGAACGCGAAATATTGAATAAGCAGCCTATAAGCTATGGGTTGCCCTCGAATGCACTAGCGGGCCGTGTCGCGTCTTGCCCGAACAATATGCGGACTTTTTCCGGTGAAGCTCTCATGCTAAAGAATTTTGATCCGGCGGCAGATTTTGAAGGAAAGATTTTAGTAACGCGTCAAACGGACCCTGGGTGGACTATTGTTTTTCCGTTTCTTAGGGGCGTTGTTGTTGAGCGAGGAGGAATGTTATCACACGCCGCCATTGTTGCCCGAGAGTTGAATATACCGTGCATTGTGGGAGTCGAGCATGCCACCGAAGTTATCGCAAGTGGCATGAATATTAAATTGGATTTACAAAACGGCTTAATCCAAAAATTATGATGTTAAATGTTTTAAATCTGTCGATAGTTTTACTTCTCTTCTTATTGATCTTTTGGTGCGCAGAGTTTTTGTACAAAAGAAAAGCTCCTGCGTCTATAACCCGTAAGATTGTCCACATTGGGGGCGGAATAGTGGCCGCGCTACTGCCCATTTTTGTAGACCTCAAGACTGTAATAATCCTTGGTATAGGTTTCTTTTTACTCTTAGCGTTTTCAAAACGAAAAAATTTGTTAAATAGTGTTCACAAAATAAACGACGAGAGCATTGGAGCGCTACTTTTTGCGCCGAGTTTGACCTTGGTTGCTATTATTTTTTGGCCTAAAAATCCACTTATTTTTCAAGGAGCAGCCTTGATCCTTGGTTTATCAGATGGCATTGCCGGTGTTATCGGCACAAGATACGGAAAAAAGAAATACAGCATAACAGGCACCAAAACAATAGAAGGCAGTTTAGTTTTTTTCCTAATCACCGTTTTAATTTTATTTGGCATATTGCATATGAGCAAAATTCCTCTTGCTTTCGATAGAACGTTGTTCGTATTTGGCGCTGCATTGCTACTTACAATTATTGAAGCTGCATTCGGCAAAGGATGGGACAACCTATTTATTTCGATTGTCGCTGGCTCAATACTATATTTTGCTTTATGAAAATACATCTTGTAACAGGAGCAACCGGTTTTGTGGGGAAGTATTTAGTAAGCGCTCTTTTGGAAAGAGGAGAGAAAGTTTGGATTATAGTTCGTCCGCTAAATAACGTATCCTCGCAGGCAAGGGCTAAAGATACATTTCAAGACTATCTGTCAAAATGGCCGAACGAATTTAAAGTAGTCGACGGAGATATTATGGTTGAAAATTTGAATATCACAGATTCGGTTATCGAAGAGTTAAAAAATCACGAGGTCATATTCTGGCATCTGGCAGCAAACCTATCATTTGCTTCGGAAAATAGAGCAGACGTGCAAAGGACAAATTATATCGGCACGATAAATGTAGTTAACTTCGCAAACAAAGCGGCAAAGAAATTTATGCACATGAGCACCGCTTATGTTTGTGGCAATTCCTCTTCGTTTAAGGAAAATGAATTATATAAAGGCCAGAAATTCAGAAACCACTATGAAAAGTCAAAATTTGAAGCTGAAAAATACGTTCGTGAACATTGCCAATTGCCTTATATTATTTTTCGTCCCTCGATAATTATCGGCGATGCGTATCAAGGCAAAGCCGAAGGTTGTACTTTTGGTTATTACAGATATACATTTATGTTTCACTTTCTCAAGAAACAGATAATAACAGTCCTTCAAAAAAGAACTTTTGCTGCATTTTGTCTAAAAATTTTAGGCACTAAGTACTATCAAGAAAAAGACCTACTGAAAATTCCATGGCTTACAGTCCCTTACCCGAAAGATGGAAGGGTTGATATGGTAACAGTGGATTATGTAATTCAATCAGTGATCTCGATATATGAAAAGAATCTTCATGGTATTGCCGTACACCTCACCCACAATGATTCACCACTCCATCGCTTTATACTTCATTCCGTACTACACGACATCGGTCTGAGAAGCACGAAGCTTATCCCTATTCCGCCCAGAATATTCAGCATATTAGCTAAAACTCTTTATTTCTTAATAATTCCAATTCGCAAATACATAAAATCTGTTATGTGGTATGTGCCTTACATTACAGAAACATGTCAATTTGATAGATCTAATATTGGAAAATACGGAGAAAATCCTCCGGAAATATCGCGTGAACTTGTAAGTCGCATAAATAAATATGCCAAGGAAAATATTTTAGATCATATAGAAATATAATCTATGCGACACTTCTTAACTTTTAAAGAAATATCAAACGAGCAGTTAGATCCGAATATCATTGGAGGTAAGGCCGAGGCGCTTGCGCGTCTCTACCAAAAAGGTTTTACGGTGCCTGATGGTTTTGTTATTTCTACGGAATTTTTTGAATCCTTTCCAAAAGAAAACATGCCAATAAAATTTTTTGATCAAGATATAAAAAAAATCTATCGCTACATTGATGCTTGTAGCCCCCGTGGACTTGTAGCAGTGCGCAGCTCGGCTTCTACTGAGGACTCAAATACTCAGTCGTTCGCGGGTCAATTTGACAGTTTCTTGAATGTAAAGAAAGAACAAGTGTTAGTGGCAGTGGAAAAATGTTTGAAGTCGCTTCACAATACTCGCGCCGAAAGCTATGCACAAGGTAAAAATAGCAATATAAAAATGGCTGTCATAGTTCAGAACATGGTTACGCCAGAAATTTCTGGTGTGGCATTCAGTACCAACCCAGTTACTGGAGATAAAAATTCTGTGATTATCGAAGCAGTCGCAGGAAGCAACGAACTTTTGGTACAAGGAGCTGTTACGCCGGATTATTATGCAGTGAGTAAAAATCTGAAAATGCTTGATAAAAAAGTTATACCGCAGAACGAGATTTCTCAACAAAAACTTTCAGACCAACAGCTTTTAAATATCACCCAGCTAGTCATTGATGTAAGCCGCTTCTTTAACACGGAAGTTGACATAGAGTGGGCAATAGAGAAAGACAAACTTTATATCCTGCAAAGTCGCCCCATAACGGCAATTCAATACCACAATGCCAAGAGAATATTTTAATTCATTAAATTATACAATCGGCAACGAAGACGCCTCGTTGGAATTGGCGGTAATGCCGGAAAACAGCCGACATGTTTTTGCGGTTGCCGGCAGCGGCTCCCGCGTTATTCCTCTTCTAAGTAAAAACCCGCGATATCTAACATGTGCCGACTCCTCTCCGGACCAATTGGCTTTAGTTGAATTAAGACTTGCCTCCCTGGAGGCGCTCGATCATAAGGACTACCTATCTTTTTGGGGATATCCATCGCATATAATGACGCCGAATGAAAGACAAGCCGTTTTTGAAGGTTTGAAAATGTCCTCAAGAGCGAGAAAAATAACAGAGTTACTTTTCAAAAAATATAATTGGGAACCGTTATTGTATGCGGGTAAATGGGAAAGAACCTTTCGTAAATTAAGCAAAATCAACAGGTGGTTGGTCGGGAATCGCGGCTTGGGAATCTTTTCCTGCCAAACAAAAAAGGAGCAAGAAAATTATCTGGGAACAAAATTCCCTCAGAAGGCTTGGTCGCTCGCAATCTTTATACTTGGCAACGCTGTGGTATTTAATGCCCTGCTCTACAAAGGAAACTTTCCCCGAAAAAACCTCCCTGGATCAATGCACGATTTTTATTTAAACAGATTCGGAAACCTATTTAAACAGGATATCGCGCGGAAAAATTATTTTCTCCAATTACTATTTTTTGGAACGATCCGGTTTCCCGAAGGTTTACCAATCGAATGCGACCCGGATGTTTTTTGGAAAGCAAAAAATGGATTAAAGAAAGCAAAAATCACATACATTTGCAACGATGTTATCAAAGAAGCCAAACGCTCCTCTATGCTTATTAATTTCTTATCGTTTTCGGACGTTCCATCCTACCTGCAGCCCCCTCGAGAGCAAGAATTTTTGCAAGAAATAAAAAATGGCATATCTCCGGGAGGAATAATTGTAAACAGGTATTATCTGCGCATTCCTGAAAATCTCAACACTGGTGGTTATCAAGATATAACCGATAACTTCAAAGGGCATATATCTGAAGAAAAAATTCAAATGTATTCCTTCGGCATTTATCAAAGAGCTTAAATATGAAAATTATTTTAGTTACATCAGATTTAACATACGCCCCCCAAAATTATAATGATGTTTTTGAGTACGTTGTGCGCAATTCCAGCCAGCATATTGCGGGTGTCGTTCTCATAAGAATTGGTAAATTGGGTGTTTTAGCTAAACTTCCATATCTTTATTTCGCCGGATGTAAAAACATCGCAGATACATTAGCCCGCAACTTGGGCAGTGCTCTATTAGTAGGGCGGAAAAGAAAGTTTTTAAGAAAATTAGCAATCCCTTTTATATCCGTAAACAGCATCAATGACCGGAAGGCTATTTTGTGGCTTAACAATCTAAAGCCGGATTTGATTTTGAATATGAGAGCAAGGTGTATATATAAAGACGTGGTTTTAGAAACTCCACGCCTGGGATGTGTAAATGTTCATCATGGGATCTTACCACGCCAAAAAGGCCTATTCTGTGATTTATACGCGCTTGCTGAAAATAGAGGCGCCGGCTTTACGATTCATCAAATGACAAACGAGATTGATCAGGGTCAAATTCTATATCGAGAAGAAGTAAATACAAACAAAAATTATATTAGTTATTTGACAGGAGTTGCGCTAAAAGAAAAAGTGGCGATTGTAAATTTTATTGGGATAGTTGCGCATAATGGTTCTTTACCACAAGCCATAGCAAGCGAAAATTATGATCCTGTTGTTACCACTACACCTAATTTTAAAATCATTAAAAAATTACAGCGTAAAGGAATAATTTTATGAAAATCGGTTATTACCCGGGAAAACATATCAACAACAACGTTGTTTCCTTCTTAGAGAAGCACGCAAGGCGGCAGCCCCATAAGATCGCTTTTTATTTTTTGAGTCGCGGTGTGCCACAACTGGCATCACTTGCTCACGAATCTATAACGTATTTGGATTTTAATAGCAGAGCCGGCAGCGCTGCCGGAGGGTTTTTCAAGCTTGGCATAAGAAAAAGTGACAGAGTAATTGTTTTTGTTCCGATATCGCCAGAACTTTATATCTCAGTTGCCGCTCTCCAGCGTATCGGAGCAATTCCCGTACTTTTAGACTCGTTGTCTCGCCAGGAACAGTTGGCAGTAATAATCAAAAATTCAAGACCATGCGGCATCGTTGCCCCGGCTACATGGCTTCGAGCGTTTAAAAAACATTTAGACAGTTTAGGTATCGGCATCAGAATCGCAACAGATGAAAATTTTAAAGAAGGTAATACTGCTAAACTGGCAGGTTTGTTTTCGGGGCATGCGCGAGAAATCGCGCCGGTCCAACAGGATCATACGGCCTTGATAACTTACACGACCGGTAGTTCCGGTACTCCTAAGGGCGCGAATCGGACGCATCGTTTTCTCGCGGCGCAGCATTACGCGTTGAAACGACTATTTCCATATAACCAAAACGATGTGGATCTGCCAGTTTTTCCAGTCTTTGCGCTCAACAATCTAGCATCCGGAATCACCACCGTCATACCGGCGATTGATATTAGTAAACCGAGCCCGGAGGATGCAAAAATTCTTGTCTCCCAAATTTTACAACTCAAAGTTAATTGCATGACGCTTGCTCCATCTTCATTCCGTAGTTTGGCAATTTATTGCAATGAAACAGGCACAACGCTAGAAGGTATTTCTCGAGTATTAACAGGCGGAGCGCCAATTAGTGAGACTGATATTTCAAGGTTTATAACCATTGCTCCTCATTCAAAAAATTGGATTCTTTATGGTTCCACAGAGGTGGAACCAATCGCCTATATAGAATCCAAAAAAATGCTTGCGATTAAAGTGCCAAAACAGATAAATACTACGAAAATAGGTGTAAATGTTGGAAAAATTGATAGAGCTTTACATTACAAGTTTATAAAAATTGAAACGGACGATATCCGAAAAACTATTGACATACGAAAGATTGAAGTTGATAGAGGCGAAGTAGGAGAACTTATTGTTGCGGGCGAACATGTTTGTCAAGGATATTACAAAAACAAAGAAGCTTTTTTGCGAACCAAGATTAAAGATAAATCTGGCACAATCTGGCATCGTACGGGCGACCTCGCTCGCATAGACCATGATGGATATTTATGGGTTGTTGGCAGAAGGTACAATGTAATCAAGCACGGCGATGAATATTTTTTTCCAGTCCGCCCAGAAATTATTTTAAAGGACCTACCCTCTGTCGCTAATGCAGCATATTTAGATTTCGACAGCAAACACAAACAAAAAATTGTTGCCGTTGTCACCTTAAAAAATAAAGGTGGGGAGATCGAAGAAAGGTGTCGCAAAGATGTTAGTAAAATCTTCAAAAGAGAAAAGCTTCCGCTTGATGAAGTTATCTTTATGGGAGAAATCCCTATGGATGTGCGGCATCACAGCAAGGTCGATTATAGTTCTTTGCGCCAAAAGCTATATGAAATATTTGAATAAGTGGCTCCAGTTAATAAAGGAACGTTTCAATCCGGTGTCTTACACAGCGATGATTTTCGTTTTCCTTAGCGCGCATTATGTTTTATATCTGGACTTAATAAAACGGACGGAAATCCCCTCGTTGGGCATGCTACAGTTAATACCAATTGTTTTAGCAACCTCTCTGTTCTTTTTTAAGCTTCGCTTGTTTGACGAAGTAAAAGATATGGAATCAGACACTATGCACCATCCGGAGCGGCCGCTGCCAAGAGGAATTTTATCTAAGAACGAGGTAATCCGAGTGGCATTGATCTTGATGGTCATAGAAATAGCACTTTTTAGCTACTATGGGCTGTGGGCTTTTTTGAGCACCGTAATTGCAGCCAGCTATTCCTTAATGATGTATAAAGAGTTTTTTATAAAAAAATGGCTCCGCGCACATCTCACTACCTACGCGGTTACACATACTTTTGTAGTTGTTCTTATTTCTCTGGCGGTATTTGTTGCGCTGTTTGATAAACCGCTCACAAGCACTCCTAAAAACCTGGTTTATTTCTCTTTTGCTGGTTGGTTTCTCTTCAATATTTTTGAGTTTGGCAGAAAAAGTTTTGCTAAAAAAGAAGAAAAAGAAGGAATCGATTCATACTCAAAAATATTTGGAAAATTCGGCGCGGTGACTCTGGTGATAATAATGGCGCTGCTAAGCATTGTGTTTATAAATAAAACAACACCGTCAGTTATTACAAACACCCTCTTTTTATTGTTAGTCCCAGTAGGAATCGCTGGCTTGTTGTACGCGGCTTCAGATCGTCTACGCTTCGCTAAAATTTATCGGGCTACGACATCTTTATATATAGTCCTTGCTTATGGGACGGTAGCACTTTTGGGATTTAGAATATTCTAACCCCTAAAAATCTGATATACTGATGATAATCTCAACTTTACTACTATGTGGACTTTTTATACAGCATTAGTCTTATTTGTTTTATTAACGGCATATTTCTTTGTTTTTCCACTCTCAAAAAAGAGGCCGGTTTTAGTAAAGCATGGTGGTTTCGTTGCTTACGGAATAGTTGTAGCTATGACTTTATACCCGTTGATAGAAGTACGGCCTTTCCTTACTGTAATTGCGGTGGTAGCAATTTTTTTGTTATTCTTTAAACTGTGGCTTGTGTATGGCGTAACCGAAACAATGATTTCTGATGCTCTAGTAAAAGCCGCTTCTGCTACGCGAGCACCTATTGAAAAATTAGATGGAGGTTATAAAATTGATAATGGCCTGAAGGTACGACTACGCAATATTGTAGGAAAAGTACATATAATTTCATTTAAGAAAGGAGATGGATCAAAAAAAGCAAAACTAACGAAGGTGGTTTTTAAAAAATTCATACAGAACTATTTCGTTTGATGTGCTATACTGTAGAAAGGTCGATAGAAACCACCACTGTAAATCTTAATTAAATACCAAAAATTATGAGTAAAGTTTCGTCATCAATCACAATTAATAAACCGATCAAAGAGGTTTTTGAATACATGGCGTCACCCCACAATGGCCCCGCCTTTATTCCTAACCTCAATGAGAATACAAATATTTTTCCGGAGGAAGACGGTGTAGGTCAGAAGTTTGATTGGCGGTTTAATATGGCTGGCGTTGATTTGAGAGGCAAGGCAGAAGTCACTGAATATGCCCCGCCGACCAAAGTTGTCATCTCGTCACACGGAGATGCCGATTCAACATGGACATACACACTTGAAGAAGCAGGCGGAGGTACGAAGGCATCAGTTGAAATCGATTATGAGCTTGCTGAAACGGCCTTACAGAGAATTGCCAATAAAGCAGTAATTAGCAAACTTGCCCAAAAGACAACAGAGCAAATGCTCGAGAATCTAAAAGTAATTCTTGAAACATAGTCGTACCCCAAAGAATGACGAGTGAAAAAGACCCCGGCTTCTCTGTAGGAAATCGGGGCCTTTTTGTATTCCATCAAGTCATATTGAGAAAGAGTTTAAACAAAAGATCAAAGAAAAAAACCGCCGCATGACAGGCGGTTTTCCATAGGATTTAGAGGCATTTAGGACGCTCAAGTTATCAACTCGATGGGGTCTGGACTCCCTAGAGCCATTGCGTCATCCCTTAGGTTGTATGAAAAACACAACCATGGGGTCGGTGGGAGCTGGGACCCCAACACAGAACCAGCTCCCGGTAAAGGTTCGGTACTGTCTCTACGCTCGGAAGTCGACCGAGAGCGAGGAGCGGCAGATCCTTTCCATTGATAGTCAGGTAAAAGAAATGCTGCAGATCGCCGAGCGCGAGGGGCTTGAGATCGCGGAGATTCGGCGAGAAAGTCACTCCGCAAAAGCTACGGGCCAAAGGCCGGTGTTCAACGAAATCATTAACGACATCAGGTTGGGAAAATTCGGTGGTATCCTCACGTGGGCCCCAGATCGGTTATCGAGAAATGCGGGCGATCTCGGAAAACTGGTGGACCTAATGGATGAGAAGCTCCTTATTGAGATACGAACATTCGGGCAACGGTTCTCTAATTCTCCTAATGAAAAGTTCTTGCTAATGATTCTCGGCTCGCAGGCGAAGCTAGAGAATGACAACCGAGGAGTAAACGTGCGGCGGGGCCTCAGAATGCGCTGTGAGATGGGTTTGCGACCGGGGGTTGCTCCGACAGGATATTTGAACGAGAAGCACACAGACCGCAAATGCCATGCGATTATTGATCCGGAACGAGCACCAATAATCAAGAAAATGTTTGAGAAGGTTGCCAACGAACAATGGAGTGGCAGGAAGCTATATCACTGGTTGAAATTTGAGATCAACTTCAAAAGTCGGGGAAATAAGAATCTTGCCCTCAGTAATATATACATCATTCTACAAAACCCCTTTTACTACGGAGTGTTTGAGTATCCGGAGAAAAGCGGCAACTGGTACACCGGGAAGCATGATCCGATTACCACAAAAGAGATATTCGATAAAGTTCAGGAACATCTGAAGCGAGATCATATCGTGCGGTCGGAGATCAAGGAATTCGCCTTCACGAAGTTCATATTCTGCGGATCGTGCGGATCGGGCGTGACGGCCGAGGAAAAATACAAAAAACTCAAAGACGGAACAATTGCACGCTACTTATACTACGGCTGCACGCGAAGCAAAAACCTGCACTGTAAGAATGGCTATATACGGGAAGAAGAA
>Ga0209542_10015165_pt1 | contig 12983 bp, 9 predicted proteins | sample RifCSPhighO2_01_FD_184028 | JGI IMG/M metagenome (GOLD analysis project Ga0209542, IMG submission 184028) | Soil microbial communities from Rifle, Colorado - Rifle CSP2_plank highO2_0.1 (SPAdes) (version 2) | ecosystem: Environmental > Terrestrial > Deep subsurface > Rock core/Sediment ... | reverse complement strand
GGCGTTCTTGCCCCCTACGTGCTCAACATCGTGATTGCCGAGCTTGTCGAGGGAAACTACGTACTCTACCAAGGTGAACCCTCCGAAATTGGCCTCTTCACACGTCTAACCCTTTGTTTACTTGAGGTTTTAACCGTATGAAGCCAGTGCTTGAGCGCCCTGAATTAGGCCAGCATGTTAGAATAGTGTTAGAAACCTGTCACCAGTTGGCATGCCCCATGGCTGCTCCCTGGGTCTATCGACGGGCCGGTGTCTACTACCTGCGTCTACGCCCTTCGGGCACCTCTAAGAAGTCCATCACGCTCTCCCTTCGCACCCGCCACAGAGAAACAGCCATGCGCCACACACGTCGAATCCAGGCCACCCTCAAGGTTTTCCACTTGGACCGTCCAGAAGACACATGGGAGGAGCTTGTGGTTCCACTGAAGGAGCTGGCTGAGAACACGTTGTGGGAACTGATCTCCTTGGAGGATCGAGAGGCAAAGTCCCTGGAATACTCAGAGCTGCTTGAAGACCTTCAACACATCGCAGCGACCCAGCCGGTTACTTCCAGTCAGGTCAAGGCGATCAAAGTGGGCGCAAGGATACTCCAGGCGGCACAGGCGCGACTACTGAATGGCGATCCTGAGCCGCTTGGGGACCTCATTGAGGAGCTTTCCGCTGAATCCCTAAAGCCTGCACAGGTTGCCGCTGAGGAGCCTAAGGTTGAGCCTACAGGCCCTGAGATCACCTTCAGTCGTCTTTCGGAACTCTACCTCGCTGAGCAGGCTGACCAATTAAAGCCGGCTTCACTGCGGGATATGAAGAGCTGCTGTAAGACCCTAACGGCTGCACTTACTGACCCTAACGGCCAGGAGCTGGACCTAAGGACCCACACTCGGGAGGATATGACCAAGCTGAAGGCCACACTGATGGAAGGCCGCAAGCCGCTCACAGTGAACAAACTGCTCACCCGTATATCCACGATCTTTACCTGGGCAGTGAACAGCGGGTATCTCGAAAAGACCTACAACAAGGGCCTAAAGATCAGTAAGGGCGCTGAGAGCGACCGTAAGGCGTTCTCCCCTGAGCAGGTTAAGAAGGTGATGTCTGCCATGGGCCAACTCCCAGAAGACTCGTGGAAGCGCTGGGCGATGTCCCTTGGGGTCATCACTGGGGCGCGCATCGGGGAGGTCTACCAGTTGACCAAGGAGGATGTCCGTAAGGTGGGCGACACGGTTGTCATCGACCTGAACGAGACCGGGAACAAGTCCCTGAAGAACAAGCACTCTAAGCGCCTTGTGCCTCTCGTGGATGGGGCCTACGGGTTCGACCTGAAGGCTTTCCTTGGGTACGTTGAGTCATGCCCTGATAAGTTGTTTGATCGTACAAGCCACAACTTCACTCGGGTACTCAATGAGACCCTGAGGGACATCCTTGATCTGGAGTCCGGTGAAGGCTTGACGTTCCACTCCCTGCGGCACTCCCTGGCGTCCCTGATGAAACACAGGGGAATCCAAGTGAGCATCGCCCAGGATGTCCTTGGGCATAGCTCCCAGACGATCACCTTCGACCTTTATGGGGGCGATATGCGTCTGGCTATTGGGAAACTCGAAGCGGCTCTCAAGGAGTCCTTCGAGGTCTAAATGTGGATGGTGGTCTTCTCTTTGATGAGGATCACCACCTCTACGACATCACTGGCCACAGCCACCCAGAAGAAAACAAGCGGCAGTCTCCAAGCCAGAACCGATGGCTGCTCCTTGAGCAAGGCCCAAAGCAGTAAGGAGTGCAGCGAGAAATCGGTAGGTGACACGGTTGGTCGCTATGGCCTTGATGACGCTTATAGCCTTGGCCATACGCATACCAGCACGCTCCTATCTGTAGTGAGTGTTTTAAATGAAAGGGAACCTAAGGCATATCACTGAGATATAACCTTAAGTCCCCCTTCCCTTATAGTGAGGGCTTTTGCAGCCCCCGTGGCACTAAGGCTTCAGCCGAGGAAGTTTGAGCCGAAGCCCCCTCCATCGTCGTCTTCCCATCGAATAGTCACGTCGCCTCCTTCCATAGCGAAGCTGCGCGCATCCTCATAGCCGACTACTTCCCACTGCATGTGCGACTCCACGAACTCCGCAAGAAGCTCATTCGACCCCTCCTCGCTGTTCTTCTCCATACTTTCCACGAAGAACTGCACCCCGATTGCCAGGGCGTCCAGCCGGTCATCGTGGGCCAAAGCTCCACGGTCACGGGTCAAGCGGGTGAGCTGATAGAAGCCGCAGTAGCGGATGTCGAAGGTCCCATCGTGGTTACAGGCTGACCTGTACTCCTCCTCAATGACTGCCTCCTGAACAACCAGCTTGTGGCTACCCAGGACAGGCTCCAGAACGTCCGCTATGCGTAGTTCCTTCTGTCCCTTGGACTTCACCTCAGTGATCGTGCAGCGATGCACCTTGGTCATCACAGGACTGAACAGCTTGAGGTACATACCGTCACCGAAGTTACCTTCGATAACCACTTCGTTTACCTTCCACTTCTTACCGATCTTCGCCAGGGACTCCAAGGTCTTGTCCTCATAGCCGCCCCGGAAGCCGCCCCACTCCATCAGGTAGATGTAGCCGTTGAGCTGGAACAGGACTGCGTAGCCGGTCTCGTCCTTACCACGACCACTGGGGTCGATCACAAGGATGCGGGACTCATAGGCCATGAAGCTTGAATTGGCCTCTTGGTATCTGTGGTATCGGTCGCCTTTCAGGCCCACGTTGGGCAGGTCCTCAAGCGCGTTCCCATTGTTTGGGAGCCACTGGTAGGACAGAGGGGCCTTCTCGCTATCAAGGGCCGCTACGATCAAATCTCGCAGCTTCAGTGGGTAGCGTTCAGCGTCCGATAGGTTCGGGTTGAGCATGAACTGGAGAGCAAAGCCACCCTTGCCGTAGGACAGCTCACGCTCCCGAAGGTCCGTGTCGTCAAAGCGGACAGGGTCCGTTGGTTGCCAGAAGGTGCCCTCAGGGTCTGCCTGTAGCTCACGAGCAAGCATGGGAGCAAGGCGAATCCCGTAGTTCTCAAGGTCCTTCCAGTCTTTCGGGTAGCGCGCAGGCCAGATGGTGGTCGTGTAACCACGGTTCTCCAGCTCCCGGTACAGGGTCATCTCGGTTTGGGGTGTACCCAGGTAGATGATCGTACCGCCCGGTTTCAGGATCGCATCGAACTCTCGAACAAGCTCACCGAGCCGTTCCCGTGCTGCCTGGGTTGCCGAGTTGTTAGGGACCTCCACGTCATCCGCGATGAGGATGTCAGCACGGCTACCTGTGAGCTGGCCTGTGATACCGACCGACTTCACCGATGGTGAGTGGTCAGGACTTGCCGGCCCTACGTCAAAGCTGATGGTGGAGTCCCGCTGCCCTGCCCTTGGCTTCAGTTCGTGAAGGAAAGGCAACAGGTCGATGATCCGCTTGATGAACACGGAGTTCGCATCGGCCCGTTCCTTGGACGCAGACACGATCATAAATTTGAGCTGAGGGTTGTTCCACAGCTTCCACACCACGAAGGCGCAGGTAATGAAGGACTTCCCGATCCCTCGGAACGCCTGGAGGATGAACCTTCGGTTGTCCCCGGCGCTCAGCTTACGGGCCATATCTATCTGGCACTTGGTGGGCTTAGGGAGCCCCAGAGCCATCCAGAGGACGAACAGGAAGGCCACAAAATCGGCCTTCATCTGGTCAAGGTGCTGCTGGTCCTTATTCACCGGGCACCTCCTTTTGGAGGGTCCGAATGACTTCTTGCAGTGCCTCTACTTGGTCGTCAGTCTGAATTTCTTGTCCGACAAGAAATTCAGAAGCTCGGCTTGATAGCTCGGCTTTTCCATCAGGCCCTGGTCCACAGTTACCTGTGACTGAGCACACTGTTGCATCGGCAAGTTCGACCCGCAGCCGGATACCATCAGCGCGAAGCTCAGCGACAGTGCCAGCGGCTTCAGCCTTGGTAGTGCGGACTTTCTGCCGCCAGTCAGTGGATATTGCATTGAGTTCTCCTTGGGACGCCTTGCGCGCCTCCTCCAGTTGCTTCTGGTGTTCAATAAGAGCTGTGTGGGCTTCCCGCTCTGCCTTGTTGTCGCGCACGTTGTATCCAAGTGCGAAGGTCAATCCGATGACCAAGGCCACAACGAAAAAAGCCCCCACAGCTTTCGCTATGAGGGCTCTCATTTAGGTTCCTTTTAGTGTTTGGTTTGTTCTTCGTCGGTCAGGGTGGGCACTTCAGCCAGGGCCGATGCCAGCTCACCGAGGATGCCTTCAACCGGGGTCAACTTGCTGATGGTGAACTTGTGGCGTTCCAGCAGTTTCTCGATGGCGTTGTAGAGCTGAGGGGTCCGCTTCTCTGGGTTGCGGAGGTCTGCAAGCATGTACTGGGCTTTCTCGGTGTCGATGGCCTCCAGTAGCTGCTCCAGAAGGGACTGGGACATAGGGTCACTCCTTTGGGTTGTTCTCCTTGATTGCCTTGTAGACGGCCAGTCCGGTCATCACGAAGGTGTACAAAATGGCGCTAACGTAGAACCACTCATTGAGGGTCATACCAAGCACAAGGCGACTTACTGCGTCAGTAGCAGCCGCCCCCGCAACGGGAGTCGCTTGGACAATCCCGTTGTTGAAATCGATTGAGATCATTGGGTCTCCTACTTGATTCGCCGAACGAACACTTCGGTGTAAACCTCAGGTTTCGGCTGCGAAGACGCCCCTGAGTGACCAAGCCCGAACGTATACGGGTAAGGGGTCAACATGGCGTGCACCACCGTAAAAGTTATGGGCTCACTGGCGGCCAAAAATGTCTTGACGGTGAAATCGAACACACCGCCATCCGCATTCATTGCGTAAGCATTCGCGGACCCGAGAGTCGTCCCGTCTGTCTTCTGAAGCCATACACGAACCCCTGCACCCCCGAACGTAGGAACGCGCGCGTGCACCTCGTATGTCCCAGCTGGGAGCGTCACACTGTTTGAAGCAAGGGAAGCCCCTGGAATTGTGTTGACGACGACTGTATTCAGGACTCGGGTGTTGAGTGTTGAAGGCGTCCCTGCCATGGTCCCTGCCGGCTTTATATCAGCCACATGGAGGACCTGTTGGCTCTTGGCGATGGCGTCATTCACAGCCATAGACAGTGCGTTTAACTGAGAGGTTATCTCGGCGGTAACGGTATCTACCTGTGCCTTCGTGTAGCCCTCTACTACCTCGTACCCAGTACCCGCAGGGTTTACTCGCAAGAAGCGCTGTGCGTTCCCCATGATGGCAGGAAGGTTCAGCCCGGCAGCGTAGCCAGCAGCCCTGTCCGCATCTGTTTTTGCAGCCAGTTCTGAAGTCTTGCTGTTGGTCTCTGAGGTTTTTGCAGCCAGTTCTGAAGTCTTGCTGTTGGTCTCTGAGGTTTTTGCAGCCAGTTCTGAAGTCTTGCTGTTGGTCTCTGAGAGTTGAGCCGCGACCTTCGAGCTGTTAGCTGAAGCAGCTGAAACCATAGCCTCACCGGCCTTAGTCTCAGTGATTGTCTGCGCGATTACGGAGCGATCTTTTGCGGCTGCAGTAGCATTTCGGTTGCTTAGGGTGCTTTCGGCCCACGCTTGCTCCTGGCGCAGAGTCACTGCATGGTCAGGCTCCATAGCATCCGCGAGGTTTACCAAGCGCCGGCCACGGGCATCGAGATCACCATCGGAGTTCTCAGAGATCGTATCGGCCACCATGTTGCGCGCCTCTTCGGCAACGTGCAGGGTTTGGACCTGGGAGGTGTTCAGCTCAGCAGCCCGGAGGATGGAGCCATCAGCGAAATCAACAAGTCGATCTGTTGCGCTGGTGTTGCGTCGAATCTCGATCCGCTCATAGCCGTCCGCTGGTCCCCAGGCCACGTTCGTCTGAACGAGGGTCTTAGTGAGGAACCGGAAGTCGGCTGTCAGCGTCAATTCGCGGCGATCTGTACCGATGAGGGTAAGAACAACGAAGCGACGGGCAAGGTACTCAAAGGGGATCGTGAAATCCCGCTGGGTCCCGTTGAGCGGATAGGTGTAAATGGTCGTAATGGCCATAGGGACTCCTATCAGTAGACAAAAAGAAAGGACCCGAAGGTCCCTTAAAGTGAGGGGTTTTACCGTGTCCGGTCCACGCCCTGGTCCTCAGCCAGACGTTGCATCAGGCTTTGACTCAAAGGGTCGTTAGGTACGAACTGCTTGAGAGCATTCCAGAGACCCGTGCGATGGGCCTGGGCATCCACTCCGCGCTTGTCGGAGATGAGGTTCATCCCGTTGTACCCAATGCCGACCGCAAGGTTTGCCGCGACACCGGCACCGGGGACCTGCTCACCGACCCGGCCTACAAAGTCACCGACCACATCCGATTGGAGTGGGCTGTACTTCACGGCCTTCTCGGCTGGCCCTGATTCTTGTCGAGGAAGCACTGAGGTCCGCACCATGGCCGCCTGATCCAAGCCGAAGGGGGCACTGAGGAAACCGAAAGCGCCCAGCGGAGCACCCACATGGGAACTCCTTGAGATCGCCGCATAGGCCATCATGCTTGGGCTCAGGGCCTTCTCCAGATACTTCTCACGGGCTCGTTCAGGCAGTCCCAGGGCTTTCGTGTGGGCACTTGCGGCATAGAACGCTGTGGCCAAACCCACCGAGACAAGCACTTGCATGGTCTGATCGAGGACTTGCCCATTGCGGGTTGCCTCCATCCATCCACGAGCCATGCGGCCATTGAGACTCCTCAGGACAAACATCTTGAACTGAAGGGCCATCGCCCAGCCCGCCCCATACTGCTTGGAGGGAGCAAAGGACATCTTGTGGGGACGCAGCATGGATTCATCAGAGACACGATCCCCGAGCCGGTAGAGGTCCATAGAGCGGACATCCGAGGCCAGCCCTTCGGGGTTCTGAATGCGCCACTTGCCGGACTTTCGGTCCTGCTTGAAGTGGGCCTTGATGAGGTCCTGAATCCCCTTGAATTGCTCAGGGGAAACCGAGGCAGAGCGCAGACGCTCAGGGCTGAACAGGTCAGTCACCTTGCCATTCAGGGTGTGGTCGATAAGGTCCACGAGGGCACCCTGGCGGCCGGCATCCATGAGGTAGTTACCGGACTCCCTGAGCAACCAAGTGAACGGTGAGCGCGCTGAGAGTTCCTGCGTGGCGTACTTAACGCTCCCTGCGACCTGAGCGCCTATCTCGCTGCTGTTCTGGCGAAGGTTATCCACGATGTCCTGGCGCTCTGGCCGAATGAGATCGTCCAGTTCCTTTCCGAACAGCAAGCCGTGCATCTGCTTGATGTCCTCGGGTGCCAGCTTGGCCTTAGCCGTTGTCCACTGCTTGAGCAATGGGACGCCCTTCAGGAGCATCCGCTGATGGCCCTTAACGATCAACGAAGCGGCCTCAGTGATGTTCTGAGCGCCCATATAGGCGTTCTTCGTCATAAAGCCGACATCGTTCAAGGACCGAGCGAAGGTCGCCCAGACACCATCTGGGTCTCTCCGAGCACGCCCGGTGAACATCTTGATCGCATCGAGTAGAGCGTCAGTCTCCAGTGTGTCCTTACCTGGGCCTGCCTTTTGGCGCATCCCGTTGACGAGGTTCTTCAGCTCCTGCGTGGACTTCCCGGTGCCTCCCATAATGGCGATGTCACCGTTCACCCTGCGGTCGTACTGCGGGACCACCCGGAGGAGGTTGAAGTCCCTCAGGTCGTTCACAGAGAACATCCCACCGTCAGGCGCTTGGACCTGCATATCGGAGTCGAACAGGTTCCGCGCTTCGAGGTAGTCGTTGTTCTCCAGGCCAGCGCCGTCCTTCAGGTGCTCCTCTACAAGCGAGTTAGCCGTGAAGCGGTCGGAGTTGCTGATGCCATACGCCTTGTCGTTGGCGTACTTCTCAACGGCTACCTGAAGCTGCTCAGGGGTCATCGGCTTGGCCTTTGGGTTCCCCTTGTTGGCCTTGTCGAAACCTTCCTGAATCATCTTGTCCACCCGTTGGCGAACATGGGGGCGGGACATATAGGAAGCCATCCACGAGTGAGCGATAGCCTGCTGTAAGCCTTCCTCACCACCGAACCGCTGGATTGCCTGAGCCTTCGCCGCTGAGCTGTAGCGCTGAGGGAAGTACGTTGAAAAGTGCCGAGTGTCCTCCAGCAGGGCCTTCGCCCGGAGGTCTCCGAACTGCGCCGGGTTGCTGATGTAGTCCCACTTTTGGTTCATGTGGGCGCGCAGCTCCTCCAGTAGCTTCATCTCTGGCGGTGACAGTTTGGCTGGCTGCTGGGACTCCAGGGCTTCCACTACGCGCCGACTGATTTGCTCGTGCTTAGCACCCTTGGACATCCGCTGACCACGCCAGAAGGGGTCCTTCAGGGCCTCATCGAAGCTCTCGGCCAGCTTGTTGTGGACCACGTTGTCCTGGCTACGCAGTCGCTCCGAGATGTCCGAGGCAGTCGCTCCGAACTTCCCGTTGGAGCCATCCTGATAACCAGTGGATGACCTGAAGAGGTCCCGAGCCAATGCCCGTGTTTCCTCAAACTTGGAGCGGCCCAGGCGCACACCGATCTCGGTGATGTCACCCATGGTCACACCCCAGGCGGCCCGAGGGTTCTCCGCATTAAGCTCAGCGAAGGTCTCCACGGTCTTCGGGTTTATCGGGGAGCCGCCACTGTGGATCGAACCGTCCATGGTCCGTGCAGCCTCGTCATCGAACGGCACATCTATGTAGTCGCCCGCTGGTCCCTGCTTGACCTCCTCACCTTCACGGAAAGGCATTGCTGTGGGGTCTTCATCCAGACCGTCCAGGCGGGCCTTCTCGCGACCCTCAAGGCGTCCAATGGTGCCACGTAGTGGGGCGTCAGGGTTCGGCAACTGCAAGGTCCCAAGCCCACCCTCGATTGGGCTGGACTCAAGCCGAAGCTGGCCATTGTCGATCCCATTGGGATTCATCGGAGGAACCTCAGGACCCAGTAGGTCACCCTCAAGGCCATTAGGCTCATCAGGCAGTTCCCACGATGCGCGGCTATTAGGCCGAGCCCCGAGGAGCCCATTGAGTGTACCGCCGAAGGCAGCGCCACCAGCGATAGCCATCCCCAGGTGTTCCTCACGGCCAGACACCTTGGCAGCGCTTTGTTCAGAGAGACCACCGATGGCACCACCGGCAACCGCACCGCCCAACAGGCGAGCCCCAAGGTTCCCCGCTGCACCCTTGGCGGGATTCACGAGGGAATAGGGATCACCCATGGCAGCACCGAGGCCACCCACGAGGGCTGCCCCCATTCGATCACCCTGGGTACTTTCGGCCATCTTCTGGTTCTCCATAGCGAGAGCCAGGTTCTGGTCGAAGTTACGGCGATATCCCCGGAGGACCACATCGTAATACTGAGGGTCCAGGCCCGAGGAACGCAGCTTGTCGTAGTCCTCATCCTGCCAGTCGCTCAGGCGGCCCAGGTCGAACGGATCGTTGAACAGGTCCTGAACCACCGTGTAGGTCTGCATAAAGTCAGCTTCAGGCGGGGCCTCGTTCACTGCACGAATCATCATGCCGAGCACTGAGGTCTTGAGTTCCACGGAGGCGTTGTTACCAGCCCCCTCGAAGAACCCTTGGTCTTCATCGCTGGTCTTCCCGGTGGTTTCGTAAAGCTCTTGGGCAAACGGTGTTGCCTTAGGTGCTACGTTCTGCCCGGCCAAGTCGAAGGAGGCGAAGGTGTCCGGTACATTCCCTGGGACAGCCTTAGGTGTTGCTTCAATACCAGCGGGAGCCTCAAACCCGCCGCTTGGCTTTACGAAGGAATCCAGCTCAGCCTTCTTGCCGGTGTTGGTGACATCCATGAGAGCCTGCATGTAGCCCAGGCCCTCCTCGGATACCCCGGAAAAATCCCCACGGTCATACGCTTCGAGCTGCTTACGGCCAACACGGCCCCCACCCTGGTTGTACAGAAGGAGGGCTTTGAGTTCGTCACCACCAGCGATCTTGATGTTGTCACGCATGTGCCGAGCGGCTGCGTCGATGGACTTCTCTGGGTTGTAGAAGTCCTCATCCCGTTCCAGCCCGTAGGCAAGCCCGGTGGCCTTAGTGAACTGCCCGATACCACGAGGCCCCGTAGGGCTCTTGGCGTTTGGGTTGAACGAGGATTCCTTGAAGAGCTGCTTGTGCAGGAGGTCGTAGGAGACCCCGTGGTTTGCCGCTGCGCTCTGGATCAGGGAGTCATAAGGACCCCCTTCGGCTTTCACCTTGGCATATCCATTGTCTTTCATCTGGTACTCCTTATGGGTTAGCGGTCCCGAAAGCCCGCAGCCCCCTCAAGGGTTCCAGTGGACGGATCGAGACCACCGAAAGGTGATTGTTTGCGGCGTTCCTGTTCGGCCTTGTAGGTGCCGATCTTCTCTTCGCCTGCTTTACGCTTGGCAGCCTCAGCCTCAGCCCGCAGTTGGGACTGCTTGAACTGGTGGTGCTGACGCAGGTAGCTGTTAGTGATCGGTGGAAGCTGGAGGGACGACATCGAGTCGTTCAGCAGAATGCCGTTCGGAGTCTCGGTGATGGTGATGTCCCCTTCGCTCAACCAAGGGCGCTGTTTGGTGGTCTCGCGGACCACCTCACTGATGATGTCCTGGCCCTGCCGCCAGCTCGTGGCGTCCTGTGGATCAACCATCAGGGTTCGCTTCTGAACCCGCCCCACCCGCTTGTCGTTCTGGGCACTGAACCCCACGGTGGTCTTATCGAGCCACTGCTTGACAGACTCCAGGGCACCAGACTCATCGCCTGTGCGGTACAGCTCGGAGTCATAAAGAGTCCTGGCAGCGTTCCGTAGGTTCGATGGAATGAAGGCAGCGTCGCTACTGGTGGAGGTAAGGATTTCTCCCCACTTCCGTTCCTGAATGATCTGCTCCTCCCGAGGGATACCCTTCTTGCGCCGGTCAGCGTCAATGATGGTTTCCATGCCAATCCCGTGGCGCTCCATAAGAGCCAAGCGTTCAGCCATTGCGGCCTGCTCCGGGTAAAGCGCGGCGATGGTCGCTGGGTCTGACTGGTAGATGCGCTGGAACTCACGGATGCGGCCCGTGGTTTCCTCAGTGACCTCAGCAGACTCAGCAGCTACCAGCCCGTTGAACTGACCTACAGCATCAGTCGTCAGGGTCTGGAAGTGCTTACGGAACGGACCATCAGCGAAGTCAGCCCGGAGGTAGTTCAGCTTCTGCTTGTCGCGCTCCTCGGGGGTTAGCGTCATGCGGTCCAGCTCGTCCATCTTCTTGATAGCGAAGTTGGCAGCGTCCTCATCCTTGAAGTCCCCGGTGTCCGGGGTGGTCTCATAGGTGCGCCAGTCGGTGGACACGTTGTCCCCGGCAATGCGCTGGGCGTACTTGGTCTCGAACAGAAGAGCCTTATTGTCAGACTTGATCTGCTTGTCCATGGCCTCAGTGCGCTTCTGAGAGTCAGCCCCGATCTGCGCCAATAGACGGCCACGGGCTGAGTTCAGGGCTTCGGTCTGCGAGGTGACCACGTTGGTGTCCTGAATCTTGTAGACGGCTCCCTGAATCTGCGAGAGCTTGGCCAGCCCTGCGTGGGGGTCCGTCTGTGCCAGGGCATCCTGAAGCCCGAAGGTGAACTGCTGGGTTAGCTCCCGGTTGCGCTTGAAGGCGGCCTCACCGGACTTGACCTGATAGTTCTCAAGGACCTCAGGCCCTACGATGTCGCGGATTTTCATCTGCTTGCCGTAGAGGGTGACCTCTTGATCTCCGATGTTCTTGAAGAAGACATCCGCCCCAGGTTGCGAGGCGTTCTGCGCCAGGGATTCCTGAAGAACACTTACGGCCATCCCCTCGGTCGGAATGGAGCCCTTAGCGAGGCTTGCCGAAAAGTAGTTGGCAAAGTCCCCTGCGGCTGTATCAGAACGGAGGAAGCCCTCATCGGAGAACATCGACCCCAGGTCCGACACGGTTTCCATCTGAGCAATCGCCTGGGTCTGCTCACTGAGCTTCCTGGCGTGATCGTCATAGATGGCCGCTTCCCGCTGAACGATGTCCGCATTGAAGCCGCGCTGGTAGTGCTGATCTGCCGAGTCGATCCCTACGGATTCCGCATAGGCTTTCGCCTTGTCCTCCATTCGGGTGTTTCGGTATTCCATCAGCTCCTTCTGGGTCTTGAAGGAACCCTGAGCGATCTTCTGCTTTATCTCGGTTTCCACCTCGAAGGCAGCATTGCGGCCCGACTTGAAGCGCAGGGCCTCCATCGCATCCGGGTCGTCCTGATATAGAAGGGAGCCGTTAGCTACAGCCTGCCGGCGCTGCTCAGGGGTGAGCTTGCGGATGATCTCGTTGGAGCGTTCGTCAGCCTGAGACTTCTGGACATCCTTATAGGTGCCATAGAGGTTCACAGCGTTTTCCCCAAAGTTACGCAGGGAGTCAGCTATCCCATTACTCCCTACCGGGGCCTTGAAGGTAGCCGCTTGGTAGCCGAGCCGGCCTGTTTCACGGAGCCTTTCAACCCCGCTACGCTCCTGGCCTTCCACTGCTTGGGCGATGGTGTTACGCATAGTTAGCCTCCTTTAGGTGCCGGCGTGGTCTTGCCGAACTTGCCACCAGAACTCACGTAAGCGCCTGTGCCCGCAGACACAACGTCCAGGGCGTTAGCGAGTTTGGAGGTGCGGAAGATTGGGGCCATGGACTTCATCTGAGACTTGGTGTTCTCGACGGTGCCCACTTGGTTGGCGAAGATGGACTGGTAGTCCCGCTGGTAGTTATCCAGTACGGACATCTTTTCGCGGGATGATTCAGCGTCAGTTACCCGCTTGATGCGGTCCATGGAGTTACCTGAAAGATTGGACTCGCCGATTGCCGCCGCGACCATGCCTCGGTTCCGTAAGGACTTGAGGTTGATCTCGGTCATCTGCTGGTTGGCCTGCTCGGCCTTGTCCTTTGTCTGAAGGGTGAGGTCAGCGTTGGTCATGTTCATCTGCTTGATCATCTCGATCTGCGACTTACGCTTTGAGTCCTCCGCTTGGCCTTCTGCCTTAGCCTTCTCA
>Ga0209542_10015164_pt1 | contig 12983 bp, 11 predicted proteins | sample RifCSPhighO2_01_FD_184028 | JGI IMG/M metagenome (GOLD analysis project Ga0209542, IMG submission 184028) | Soil microbial communities from Rifle, Colorado - Rifle CSP2_plank highO2_0.1 (SPAdes) (version 2) | ecosystem: Environmental > Terrestrial > Deep subsurface > Rock core/Sediment ... | reverse complement strand
TACTATTACTTACTATTACTTACTATTACTTACTATTACTTACTATTACTTACTATTACTTACTATTACTTACTATTACTTACTATTACTTACTATTACTTACTATTACTTACTATTACTTACTATTACTTACTATTTTTAACATATTTATATAGAAATCATTATTTACATTATTTTACCTTCATATAATTGAAATGATTCTCCATTAGTACATACACAAGTATTCATTGGTTTCATGAATGTATTCCAACTAATAAACATAGATAATATTATAATAAATATAATAATTATCATAGAAATGAAAAAGTTAGCAATAATATTCATTGTATTTTATGTATTATGTATTATTTTTTATATATAAATAAATAAAAAAATAAATATTTATAAATAACATTTGTTGGACATATTAAGTTTACTAATATATATTTTTATACACCGACTGCTTCGGTACTTATTTGATAATCATACCCTCTAACTGGTTGATCTCTTGCAAAATATGTTTCTTTGTTATCATTACACTTAGTATTTTTCATAAACCATATCCATGATAGCCAAATTGCGAATATAATTATAATAATAGTAAAGGCTATACTTATTGATCCGGCCAATATTTTCATACCATAACCATAACCATCTTCTCCCCCAGATGTGGCTGTAGGAAGAACACCTACATCAGTAATATAAGGTGCTAAACCTTCACCACTCATTTTGTATTTTTCTTTATATTTAATAAAATCAAGATCTAAATATTTGTTAAACGATTTTTTCTCAAGTAAAAGTAAAAAGTTTAATACTTTATACTTTATGAAATATATAATAATAATATTAATTTTTTTTTTGAAAAAAATAAATAAGTATCTAGATAATAAATTATCATTTTATTATGTTTTAATATTTTAACATCAAATTCTAATAATTTTTTTTAATTCTTTATATTCCATATTTATAATAATTATAAAAAAAAATTGAAAAAGACAATATAATTATTTAAGAATATTATGAAGGTATCCCTCAACCTTTATAATATTCTCTTTTTTCTTATTATCCTTCTATTATATGTCAATTAATATAGAAAGGCTAATTAGTATTTATTAGTATTTATTATTAATAAATATGCAATTATAACAACAAAAATTTACAAAAAAATATATAAAATTGAATTTTATATATTAAAAATATATAAATGATATAAATATGATGTCAATACATCCAGTATCTGGTTCATCTAGTTCATCTAGTTTATCTAGTTTATCTAGTTCATCTAGTTCATCTAGTTCATCTAGTTCATCTAGTTCATCTAGTTCATATTATTCGAATGAACAAGACACACCATTAAATGAAAGAATAAAAATATTAATTAAACAATTATACAATATTATATCAAATATACCTGAATCATATAATATTATGGAACCACCTCCCTATACATTACAATCTTCTTTTGATGGGGAATTTCATTATGATTTAATAGTTAGAGATAAATATAAATTTATAAAACAATTAATCAATATTTCAGCATTATATATGATAGAAATAAAAAAATTAAATGACAGAATAAACGAATTAAGTAATGATCAAAGTTTTAGAACATTATGTTATATATCAGAATTAGAAGATAAGATATATGCTGAATATATTATATATCTTTTTAAAAAACGTATATATGAAATATATCATTCACCATCAGAAGAACTTGTAGCATCAGCCGCATCAGCTACTATATCGACTAAATTATCAGCTAAATCATCAGCTATACCAGCTAAATCATCAGCCATACCAGCTAAATCATCAGCTATATCAGCCACATTATCAACTATACCAGCTAAATCATCAGCTATAACAGCTAAATCATCAGCTATACCAGCTAAATCATCAGCTATATCAGCCACATCATCAGCTATAACAGATAAATCATCAGCTATATCAGCCACATCATCAGTTATATCAATTAAATTACCAGCTATACCAGACAAATCATCATCTATACAAGCTACATCATCATCTACACTAGCTACATCATTAGCTACACCAGAAGTTACATTTTCTATACCAACATCATCTTCCGATTTATTAAGAACAAGAAAACGTAAACGACAATCTAATATGTATTATTTTGATGATGACGATGATGACTATGATGACGAAGATGACAAAGAAATTAAAGACAATAATGATGAATCTGAGACAACAGATGACGACATTAGTTATGATGACAATATCATTTATCATAAAAAAAAGAGACGGAATAAACATAAAGAAAACCCATGGTGTAGAAAACCAATACATCACAAAGGTAGATGTAATCAATGGATATGCAAACAATGTAAGTCTAATAATTCAGAAATAATGTGCATAAATAAATGTGGAACATGGCATACACATAATCTATTATGGAAATGTTTAAAATGCAATATAGATAATGATACACTACCATGTAAAATATGCCATCATTCATACAATACGCAAATTAAATTAAATTTAGCTAAAATATTAAATTATGATGAATAAATAATAATATATAATTAATTATGATTTTTAATAAATATTATAATATTATACAAATACTAATATATAGTGAGAAAATCACTTTATAAAGATTATTTTAAAAATTAATATTATTTTTTCTTTAATAGTTGCAGGAATAACTTTATCATATTCTATACTTACATGAATATTATCCATACTTTTTTTACCATATCATATAAAAATTTAATAGGTGAGGATAAATAAAATATAATAAAATTGAATTTTATTTAATATAATAAAACAAACATCCATTAATTACAAACTAAAATTATAAACTAAAATTACAAATTAAAAATTGTAAATTAAAATTATAAACTAAAATTATAAACTAAAATTATAAACTAAAATTATAAACTAAAATTATAAACTAAAATTATAAACTAAAATTACAAACTAAAATTATTTTTAACATTAATTTATATATTATAATGGACGAAAGTTTTTCCATCTGTGATAATTGTGGTGAAGAAATATTAAAATTAAATTTCATAATACATAACATTGCATGTAATAAAATATTTTGCAAATGTTGTATATGTAGTATTATCATAAAGAAAGAAGACCTATATATGCATATGCAAGATCATCAATCGGTAATATGCTCCTGTGGTATGAAAATGCAAAAAAAAGAACATAGTAATCATCAATCGAATGATTGTGTTAATAGAAATGTCTTATGTGATTATTGTGAATTAGAAGTTCCCTTAAGCAATTTAGATGAGCATGTTATTGAATGTGGATCACGAACTGATGTATGTGAAAAATGCAATAATAGATTTGTATTAATGGATCTAAAAATACATATATGTTATGAATGTCCAATGTGTTCTAAATCATATCCTAATTTAGATCATTATCAATTGCACATTTATGATAAGCATAGTGATATTTAAATAATTTTTTCTCATATAAGAAACATAATTAAAATATAATTAAATTTCATAATAAAAATACAATAAATTTATATACAAAAAGAATATACAATATCATCATAAATAAATGATAATATTAATATATATATGAATTTTTTTTTAAATGTGTAAAGGCTGGTAGTAAACATCTAATTACCATAATAATAATGCCAATTGTCAATTTCCAAAAACGGCATCAGCAATTACATTTGCTAGAGGATCTATAGAATAATAGAAACTAAATGATAAAAATGAGATTTATAAGATTAACAAAATATATGAAGAACCTGATGATACTTGTATAGTATGTATGGATGCTATTAGATCATTGGTTATATATGTGTAATAAATGTGCATATTGTAGGGAAATATAGAGCATGTTATACCATTAGATAAAATTATGATATAATTTAAAATTATGATATAATTTAAAATTGAAAACATATACTTATAAATATAAAATAGACATGTACAACTATAGCAATTCAATTCGTTGGTTCAAATGCCCAAATTGTAATTCTGAAATGAATATTCATACTGTTATAATAAAGGGTTTTGCCGATCATATAGAAGTTCCCTGTGAAGTTTGTAAAAAAAGTAGTATTAAGGTAAGGCATGATGCAGGAACAAATCCAATTATTAAATTAATTGATAAAAAATAATTTTTGATTATTAATATTTTTTAATTAATTTGGCTTTATTGGTCCAGTGTGTAAAAATGGACAACCAGATGACATATAATTATAACAAAATCCTGTACGAGCATACATAACACATCTAATGTCCTCATATCTATGTGCAAATAAACAATCTATTCTTTTACACGTATTTCCAAACATACACTTTTTTGTATTTTTCAACCAAGCAGGTATATATATAACCTCTATTTTTTCTAATATATATCTAGAATTATCATATGGATCTGAACGAATCGGAAATATATGTTTAGTTACATATTGTTTTCCATATAAATTTGATTTGTTATTCTCTGGTAATACGCTATTATTTGTATTTATCCTTTTACTATTACTATATCTTTCATATATATCCATATTATCTCTTCTATAGCTATTATTAATATTACTTTCATTATTCAAAGTACTTCCATTACTTACATTACTTACATTACTTACATTACTTACATTACTTACACTACTCAAATAACTTCTATTACTTCTATCACTTCCATCACTTACATTACTTGCATTACTTGCATTACTTACATTACTCACATTACTCACATTACTCAAACGACTTGTATCACTTATACTACTTATATCACTTCTGCTATGGTGTCGAATATTAATATAATCTCTACCATTACTTCTACTATGATGTCGAATATTAATATAATCTCTACCATTACTTCTACTATGATGTAAATCATTTATATTTCTACTACGGTATCTTCTATCTCTACCATTACTTCTACTAATTATACTTCTACTACTTCTACTATTTCTACTACTTATACTACTATTATTTCTATAACTTATACTGTTATTGTTATAATTACTATTCATATTACTATTCATGTTACCATATCTTTCATAATTTGTGTTGTTATAAAACGTATTATATAATGGTTGTTCTAATGATTGTTTTGATGGTTGTTGTAATGATAATGGTTGTTCTGGTTGCTCTAATGATAGTTGTGATGACAGTTGCTCTAATGATGATTGTTTCTCTAGCTGTTCTAATGATTGTTGTTCTAAATGTTGTTCCAATTGCTTTGATGGTTGTTGTTCCGATTGTTCTAAATATTTATTTGTATTAGTTAAAACATTATTATTATCTGAATATTCATTTCTTATAGAATTAAAATGATTATCATACAGAAATGTCTGTTTATTGTGCTCTTCATCCATATTAATATTATTGTTTATCGATTTTATATATTATATATATCAATTTCAATTTTTAATAAAAAAACAAAAAATAAATATTCCTTTGCAATATTTTAGAAGTGTATTTAGATTAATTACTAAAACTCTTAGAACCTTTCATATATATAGGATCAATTATCATTATAATATTCAACTAACTTACCAGTAGTTACAGTAATATATGAAATAAATATGTTACTAAGTATTGCTATTTTTTAAAGCTATTATAAAATATCATATTAATTAAAGATATTTATAGAATGAAATATCTTTTCTATGAATGATACTATTATAAGACCTTCCAATAATTTCCACGACTCAAAATTCATTTTCATTGTTTTATAATATTAAATGATAATTATTCGATTAAAAAATTGAATATTGATATATTTAATCACACAATACTACTTATAATAAGATTAAAGACATACTAAACAATATATTTAACACCATTTTCTATAATGAGTAGAGTCTATATTCGTAATTATAGAGTGATTCTAAACGAAAAAAAAGATGAAAGAATTGTGAGAAGAGCCGATTTTCATAAATTAAAAGAAGCCAAACAAGTATATATTAATCTAATTGAAGATATTCAAAAAGCTATAGATGATGGATTTGATGATTTAAAAGAATATGATGAATATATAGATGCTATTATCGCACGTACAAAATATGATACATATATTGAAGATATTAAAAATAAAATAGAAAGGAAAAAGAGCAAAGAGAAACAAGAGAAAATAGAAGAACAAGATAATAATCACAAAGAAGAACAAGAGGATCAAAAATGGAATATTTTTGAAAAAGATACAACCTACCCTATATATTATAATTATGAAACGAAACGCATATATACACAAATTAATAAGTTTGGAGATAGAGTTGGTTTTATCGCATCAGATTATAAAAAGAAACCAGATGGATCATATGATGAAGTTCCTTATATATGTACTTATATTACCAAAGATAAAAAAGGAGAGACTATAATATATAATGATAGAAAAACATACGAAAATTTTATTGAATTTGTAAAAACAGAGTGTACCGATTGTTTTTAAAAATTAAATAATATTATTTTATATATTTTTTCATAGAAAAAAATTTCTATAATAAATTTTTAGTAAATAAATATTCTGGTTATTTGAAAGCACATTAATGGTATTCCTATATCTTTACAAATATCATTTATAAATTGACGAACAAAGAAACCATTACTTACATCTAATTCGACCTCAATAAATTCTACATCATTTATTTTTTCTCTGTATATATCCCACATAGACGTTATTTCGTTTTGTCTAAAATCACATCTATTATCTACTTTGTTTATTATATTTATAACATAATCTATAAATACATTTTTTGGTATTTTTCCTTCATATATAATATCTAAATCATATAAACATACATCATTATAATATTGTGTACTATCATTACGTCTACGTGCTATTAATTGTTTAGTGCTATAATAATGATATTTTTGATGTAGTTGCATGGGCAATAACCCATAAATTTGTTTTAATTTATCTTTAATAACTTTTTTATAAGATATATTTTGATCTATATTGCCAATTATTCCCAAAATATCATCAGAATCTGTACTTATGCCTACTATTATTTTTACAGAATATATCTTATTCTTTTTTGTCATAATATCCAATTGTTTGCATTGATCATTAATAAGTATTGGAACTACACCTCTAGCCATTGGATCTAATCGTGCTGTATATGCTATTTTCTTAACATTAAGTTCTTTTTTTAGTTTTTCAATGAATTGATTCATGGTAATTCCTTCATCTTTAAAAAATTCCATTATATTATTTGATGTAAGTATATCATATAAAAAAGCATTTCAATTTTAAATATAATTTTATAAATTAATTATCATATATTTCAAATACTTTTTTAATCATGAAATAGCTATTGAAATTTGCAACAGAATCAGAAAACGCTGTAGAACCACCAAATGAGGATTTAACATCCGATGATCATGGTCTATCGTTAATTCAATATCATAAGAGATATTATGTATTAAATTATTATAAATTTTTTCTTACATAATATTTGTCTTCAATTTATTATATAATATTATCCTTATAATCATCAATATTATCTTCAATAAACATATCATCAATATTATCAATATTATTTTTTTTATATTGTGTGATGGTATCGGGTATATTACTCTTATTTAACATTGATTTAACACATTCGTCAATATTTTTTAAAAATTTATCATCATCTATTTTGTCTTTTTGTGATTCTTTATATTTTATTAGGAACTTAACAAGCTCATTTAAATTTTCATTAGTAGATGTTATTTTGCGAATTTCTCCAGTTAGTATGTTAAATAACTTAAAATTATATGAACTTAATTTTTCTTCTAATTCTATCATATTCATATATATGGCCAATTGAATACAATGTATATTATCTAATGAATCAACACATTTAAATTCCCAAATATTATTATTATCAATACAATCTATATATCCACAAATGTTTTTTTCCATTATGTTTAATTCTATTTTATGTTCATATTTAGCAGATTTAGATACACGACTATTTAATTCATTCATGCATTTCTCTAATTCATCTTTGGATAACCAATCGTATTTTTTAATTTGAAATAATTTATAATCGTATCCACTTCTTATAGCACACGCTTTATTCGCTAATTTTAGTAATTGTTCAATTGAAATTTCATCATTATTATACAAACTATTATCAGGCATTATAATGCATCCTTTTGTTATAAATTCATAATACATGGGTATTGCTACACCATTTATATCATATACACTTTCGAATAATTCATTATCTTCCACTTTACCTGTTAAATTTATTTTATAATATGGTTTTTCTATTTGTTCAATTTTTATGTATGATAATGCTTTTTCTATAACATCCAATGGTAAATGTCTAGTTAAATCTGTAACTGATACTGGTTTATTATTGATATTGCTCGGTTTTACATCTACTATATTACAATATATATCACAATATATATCACAACATTTTGATAATTCTTCTATATTTATAAATGGTAAATAGTTTTTTTTATGATGATGCAATAAAACTAAATGTTCTTTTCCCCTAGTACATGCAACATATAATGCGTTTGGGCATTTATTTTTATATGCTGTTTTATCATAATAATCAAAATAAGATTCGTCAAAATTAAATACGATTGCTATCTTTCTCTCTAATCCTTTGGCTTGATGAAATGTACACATAGAAATTTTTCCTTTAATGATTTCATCATCTAATTTATCTTCATCACTTGATGGTACATGTACTAAAATATTTTTTTGCGTCAATAACTTTTGTAATTTTCTTAATGGTGTTTTTTGTGATCTAATTGACGGAGCCAAGACAAAAATATCTTCATTTTTATAACCAACATCCAAATATTTTTTAATTATTATAAGTGGACTTAAACTATATGTATCACATTTTACATATTTTACCTTGCAACCATCTTTATATGAAATGATAATATTGTCGTTAAATAAACAATTATTCATAAACTCCGACATTGGTTTGGTTAATCTATAACTTATTTTTAAATTTCTTTTCTTCCATTCATATTTATTGTACCAATTATATAATTGGTCGGCCATTGTTATGAATCTAATATCTGCATTATTAAAGGAATATATACTTTGTTTTTCATCTCCTAATATACATAACTTTGCATCTGGTTTATTTTCCTTTAGTATTTTTACTACTAATTGAAAATACAATAAAGACATATCTTGTACTTCATCTATGATTATTATATCATAATTAAAACTGTGGCTTTTGTGGGATAAAATATTTTTTAAACCTTCATCATTTTTACATTCATGTCCATAGTATTTCCAACCAAATGAATGATATGTATGAACCTCAGAATTTCTTAATTTAGATTTTTCTGCTTTTGTTTTTGTATCAATTCTAAGTCTTTTATTATACGTTAATATGAGAATTTTCTCCTCCTCATGTAATTTTGAAATATGTAAACATGTTGTTGTTTTACCGCTCCCAGCAACAGAATTAACCATTACATTAAAATTAATTAGATTTTCAGCAATTTGCTTTTGTTCTTCAGATATAACAAAATTATTGTCAATTATATCATTCGATTTTTCTATAATCATATTAGAATATGTTATAGGTCTACAATTTCTATCATACTTATTATTTTTATTATTATAATCTAACTTTTTTTTATTTGCACTATTAGAAAGAGAAATAGATGGTAATTCAGTATAGTTGCAAGTTTTTTTTTCTTTCGAAATAGATATTGTTTTAGGAGGTGATTCTTTAGTTTTAGGAGGGGTTATTTTAGATTTAGGAGGGGTTATTTTATGTTTAGAAAGGGGCATTTTAGGTTACTTATATTTTCACCCCGATCTATTGATATTATACTCATGTATATGGTTATAATTTATTGTTTTATTTATTTAATATAAAAATTAAAATGACAGATAAAATTATGTGGGAAAATATTATCCAAGATTCCGGTAAAAATTTCAGCACACTGTAAATGTTCACGTAAATTCTGGAAAAAGCAACTAAAATTTCTTGGGAAGATCCTAAAAAAATATCACAAATATCCTTACGGAAATATAATTTGTTATGCATCTTATGGAAAACGTGGACATATTAGTTGGGTAATAGATCATATTATTCCTCAAGCTAAAGGTAGTTCAGATGATATTAGTAATTTACAAGCCATGCAGTGTAAAAAAATAATTCTCCTAGTGATAAAAAAGAAAGAGATCTCGTCATAGTAAACGAAATAAATTACTATTATATGTATATAAAAAATTAAATATGCACACAAACATATAAAAGATTAGTATTTATCTCAATAAGTTAAATAAAATATTATTATTTTTAATTATTTAATTTAGAATCTAATATTAATTTTTTATATATTCAAATAAATACAATAAACTATGAATAAATTAAATTATTTTTAACGAATCGTTTTCATTTACCGTATAATGCACAATTTATACGATTAGACCAACATTTTGAATAGTTTTACTATAATAAAATATATTACTCTATTATTCAAATATAAAAAATTGAATTTTCCATATATTATTTAAATTAATTTCATATTAAATTTTTGGTCGCCATAAATATATAGCAAAAAACAAGCGATAAAGTATGCCAGTGTATAAGTGTGAAAAATGTGAAAAGCGATTTGTGAAGAAATACAATCTAACTCAACATTTAAGTAGAAAAATTCCGTGTAATACTAAACCAATAACAGCCGGGAAAATTATGCAAAAAATTGAAAGAAATGAAAGAACAATTAGAAGGAACAAAAGAAGTTGTTAAAAAGACAGTTAAGAAAACGGAAGAACTCGAAAAAAATCAAATGGATGTAGTTGAAAAAGAAAAAGCAGAGATAAAACGTGTATTTGAAAGAATGGAACAAATATTATACTTTGATGGTATTGTTGGAGATAAAGCAAGAAGTGATATTATAAATCTATTCATATTAGGTCTCTTAGAAAATAAAATAAAAACAGGAGAAATTGATTTGTTAGATATAAAAAAATACAAATATGACGATTATTATATTAATGATGAAAATATTAAATTATGTATAATAAAAAATCTCGCTGACTTGAAAAATGACGAAGATATTTATTCTAGATTTAAAATTTTATGGGAATATGTTTTATCAGAACATCCAACAACAAAAATTATTTATGAAAAAAATCAGTTTATAAATGTAAAAAAAGAAATAACTTTTGCAAATCTAGTAAGAATAGTTGCGAAATTTTCGTTTGAAAACTATAAAAATGATGTTCTATCAGATATTTATCAACATTTTATATTAAAACAATTTAAAGGTGAAAAAAGTAGTAAATTAGGACAACATTTTACACCATTTAATATCAAAAAATTTATGGTCAATGATATTTCAAATTCATTTGATGAAAATTCAAATATTATTGATCCATTCGGTGGAACTGGTGGATTTTTATTAGAATCATACGAATATATGAATAAAATTAGAAAAGATCCAAATACATATTTAAACGGTTTAGAAATTGATTCAGATGTGTTTAAATATATGAGTGCAAATATTTTAATTCGCTCTGGAAAAATATGTGATGGAATAAAATGTGATGATGCATTTAAAAAAACTGATAAAAAATATTCCCATATATTAACTAATCCACCATTTGGTGGAACATCCAGTAAAGGACAGCTTGATTCTGAATGGTTTGCAACTATAAAAACAAATAATAAAAATCTTCTTACATTGCAATTAATGATGAAATTATTAGATGAAAATGGTTATTGTTCTATGATATGGCCATATGGAGGAGAAATAAGCGGAACAAAAAAAGCAGAATTATCTATTCGTAAAAAATTAATAGAAGAATTTTCATTAGAAAAAGTAATATTACTTCCAAAAGGTATTTTTGAATATACAAATATTGCTACAGTTATACTTAAATTTACAACTGGAAAAACTGAATCAGTAACATTTAGTAAGTTTGATGGTAAAAATGAAATAATAGAATTTATTAAATCTATTGATGAAATAAAAGAAAAGAAATATTCTTTAAGATTAGAGGATTATATTGAGAAAGAAAAAATTAATTATAAAATTAATTTTGAAATGAAAAAATTAGGAGATATATGTGAATTTTTATCAAAAAGCAAGAGATCTGCATCTTTTGGAAATGATGCTGGTTTATATCCATTTTATAAAAGTTCTAAAAAAATAACTAGTTATGTTGATGAACCTGATTATAAAAAAGAAAGTATTATAATAGGAGACGGAGGAGCACCTAATATTAACTATTCTGATAAATTTTCTGTATCAGATCACTGTTATATACTTCAAAATAAAAATGACATTAATTATAAACTGAAATATATTTATTATTACTTATTAAATAACATAGAAATAATGGAAAATTTATATACGGGTGTAGGTATCAAAAATATTTCTAAGGTAGATATTAGTAATTTGGAAATTCCTGTTCCGCCCATTGAAGAGCAAGAACAATTTATTATCTATTCTGAAAATAAACTTAAAAATATAGAAAATAAAAATATACTTATTAAACAATTTGAAGATGCTATAACTCAAACAAATGAAATGGCAAAATTATTATTTATGTAAAAGATTCATAATCTATACTGAAAATATCATTAATATTATCGACATGACAATAATTAGTTAAATTTACAGGTAATTTATCATCACAAATTAATATATATTTTTTATATACATCAAGTTCGGTTAATTCTTTAATATCATCAAAAGTTAATTTTTTATATAAATCATTAACAATATTTCTAATAATTTCAATACATGTTACTTTATCATAATATTTACTTATATCATAAGATAACAAATCATTCCAATCTATATAATGATATTGTATAATTTGCCACCATTCTTTTATTGCATCATTAGCTTTTGTTTCTAAAAATTCTCTAGCAAGTCCTTTATCTTTAATTTTATTTACTGCTAATAATTCTTTAATTTCTTTCCATGTAGGAGTGCCTTTCATTTTATTAATAATAAATGACAACATTTTAGCCGTTAATTCAGAATAATCGTATTTTCCACAATCATTCGTAATTTCTATGCTACCTATCTTTTTTTCATCACGTTTGATTAATAATTTAT
>Ga0209542_10015161_pt1 | contig 12984 bp, 15 predicted proteins | sample RifCSPhighO2_01_FD_184028 | JGI IMG/M metagenome (GOLD analysis project Ga0209542, IMG submission 184028) | Soil microbial communities from Rifle, Colorado - Rifle CSP2_plank highO2_0.1 (SPAdes) (version 2) | ecosystem: Environmental > Terrestrial > Deep subsurface > Rock core/Sediment ... | reverse complement strand
TTGAAATTACATTAAGTAAATAATTATCCAAAAATTATTTAAACTCTAACTTTCTTATTTTAGAATGAATAAATCACATATGAATTTTAGTTCCTTTAAGAAGTCCATATCTGTGATTTCAAAAGTTAAGTATTAACATACGGGGCCTTTAATTCTATCACACATTTCAATCATTAATCATCAAAGAATTCTAAGCCCTTGTTAATGAGACTTTTACACATAAAAGTGTAAGGAGGAAAATAAAAATGTATGAATGTAACAAAATGCAATGCGGCGATCAACGTGAAAATATAGAAGTATATCCAACATTAGGTAGAGAATATAACATTGAACCAAAAATGGAATTAGATAAAACACAAGGACAATTAGAATTTTGGGCGGAAAACTCAACAGGACTATTGACAATGTCTGTAGAATAATATTTTAATTTTTATTTTATCTTCTTTTTAGCAAGTCTCTTATTTCAATTAGATGTTGATTTACTTCAAGTAATTCATTTTTCCTCTTCTTATTAATAAAAGTATTAACTGCCATAAATAGAATCCACAATATTACAAAAATTCCAAGGGCTTGAAGAATAGTTATTAAAATACCAACTTTACCTATTAAATCATTAGGTATCGCAAATATTAAATCATCAGTCGCCATAAATAACAAAAGAAAACCGGGTTTTTAAGAGTTTTTAATCAACTTGGAATCTCCAATAATTATGAAGAATATATTTATTTTGATTTTTCAGGTAACTTATTGAGGTGGCGGATGGTGGCGGTAAGGGTGGGTCTTTGGCGATAGCCAAAATTTAGCGAGTAATTTCTGAAAAATCAAAACCACCTAATAATTAAGAAAACTCACCAGAGATACTTTAACTAATCTTTATTTTCCCTTCCTGCCATTCCCTCAAAATAAACCTGGCAGTCATATCCTCATTAATTTCTCCACCCTTCTTAAGAAAACCTTTTTTCTTTCCAACGAATTCAATTAATTCAATAGTATCTCCATTGGAATTTATATTATAATGTTTTTCAATAACTCCGGGATATTCTTTCATAATGTCATTTACAACATTATCAGGAAACTTTACTTTGTTATATGATCTTGCTCCATAAGTTGTATCTTTACTAATTTTCTTTTGCTCAATAGTTGAATAATCTTTTGGAGGAATTACTCCTGGAGAATCTAGTAATACAACACCTTTCATTAATCTCAATTTTTGAATTCCTTTTGTAAATCCTGCTTCAGCACCAGTTCCAGTAGAATGTTTCCCAATCAAAACATTAATTATTGAACTCTTCCCCGTATTAGGATAACCAATAATTCCAACACTCACATTTTCTAAACCCAGTTTGGAAACTTCTCTTTTAATGGCATTTCTCAAAACACTAATTCCATTTCTATTTTTCGTTGATAAAAACAAAAAAGGCCTCAAACGTTCAAGCTCAACAATTTTATTGCTTAATTGTTTTTTATCAAGCAAATCTATTTTATTAAAAACTATTATCAAAGGTTTTTTTTGTTTTCTTATCCACTCTTCAGCTTCAGAATTTCTCATTTCCAATACAAATCTAATATCTAAAACCTCAACTAAAACATCAGAATCATTAACAACCTTTACAAGCAAGTCAGGATATTTCTTTCTCTGACGAGTCATATTCTCAATTCTTCCAGTCCTTCTTGATGAAAAGCTATATCTTTTTCTCATAATACAAAGAAGATGATTGAGTTTATAAGAATTGGGAATGTCTCTGGGGAGGATTTAACTCCCGACCTCGGCCTCATGAGAGCCGCGCTCTAACACTGAGCTACAGAGACAAATTTAGTAGAATTAAATGGTTTAAAAGTTTTTACTCTGTAGCTAGTTTATTGAATAAAACTCTATCTCAACCTAAAATACGAATCTTATCACCTTCTTTTCTAGGAATAATATGAAAATGAGTATGCTTAACAACTTGCCCTGCATCTTTAAAATTATTATTCAAAATATTAAATCCGGTTGCTTTATATTTCTCCAACAAAACAATAGCTGTTTTTTTTATACAATCAATCAATTCAGTTCCAAGACTTGAAGGCATATCTAAAGAATTATCAAAATGTTTTTTAGAAATAACTAAAGCATGTCCCTTTATGTCCTGATTAGCATCATACATGGAAAAGAAATTATCATTTTCATAAATCCTTTGAACTTTCACTTCTCCTCGAGAAAGCTTACAAAAAATACAATCATCTTCACCCATCAATCACTTTATTTATCAATGTTTAAAAAGATTATGATAAATAATAAATCACAAACTATATAAAATAAAAAATTCAATCACCTTCTCTTTTTCTTGAAGCTTTCTTCTTAGGTTTTGCAGACGCTCTCTTCTTTTGCTTTTCTAATCTAGCAATCTGCTTCTTAAGAGATCGTATCTTAATAGTAAGCTGCTTCGGTGTTTTTCCCTTTGTCATTTTTCCCAATTTATTCAATTATCTACACAAAGATTATTTTATTTAAAAAAGTTACGAAACAGAACTATTTTTTTCTAGTGTCAATTTTTTTACCTGCTTTTTCAAATTCAATTTCTTCTCTAATTAATTCACCCAAAATTCTACGCAAATCCTTAACCAAAACTCTAATCTGCTTTGTTGAATCCCTATCACGAATAGTTACATCTTTATTTTTCAGAGAATCTTCATCAATAGTTATACAATATGGCGTTCCGATTTCATCATTTCGAGCATAACGTCTTCCAATACTCCCACTTTTATCATAAACAACATTAAAATCTTTCTTCAATTCTTTAACAATCTCTCCAGATATTTTTTCTAATTTCTCTCCTTTAACAAGGGGAAAAATTGCCGCTTTAATTGGCGCTAACCTTGGAGGCAATTTTAAAATAACATTTCCTTTTTCATTATCAACATAATAAGAATTAACTAATACGCCCAAAAAAATTCTTTCCATTCCAAATGTAGGTTCTATAACTCTAGGTATAACTTTTTCATTAGTTTTATCGTCGTGAATTTCCATTTTTTCTTTACTCTCTTTTTGATGTTGTAATAAATCGTACTGTCCTCTATTTGCAATTCCCGCCACTTCTTTACTACCAAAAGGATATTCATAATCTATATCAAAAGTTGCAGAAGAATAATGACTCAATTCATCTTTAGTATGTTCTCTAATCTTAATATTATTCAATCCAATTTTCTTAAACCATAAAATTTGTTCAGCCAACCAATATGCATGCCATTCATCAAGTTTTTTTAACTCAAGTATTTCTTTTATCGTCGATTCTTTAAGTTCATCGCTACCTTTCTTCTGCATTTCTTCATCTAAAAATTTAAATTTCAAATTCAAATGTTCTTTAGAAAGCAAATCACATTTCATTTCTTTTGGATTTATAAAAAATTCAAATTCTCCGATATGGAATTCTCTACTCCTAAATAAAAAATCCCTCGGTGCAATTTCATTTCTAAAACATCTACCTATCTGAGCAATTCCAAAAGGCAACTGTTGTCTTGAAGTTTCTTTAATTAATTTAAAATCAGCAAACATCCCCTGAGCTGTTTCTCCTCGGAGATAAGCCTTAATCACATTTTCCTTTTCTCCAACTCCAACATCTGTAGAAAACATCAAATTAAACTTTCCAACAACCTCATATTCTCCTTTGCAATTTTCCTTATCACACCTCGTCGCAGGATTATTAATTTCCGATTCATCAATCTTATTTGTCTTTCCACATTTTTTACATTTCACAAAAACATCATTAAAATTATCCAAATGTCCAGAAGCTTTCCAAACTCGTGGATGCGAAATCGCACTCGCCTCCATTCCAACAATATTATCTTTTCCTCTAACAAAATAATCCCACCATTCTTTCTTTATATTATTAAATAATTCAACTCCAAGTGACCCAAAATCCCAAAATCCTGCAAACCCCCCATAAATATCACTTGATCTAAAAACAAATCCTTTCCTCTTACAAAAATTAGACAACTCTTCAATTGAAATTTCTTTGTGAATAAGTTTTAATTGATTCTGAATTAGAACTTCAGCATCCTTTTGGGAGGGTTTCCGCAAGGGTGGAACACTTTCAGATTTTGTTTCGCGATTTCCCAATATCTCCTCCATTCTTTTCTCTGCCTCATCCCTAGTTTTTCCTAAATAACCCAAACTTACTGACTTCACTTTATCTCCTTCTCGCTTAGATTCCTGAAGATAAAAATAATCTTTCCCGTTTATTTTTTTTGTTACGATAAATGCCATAAAATTAGGTACTACGTATATTTATAAATTTTTACAAAAATTTTCTTCATAGAATTACATCAATTTAAGTCTTAAAAAACTTTTTTACAAATCCGTTTCTCAAATGAGAACCAGTTCTTTTTCTCAATTGATAAATTCTCCTTAACATAATAAATGAAAATACAAGAAATAAAACAATTATCACCGCACTAAATACAACATTCCTTGTTCCAAAATCATCAAAAACAGCCAATCCGATTATTTTTGATTTACCTAAAACAATGCTTTCTTGAACAAATGTAGAGTATGAATCAGAATTTACATTAACTAATAAATTCAAATCCCCTTCTAAAGCTGCATCTATTGGAACAAATATTTCAAATTGACCCAAACTATTTGCCAATATATTTTTTGAATCATTCAACTCAGCTACTCTATTATTTGAAGAATCAAAAATCAAAAACTGAAGTTCAACATCTTGATTAACACCGGAAAGTTCTTCTAAGGAATACACAACTTTAACTTTATCATTACCTTCTCTCGTAACTCCTATTAATTTAAGAGATAATTTCATTTCAATAACATCTATAGATAAACTCTTTGAAGAACTTGTTTCTTTGCATATCACAGACATTATTACATCATAAGTTCCTCCCTTCGCATCTTCTGGAATTACAACATCAAAATTATAATCATAATCTTCTCCCGGAGACAAATCTTTTATTTGCCCATCTTTCACCCAATCCTTCTTTTCTCCCGATGCTCCTAACTTACAATCATTCAAAAAAGAAGTTCCAGAATTTTCAACATTTAATGTTAGTTTCTTTGTATCTCCTGGATTTCCTATAATACCTGATATGGCTCCAGTTGTTAATTCCGAATATGTCGTTGCATTTCCCGGTTTTATTATTGTAGTTCCACCGCCGCCGCCACCGCCGCCTCCGCCACTACTGCTTCCTCCTCCAGATGACGTTGTAACAGTAAAAGAAGAACTTGAGGAATTAAAGTTTCCAGCTGAGTCATTTACATAAAAATTAAAATTAAAATTAGCATCAACAGTAACTAAAAAAGAAGTTGAATTTAAAGAACAATCTACACTTGTATTTGAAATTTCCAAATTAACCCCTCTATAAACATTATACAAACAACTAACGGGAGAAGTATCAGAGGAATTCCATGAACTAGTTACAGTTCTGCTACTTAAGGTTCCTGTAGGTTGAATCAGAGTAATATCAGGATTTTTCGTATCAACATAAAACGTTTTATTTCCATCAAATGCGCTATTTCCGAATGTATCATTACATTTTATATTCCAAAGATAAGTTCCATCATACAGAGTTAGGTTAAAATTATTAACAGCATCACTAAGTGGAGAACTCTGAGTTTGATTTAAACTCCATATTCCATTGAAATTCCCCCACAATTCGCAAGAATCCAAATCAATATCAACCGAAGTGTAATTAAAAGTAACATTATTATAATTTAAATAAATATCAATTGGGAAATTCAAGGTTATCGTAGGAGATCCCACATTAACAGAAAAACTTACAGAATCATTTGATATTTCTCCATTAGTATCATTAACATAAATCTTCAAAAAATGATTGCCATTTGAAACATTAAAAGTTGTGTTCTGGCAATTAGGCAAAGTCAAATTTACCCCGTCATCTACCCAATACCAGCATGAATCTAAATTACCGTCGATATCAGAAACAGAAAAATTCAAAGCCAAACTTGTGTTATAACCATAAGTATTTCCTTCTTGAGGCAAAACAATTAAAACAATAGGAGCAGAATTAATAATTGTATAGTCAATCGAGACATTATGAATTGAAGGATTGATAGAAGAATCAGGACTTGTAAAATCAATTCTATATTGGAAATATCTTCCTGTTAAATTTATATTGCTTAAATTAATACTTTGCCAATTTCCGTCGCCACAATTAGATAAAGAACAATTTTGGACTTGAAATGTTAAACTTGAATTTTCAACAATTGAGTTTAATCCAAAGACATTTCCGCTTCCGCCGTTGAAATTTGAAGCAGCCAAGTTAAAATCAACTCCTAAGTTTGTTGACCTGAAAACATCCTCGCTTCCATCTATAATATAAATTTTATTGTTCTGATCAATATAAGAAACTAATCCATTATTAGAATCTCCTGCGCCATTAATATCCTCATTAGCAAGATTCCATGTAATTCCGTTGTCATTAGATCTCCAAAAGTCTTGTCTATCAATGATATAAAAATTATTGCCTGAATCTATTGCCATATCATCAGCATTATTTCCTATTGCTCCATTAAAATCATCTTTTACAAGATTCCATATAACTCCTTGATCTAAGGAATTCCAAACATCAGCCGCGCCGTCAACCGCAAAAAGAGCTCCGGTGCTGTTGATTGTTAATCCAAAAACAACACCATTTCCTCCATTAAAATTTGAAACTAATTTCGTGAATGAAGTTCCTCCATCGACAGATTTCCAAACATCTTGGTCCCCTTCTATAATATAAATATAATTATTGCTATCAATTCCAATAACATCCCCATTTTGTCCTTCAGCGCCGTTATAGTCATCATTAATTTTTGTCCATGTCAAACCCTTATCTGCCGAAATCCATAAATCCTGATTATAAAGTAAAAATAAATGGGTTGCATTTTTTTCCAAGTCAGTTGCTCCGTTTCCGTCTCCTCCATTATAATCATCCGCTATCAGGCTCCAATTAGAGCCGCTATTCACTGACTTCCAAATATCTGCCGCACCATCAACAGCAACCAATCTGATTAAAAAAGGGGTTTCAGAATCAAATGTCAAATTATTCCAAACACTTTCAGAACCAGCGTCAAAAATTCTGCTTGTGAATGTTCCTGTAAGATTACCTCCTGCTAAAATCAAAGCACTTCCATTATACGTCGTGTTAACATAAGTTCCATTATCAAAATTAGCCTGATTATTATCCGAAAAACTGAGTGCTTGAATTATTGTTAAACCAGTTACCACAAATAAAAATACAAACCACACATCTCTTTTCATATATAAATAGATATAACATTATTTTTAAACATTACCAACAAAAAGAAATCTTTAAATAACTCAATCCCCTTAAGGTTTCATGAAAAAGAGCTTAACAATCGCATTATTATTCATCTTAGTATTGCCATTAGTCTTAGCTCAAGGAGAAAAAATCTCAATTGAAACATCTCAAGAAAATTATGAACCAGGACAAAAAGTAAGTGTTAAAATCTCTTTACTAGATTCTTCAAACAAACAAATTAACGATCAAATCCAAATTACATTGGAAGACGCAGAGAGAAGGAAAAAAGTTGAGCAAACTATTACATCAAATCAATTTGTTGATATTGATTTAGGTGAATCAGCAACCCATGGATTTTGGACAATAACTGCAAATTATAAAGACTCAAAAGCAACATCAACATTTACTATAGAAATTCAAGAATTAGCTAAATTTGAAATTATAGGAGACAAATTAAAAATTACAAACATTGGAAATACAAAATATTCTAGAACAATTCAAATTCTTATAGGTGAAACTGCCGGAATTAAAGAACCCCAACTTGAGATTGGAGAATCAGTTACATATAGACTTATAGCCCCTGAAGGAACATATAATATAAAAATTACTGACGGAAAAACATCAATAACCCAAGGAAATGTCGCCTTAACTGGTAGAGTAATTGGGATATTAGATGAATCAGTAACTCAACCTTCAGGAATTACAGGAGGAATTAAACCCGAAGAAGATTCCAATCTAATCCCTTCAAGAAATAATTTATTCATTTATATTTTTGTCGTCGCTGTTGTCGGTGCAATGATTCTTTTAGCAATTGAAAGAAGATACACAAAGAAAGCGAGTTAAATTAAGGATTTCTCCAACATCTCAAAATCTAAAACTTCATATGCTTTCCCAATAAAACGAAGATTATAGGAACCTAATTGTCCCAAAGATTGTTTTCTTGGATAAATAACTTTCATACCAAGTCTTTGCTCCCCAGGTACACCTCCACTATCTTCAGTATCTGCCCTAGTCCCAATAACCCTTCTAAATTTTTCCTGAGATTTTCTATATGGACCTAATCTTCTCAAATGCAAAACATAATTTTTCCCCATTCCAAAATCAACTCTAGAATAATACTCTTTAACGGGCTCAACTTCTTTCATCTTTTTAATCTTTATTCCAACTCTTAAGAAATATTTAATCATTTCTTCATCAGTAACTTTTTCTAATCCGCTCACCATCTCTTTAAAGATTTTATATAATATAAAATAATTATTGTCCTAAAGTTTCAAAAAAGCGGAGGGTGGGAATCGAACCCACGAAAATTCGCTCTGCAGGCGAACGCAGTACCATTGTGCCACCTCCGCATATTAAAACGAGAAACAAATCATATTTAAATTTGTTTGTTATAAAACAATTTCATAAACTCCAAGAACAACACCATTTTTCAATTCTTCACCGATATTCACCGCCCCAAATTTCTTAGCAAAATTTATAGAAGCATGATTTCTCCACGGACTATGGGAGATATGAAATTTTAATTTACTTATCTCCTTTTCTTTAGCATCTCTAATTAATTCACTCACCAACATATCTGAAATTCTAATTTCTAAAGTTCTTCCAGGATTTCTCACGGCAAATTGATTAATATAAACTTCACGGAAATTCTCATCAGATAAGTAAGCAAAACAAAATCCCCTCATAATTTCATTATCTTCGGCAACAAAAGAAAAAGAATCTTCACCTAATTTTCTAACATAATCTTCCAAGGCAAGTTTGTATTCAAAAAAACCAGACTTTCTATCAAGATTATCATCTAGTGTAAAATAAAAAGAATCGGCAATTTCTTTCATTGATTTTGCATCTTCTAAAGTGGCTTTTCTTATTCTCATTTATATCTTCCACTTTCCATTTTCTTGTACAACCTTTCCATCAAGAATTATCTTCGCTTTTTTCATATCTTTTACAATATCCCAATGTAAACTTGAATCATTTCCCCCACCATTATCTTTGTAAGCCATTCCCAAAGCTAAATGAATAGTTCCATTTATTTTTTCATCAAACAATAAAGATTTTGTAAACTTATTTATTCCAGGATTACAACCAACTCCAAACTCCCCAACATAAGATGCATTTTCATCAATATTAATCATATCATTCAAGAATTTCTCATTCTTAGAAGATTTAGCTTCTACAACTTTTCCTTTTTCAAATTTCAATTCAACGTCAGTAACTTCAGTTCCATCTCTTATTGCAGGATATTCAAATTTAATCCATCCATTCATACTCTCTCTTACTGGAGCCATAAAAAATTCTCCTCCAGGCATATTTTCCTTTCCATCATCGGCTTTAGAATTCTTACTCTTTATTGAAAACTTCAAATCAACATTTTCTCCAATCAAATGAACATTACTTCCTTTTTCAAAAACCTTAGAAATTTTTTCAATTCTCTTGCCAAATTTTTTCCAATCAATCAAACATGATTTAAAAACAAAATTCTCAAATTCATTATTAGACATTTCAGAATCTTGTGCCAAAGCCTCTGACAAAGGATTTGCAATTGTACATCTTCTTATTTTATCTCGGTTATTAACTATATAGTCTGAAATTGAATGAGTTACTTTTCCTCTAGCTGCAATTTTCTTTGGATCACAATTACTCAATTCTCTAGTATTAGTTCCAGAAATAACTCCAATATAACATTGCGCTGATTTTGCCATATCCATAAAATGTTGAGGAAATTTATTTATCTGTTCGTCATTGGCATATTTGTAAAAAAAATCGCTAACATTCGGAAGATTAACTCTAACAATTGGATGTCCTCCTTGTAATATAACTTCCTTATATAACTCAACTAAAAAAGGAATTGCAGTCGTATCTCCAGATATTACGCAAGTTTCTCCCTTCCTCAAACCGACTGAGTATCTAACAGTTTGCTGTGCAAGTTTCCTTAATCTTAAATCTATTGGCATTTTTAATAAGAAATCTTTAGGCGACTTCACTCCATCACCTATAAATTGTGGATAATCTTACTTTATAAGATTTTCTCAAAAAAATTTTTACTACTGAGATAGATAAAAAATGGCCCGGAGAGGACAAGCGATTTCACGTTTGGGTTCTTCGGAAATCAGTAATTAGGGATGGAGTGGGATTGGAAGCAGAACCTGCGAGCAGGTGAGAAAATAAAAATGGCCCGGACAGGATTCGAACCTGCGACCCCCTGCTATCATCCCAACTTTACGTTAAGTAGAAGGCAGGTGCTCTATCCAGGCTGAGCTACCGGACCATACATTGTTTCGGTTCGGTGCTCGTATTCGCCTACACGAAAAGGGAAAAGGTGTGAGGGAAAACCATAGGTTGTCCTCATGAGCTACCGGACCATATAAAAAACAAGAAATATTTGTATTTAAAATGTTTGTGTTTATATAACTACACCCCAACCTCATCCAAATCCTTAACCAAATGAGAATTCTTAAAAACTTTCTTAGTTTCATTCAAAATAACATCCATATTATTTTCATATCTCATTGAAATATGTGTAAGAATTAATTTCTTAACATTAGCTTTCTTCGCAATCTCTCCAACTTGCTTCGAAGTCAAATGCAAATGCTTAGATGCTTTATCTTTCAACTCATCTGAAAAAGAAGACTCTATAATTAACAAATCAGAATTCTTAACGAACGGAACAATTTTATCATTCAACTTAGTGTCCATAACAATCGCAACAGCAACATCTTTATCTCCGTATGTAAAATCTTTTGCTTTGTAAATTTTTCCATTAACTTTTATATCCTTGCCATTTTTAAAATCACTCAAATGTTTTCCATTAGGAATTTTCGCTTTCTTTAACTTTGCCTTATCAATTCGCGTATGTCCTTTCTTAACAAACTTGTAAGCTAACGTCGGCGTGCCATGCATCATCTTTTCACATTCAACATAAAAATCTTTCTCGTCAACAATAATTCCTTTCTTATCTATTTCATGAACTTCTAATGGAAATTTGTCAACAAAAACAAATGTCTCAAAAATCTTTTTCATAAAATATTTTGTGTTTTTCGGTCCATAAATCTGAATATTTTTTTCATGTCCTGTCAAACTTAAAGTTTGCAGCAAACCAGGCAAACCAAGAATATGATCACCATGCCAGTGGCTAATAAAAATCCGCGAAACACAACCAGGATTTCTTTCAGCTTTTCTAAATTGCCTCTGCGTTCCTTCGCCGCAATCAAAGAGCATGTGCTCGCCATCAAAATCAAGAAGCATGGCTGGATGATTCCTCTTCGCAGTAGGAATGCTGTCGCTAGTTCCTAAAAAAGTTAATTTAATTCTCGATGACATAATTTATAGAAGAAGAAATGGTTTTTATAAGTTTGGAAAGAAAGTATTCCAATACATAAATATTTTTAAAATAAAATACCCTTCTAACAAAATGACAGAAGAAAATTCTCAGTTAATTAAATCATTAGAATTTAATCCTATTCAACTGCCTGATTGGTATGATGTTCAAATAGAACAAGCTGAAGAAGATGGAATAACCTACCGGCGTAAAAAAGGTAAGGAAATTATTTACAAACAAAATGAAGATGGATGGAAATGTGTTCAATGTGGTTCAAAAGTAATGGCTGGAAGAATAGCTCATTCTGAATGGATTGAAGGAATGCATGGGGCTGGAACAGGAAATGTAAAAAATGAAGAAGTTCCTTATTGTCCAAAATGCGAAGAAGAACCAGAATTACATGGTCGTCCATATTATATGTCTTGAATATTTAATAAATCAACTAAGTCAATGATACCCCTACTTTTTTATTGAACCAATGATTAAAGAATTTTCTACATTATCCTCGTCGTCGTGAAGAAGCCTGACGAAGTCGGCTTCGAAGCCAATATTAATCTGTGCTTGCGAGCAAACAATTATCTTTTTCTTTTTATAGCTTCCTGTCTGGAAAATTGCCTTAAATAATTTACAACATCAATTAATTTTTCATCACTAACTTTAGACTCAATAAAACCTGCTCTAATTTGTGTAGCGTCAATTGTCGTTACAAAATCCATATCTTCATTAAAATTTTCACAAAATCTTTCAGAAAGCGAAAGAAGATTATCTGATTGACATTCAGTAATGCTTCTTCCCTCAAAACGCAAGAAATAAACTAAACCCTCGTCTCCTTTCGAATCAACGGGTTTTCTTTCCCAAAAAGTATATATTGTCATTCAAAGATTCTCTAAATCAAATATTTAAACTTTTCCAAAAAAAATTGCGTCTAATTCAAGATTAATAAAATTAAAAATCTCCAATAGCTGGAAAGTGCTCTCTACTTAATTCGTGTTGATGCTCCAATCCCCTTGTATGATAATATAAATTCTTTCCAAATTGAAAAACTCTGAAAGGTATCTCAATAGGAGATAAAGCTAAATATGCTGCCCACCCAGAATCAGCTTCATATATCTCAGAAGGAAGAGCATATTTGAATACAAATCTTTCAGCTGCATCAATCACTTCAACTTCATCTCTAACTACGTCGTGAAGGATTCTTCTTTTATTTTCATCATGAAATTGAGGTTCCATTAAAAGATGTAAAAATCTTAGTTTAAATATCTTTCCAACAATTTCAAACATTCCACTACCTTAAACTCTTCAATTATTTCTCAAGAAGTCAATTTACTCTTTCTTAGATGAAGTAGAAGCTGGTGAAATAAAGATAATTGTATCGCCTCTTAAAAAAGTCAATCCTATATTTCTCTTCA
>Ga0209542_10015158_pt1 | contig 12986 bp, 16 predicted proteins | sample RifCSPhighO2_01_FD_184028 | JGI IMG/M metagenome (GOLD analysis project Ga0209542, IMG submission 184028) | Soil microbial communities from Rifle, Colorado - Rifle CSP2_plank highO2_0.1 (SPAdes) (version 2) | ecosystem: Environmental > Terrestrial > Deep subsurface > Rock core/Sediment ... | reverse complement strand
TCAATTTTTCCCGCGCTTCGCGCCGCTGGCGAATTTCTTCGCCTTCCATCGCCCGGGCGGCGGCCCGTCGCCGCTCCTCCAAATCTTGATTAGGCGGCGAGTTTGACTCCATCGTTTTGACTCTGATTCAAATTTTTGGTTAATTGCTCCAACTTCTGATTGACCGCTTCTTCCTCGGTCAAAAGCCGGCGATACTCAACGGTATTTTCGGCAATCGTTTTTTCCAAAGCCACCACCTTGGCTTCTTCAATCCACTTCTTTTTCTCCACCGCCTCGCGCGCCGCCGCCGCCGCCCAGCGCTTCTCTTCCACGCCGTGTTTTTCGGCCGGCACGCCGATTTTCGCCTCCTCAGCCGCCAGCTGATTCTCGACCTCCTCCGCTTTTTTCTCCTCGTCCAAAATCGGATTCAAAACCGCCCGGATTTTCCGCCGCTCCCCATCCAAATCAATCCAAGTCAACTCCAATTTTTCCTTGGCTTTGGCGAGCGCCGTCAATTGTTGATTGAGCGCCGTTTGTTCGGCGACCATTTGCCGTTGCCTCTCTTCCGATTCGTGTTTAGCCGTCCACTCCGGACCGGCCAAGGCCCGCTTGGCCTCGGCCAAACGCGCGGCGGATTCTTCTTCGTTCAAATTCTTGCCGGCCATTGGCCGTTATTATATCCCGTTCGCGACTTTATTGACAACGCGGCCGCGCCGGGGATGAAGCAAATAGCGTTTCGGATTCTCGCCCAAGTCGGTGAATTCGTCGGCAATCTCCTTCAGTTTGCCGGAGGTGCTTTTGCCGAAAGCGACCACCTCCACTTGATTGCCGCAACTAACCTTCAGATATTCCACCAGCGGCACAAAGTCGCCGTCGCCCGAGGCGATGACAATGGTGTCCACCTTGGTCGCCAGTTTGACGGCGTCCACCGCCAAACCGACGTCCCAGTCGGCCTTTTTGGCGCCGCCGGCGAAAATTTGTAAATCCTTGGTTTTAACTTCAATCCCCATTTTGGCCAGCGATTCCAGAAAGTTTTTTTCCTCGCCGCTCTCGGTCGTCACCATATAGGCAATCGCCCGGACCAAATTACGGTCGGCGACGGCGTCCTTCAGAATGGCGGCGAAATTGACGCGGGCTTGATAGAGATTCTTGGCGCAGTGATAAAGATTTTGAGTGTCAATGAAAATCGCCACCCGTTGGCCCTTGTGTTTAACGATAGACATAAAATTACTTCTGATTGATAAATTTTTCGTGCGTGCGTCGTTTGGCCACCAGTTTGAGGAGGCCGCGGCGCGAATGCTCGTCCTTCTTATTCTTCTTCAAATGCTTGGTCAGCTCGCTGATTCGTTCATTCAAAATCGCCACCTGCACCGCCGAGGAGCCGGTATCCTTCTCGTGCAAGCGACTTTTCTTAATCAACCCGGCCTTTTTCTTGGTCGTCAGCATCCGCCAAGGTTATCACGAGCGACTTAAAAAAGCAAGGCAAACCAACGTCGCACAATTTTTTGGTATGATGGTGGCGATGGAACTGACCAAATTACAACGCGAGTTTTTGGAACATCTGGAGATTGAAAAAGGCCGAAGTTTGAAGACGGTCGCCAATTACGACCGCTACCTTCAGCGTTTTTTCGACTTCGCCAAAATTAAAACGGCGGCGGAAATTGACGACGAGATTATCCGCCGCTATCGCCTCTGGCTTAATCGCCAACCCGCCGCTGAAACCAGTTTGAAGAAAAACACCCAAAATTACTATCTGATTGCCCTTCGGATGTTCCTCAAATATCTGGAGAAGCGCGACGTCAAATGTTTGGCCGCCAGTCGGATTGAGCTGGCTAAAACCCCGGCCCGCGAGTTGGATTTAATTGTCAATGCCGATTTAACTCGCCTCCTCGCCTCCCCCACCGACGCGGACGAGAAATCGTTGCGAGACAAGGCGATTTTGGAATTACTCTTCTCCACCGGTCTCCGAGTTTCCGAACTTTGCGCTCTCAATCAGGACAGCGTCAATCTGGAACGGGATGAGTTTAGCGTCCGCGGCAAGGGCGAGAAAATCCGCTTGGTTTTCCTTTCCCCGCCAGCCAAACAAGCGTTGGAGAAGTACCTGAAAAAGCGTTCGGATCAGGAGGAAGCGTTGTTTGTCAACCTGAAAAAGGGCCAAGCGGCACGGCTCACTGGGCGCAGCGTGGAAAGATTAATCAAACATTACGCGGTCAAAGCCGGCATTACCAAGCGAGTTACGCCTCACAGTTTGCGCCATTGTTTTGCCACCGACCTTCTCCAAAACGGCGCCGACATCCGCTCGGTCCAGATGATGCTCGGCCACGCCAACATCAGCACCACGCAAATCTACACTCATCTCACCGACAAACACTTGCGAGAAATCCACAAAAACTTCCATCGCCGGAGTTATCCACAGGTTTGAACTTGTCCTTTATTCTTGTCCTTTATATAATTTCTATCGGACAATGATTTGGTCTTCAACGAGGACTGATCTGGTGTTCGTGTCCTTTAGAGCCGCGGGTCGTAGTAAGCGTTCTCCACCGCAAGCTACTTTTTATCCCACCACCCCGCCGCTTTAGAGGTAACGAAAACCTTTGATCCAGCTCAAATCCACCCCAGAAAGGGTGGTTGTTTTTTTGTCCGCTATTTCACGTGGAACCTGGAACGAATCTTGGCGAGCTCTTCTTCTTCCGTCTCTTCTTTCTTTTCCTTACCGCTTTCACCCAACTTTTTTAATTCCTTGTCACCGAATTGAGCCAATTCTCCCGTGCGTTTCTTAAGAAACGATTCCTCATTCAAGTCCGGATTTTCCAAAACTTCTTCCAACAAAGCGTGCAAAATATGGCCAATCTTGGGCCCCGGCGCCAAACCGGTCTCACGTAAAACATCAGCGCCGTTGATTTTAAGCATCCCCACCGAAGTCGGCGAACGAAGCGCTTCTTCAATCATTGATTCGTATTTGCGGAGACGATAAGTTTCTTCCTTCGGCCGCCCCATCCCGATTCGATCGCACATCCTCACTGCCATTAAATCCCAAACATTTTCCCGTCTAACCTTGGCGATAATTCGCCGAACGGCCGAGAGAGTAATTTTATCGGTATCGCTGAAAAACATGTGGTTACGAACTAAATTAGTTACTTTCTCAACCGTCTTGGTCGGAAACTTGAGACGCTCTAGAATCTTCTTGGCCATTCTGGCACCGACGACATCGTGGCCGTAAAAAGTCCAATCATTCTTCTCATCGCTCCAACGCCGAGTCCGCGGTTTACCCACATCGTGAAGAAGCGCCGCCAAGCGAATTTCTAGCGCCGCTTCTTTTTGAGCGCTATGTTGTAACACCCGGAGCGAATGTTCCCAAACGTCGTAAATATGCTCGCCGTTTTGTTCCACGTGAACCCCTTCCTCCAGTTCCGGCAAAAATTGGCTCAACAAAGCCAAACGATGACAAAATACCAAACCAACCATCGGTTCGGGCGACATTACAATTTTTTGAAATTCGTCCCGAATTCTTTCACGTGAAATGTTGGCCAGCAGTTGGGACCGGCGACTGATAGATTCAGCCGTCTCGTTAGCAATAGTGAAGCCAAGCTGACTAGCCAAGCGGATTGCCCGCAACATCCGAAGCGGGTCTTCCTGAAAACGCTCATCCGGACTACCAACGGCCCGAACCACTTTGTTCTTTAGGTCATCCTGTCCTTTAAACTGGTCAACCAGTTTGTCCTTTTGCGGGCTATAGGCCAAAGCGTTAATCGTAAAGTCGCGCCGCTTCAAATCATCTTCAATACTTTTACCCCATTCCACCTTGTCGGGATGGCGAAAATCGGTGTAAAAACCTTCCAGCCGGAAGGGCGTCACTTCAATGTTATTGAGAGTCAAGTCAGTGGCTTCCTCGTTGACCACCGTTACCGTGCCAAACTGATTTTCGTAAAAGGTCTTAGGGAAAGCGGCGACGATTTGCTCCGGCGCGGCGTCGGTGGCCACATCCCAGTCCTTCGGCGTTTGGTTCAAAAGTAAATCGCGGACGCAGCCACCGACCAAATACGCCGAAAAACCCTTTTCCTCCAGGGTCTGGGTTACACGTGATACCTCCGCGGGGATTTTGAGCAATGACATTTAGCTACGGTGCGGGTAGGGAGAATCGAACTCCCGACTCATCCTTGGCAAGGACGTGTTTTACCACTGAACTACACCCGCTCCGTTAAAATACTAACAAAACCCGCCCAATTTGACCAATTCTTCTTTGGAGGAGTGGCGAATTTACCTGAATTATGAAAAAGAAAAGGCCTCGCGCTGGACGAAAGTGCGAGACCTTTGTCACAAGTGCGAGGCGTTGCAGTTCAAGCCGGCTCTATAGAGGGATACAAACCCGGTTTTTCGAGATTAATCTGTTCGAGCTCATTGCGTCCGGCAACGACGAGCGCGGCTTGTCGCGAGTAACGCGATTTGGAAAGCCACAATGTGTAGCGCAGAGGCATGCCCTCGCGGGCAAGCGCGGGATCAAGAACTTGAGACCCAACGCGGGCGCCAGCGAATTGCCCCGCACAACTGAATGGGTCACCGCTACGACAAGGATCGAAGTCGCCGTAGTGAATGTCGAACTTGAACCCACTTCCCGTTACAAGCAGAAGCTCATTGAGATAGGTCGTGCGGACAGAGCTCTGCATTGTGCTAACCCCACTCATGAGAGCGTCAATTTCTTCAGCCGTGTACCCCTCGCGATCTGCCACGAGCGTGAGACAAACTTCCTTCGTCAACCCTTCGGATTGGTCGATAAGAAATGCCATTGCCCGTTTCGACAGATCTGTCCCATCCTTGGAGGCGAAAATCATGTACTTCAACGCCGCGATCTGTTCCGGTGTAATCATCTAACTCTCCTTTCAATGTACTGCTTTGTACTATCCTGTTTTGCTCAGGCACACACCCGGGCTTCAGTTCACCTTAATGCAACCATCTTAATGCGTCAAGAGGGCGAAGCGTAATTATCTACACCCTCCCAAATCTCCTTGTTTTGAACCACATTTCAGACCCTCGATTTCAGATACTTCGGAAACCAGTTCTCGGAGACGGAGATAGAAACTATGGGAGTTAATTTCTATTTCAACAAGTCATCAAGCTCGCAAGAAAGCAGAGCTGACTTGTTAAGTACAACCTGTTCTTTCTGATTCAGATTGTCGGCTGTCATCCGGATGACTTTGGTAATAATGGCATCGCCGAGCATAACTCCGTTCGTTTTCTTGAAATACTTTTCTGTTTTTTCCAGAAACAATTTTTTATACTTTTCTATTCTATTTTCTGCCTCAATTGATAAATCGCCCGACGGCAGATCAATCCAATGGTCGCTTATTTTATAGACGACACTAACGATGTCATCCTCCTTTGTTTCGTATCGATACATAAAATGATAAGTATCCCGCAAAGAATCAGGGTGCACTTCAATATTTGCAAGTTTGGTTACCGTGCGAATTTTATATTCATCCAGAAGTCGAAGATAGCTCTCGCGCCAATTCTTGAGCCAATTTTTAATGTAGGTTTTATCCACGAACAGGGGCTCGAGGTCCTGCTCGAGATTCTTATCGTTAACTTTATTCATCTGAAGCGTGAGTTTATCGAAAAGCGCGCGAGGATCTTTTGCGTCAATGCCTTTGGCCATAAGGTAATCAAAATCCGGTACCACCTTTTTATTCATGTACCAAAGGAGGTCGTAAATATCACGTCCTTTTTCTTCGTAAACCGCTTCTCCCACGCCACGGGTACCACGAAAGAAAATAGCGGCAAGTTTGCTCGCCATAAGCGAGGACATATTGTAGGTAATAATCACAAAAGAGAGCTGGTCACGGTTTATCGGCCGGCGCTCAGTTACCGTCTTTGGAGCAGCAAAGTGATTAAGGTCGATCCTTACATGAACCTGCTTTGAAGGGTGGCCGGAGCTTAGCTCTTCTCCGACGTGGAACTTCAAGAGCAAGCCCCTGCCAGTGGTTATTTTTACCGTAAGAAAATCAGCTCCGGCACCATAGGTGTTAATGAAGTGATTCTCAACTTCTTTTTTCAATTCCTCTAAGAATTTCTCGGTTATCGTATGTGGGACTTCAAAATCCAGATCAACTGACATACGATCAAGTCCGTGAATAATGCGGAGCGAGGAACCGCCATACATAATCCACGAATTGTATTCGGGATGATGGTAAATAAAATTGAGAACGTAAAACTGCAACTCTTCTTTCAGAGCATTCCGGCGCGTTTCCGCATCAAGACCGCCGTAGGCGGCGAGATCATCAAGCTTACTTTTTAGAATTGTTGAAATCTGTTCACTCATGCCTGTGCGCCTTTGGCGTAGAAGTATTTATTAATCATTGCATAAAATTTATCCTGTTCATCTTTTTCCATCTCATCAATATCTATTCGTAATTCTGAAATCATGGCCTTTATCTGTTCTACTGAAAGTTTATTGAACTGACGCGTTCTTAAATAGAGCAGATCAAACAATGCCTTAGAGGGAGAAGCTATGTAGAAATCAAACCTGCCTGACGGCGAGGCGGGCTTTCCTTTTGCCAGCGAAAAATCAGTGAAAAAATCTTTGCTAATCGACTGATAGGAAAAATTACCGGCCTTTGTCTGGTATTCTTTTGTTACTTTGAGTGTGACCGAGGTGATAGAGTGGATTGCCTCCGTAGCTAGATTGTAATACTGGAGTGCCGCCCACGAGCTTATATACGACGGTGGGCGAATTATGTTGGCAAGATAAAATGAATAAGAAACATCATTTCTGTTTTTATCAAAAAAATCGGTAGAGACATATAACCCTCGCTTGAGCTGGATAATATTTTTGTACTTCAGGAACCGGCTAATGTAGACATTAACCGTGGAGTCCTTGAGCCCCAACTGCTTACCAAACTGACATACAGTATTTTTCCCGAAATGAGGCAGGGATTTGAGTTGTTCTAACAGGTTACTCTTGCTTTTCATAATATAACAAAAGTGTATCATATCAGAAACACCAATGTCAATAAACGCGGCGCCCCCGGCAGGAATTGAACCCACATCACCGGTTCCGAAGACCGGCACTCTATCCGTTGAGCTACGGGGGCAAACAACCAAATTATCGCGACTGTCCCTTTAGAGTATAATGGACTTGGCTTAATAGCCAAGGGCGTCCGATATTAAGTCCGATAAAGATGTGGATAACACTGGGGATTATGGGGATAAGGGACAAAAGACACGAGACGGGACAACGAGGCGAGGACATCGCTTGTCTTTATCTCGAGCGACTTGGCTTTAAGATTATTGACCGCAATTACCGCCGACCTTGGGGCGAAATTGATGTCATTGCCCAAAAGGGGAATGACCTGCGTTTCGTGGAGGTCAAGACCGTCGTCCGGAACATCATAACCCCCCTGGCCCCCCTTACCTTAAGGGGGGAAGAAGACGATTACGAGCCGGAAGAGAACATCCACCCTTGGAAGCGGCGGCGACTGCGGCGGATTATTGAAACCTATTTGCTTCAAAACGATTTGCCCGACGAGGTGGAGTGGCAAATTGACGCCATCGCCATCTACCTCAACCCGGCCGGCGAACTGCTCAAAACTGAGTATCTGGAAGATATTGTCCTTTAGAAATCGGGCTGGCGTGGTAAAATAAATCTCGGACGACAATTTTGGTCTTCTTTTTTCACGGAGGACGCGGCGATGAAATCGCAAATGTGGTTGGTAATTTGTCTCCTCGGTGGCGGAAATTGGCAGGAGGCCGGCGGACAGGGGCAACCGCTCTGGGAAAGTTACGGTCAAGTTTGGGGCGGCGAGTACGGCGGCGTGATTTGGGCCTGTGAACGCGACAATCTGGCCGTCAACTGGTATTCCTCAATGCCGGGCACGGCGGCGACCGTCTCGGTTGATTGGGGAAGTGGCGCTGGCCTCTGGCGCTGGCAAGTAACGGCGATGGGGGACTTGAACGCGACGGAACCGATTCCCGATCATTATGGCGGCGGCGAGTGGCGAGATTCCGAGAGCGGCGCGATACTGGAGCAATCGGCTTTGCTCGGCCGTGACGGCGAGACCGGTCAGGCGCTCGTTTTGGCCAGATTACATCTCGGTCCGGCCGAACTTTTGGGTCAAGAGTTGAGCTGGTCGCGAGAAGGCGACCGCTATTCGCTAAATCTGACTATCACCGGCGCTTGGCTGGAAGGCCAGCCGAATGGTTTGCCAACTTCGCACCAAATCAACTTGCCCGAACTTCCCGCCCTCGTTGGTTTTTCCACGACCTCATTTCTCCTCCAACGCCGGCGACGACTCACTTCCTGACCAGAGTACCGTACGGTCGTCGCCGGCGCTTGCCCCGACGCTCACCAAAGGTGAGGTCGGGGCGCTTTTTTGTTTTTACCAGAAGCAATTCAGTCGGAGCGCCGGCCCGCCAAAGGCGGGTAAAGATTCTCCACATTTTCGGTCGGGGTACCCAGATTTGAACTGGGACTAAATCCTCCCAAAGGACTCGTGCTACCGTTACACTATACCCCGCAATCTCGCCAACTTTAGCATTTTCGGGTTAGAATGTCAGGACGCAATCGGCGGGCTGTAGTATAACGGTAGTATACATCCATGGGGTGGATGCGGCCCGGGTTCAATTCCCGGCAGCCCGAACGTCAAACGATTCTGTGTTAGAATAAACCAATGCCGCAGTATTTTTATTTGACGATTATCGCCGCCGCGCTCCTCGGTTTCCTCATCGCTTATTACATTTACGCGCACAAAAAATCCGGCCGCAAACTGACTTGCCCGATTAATTCCGACTGCGAAGTCGTTGTCCGCAGTCGTTACTCCACCCTCTTCGGCGTTACTTTGGAAAAGTGGGGGATGCTCTACTACGCGGCGGTGATTCTTTTTTATCTCGGTCTGATTTTTTGGCCGACGCTTGCCGCCGCTCTCGCCGTCATCTCCGCTTTAATCGCTCTCGCCAGCGTTTTCGCTTTCCTTCTCTCGCTCTATCTCACTTATATACAAATGGCCAAACTCCGCGAGTGGTGCGTCTGGTGCCTCGGCTCGGCCCTTGTCTCCACCGTCATTTTCCTCGCCCTCATCGGCCTCTGGTTGACGACTTGAAATAAAAGAAAACCGCCCCCAACGGTTTTCTTGGTTGGCGACGGTGATTTTAATGCCCACCCCCGAGTTCTTTTCGCTGTTTAATCCAACCCTTCCGAGTCTTGGTGTTGTAGGCACCAAAAACCGGATGTTTGGTTTGGCTCGGCCTACAAAAACCAATTCCCTCGAACAACCACCCTTCCGGGGTCCATCTCCCGCTCGGGTCATTCCACTCCTGTTTCAGGCCCGTTACCCAGCAAACACCACTCGGGCCATCGCCAAAATCCGGTCCACCAAGACAAAACACCAAGCTGTTGTCGTGACCCTGCTGACGGTTGAAAAAAGCAACCATCAAATCAAACTTTGACGGGCCGTCCACTATCTCGCGACGAGTAGCCATGTGGCTTCTCCTTGTGTAAAGAACCACACTCCCCTTGGTAAAGGCGGGAATCGACCTTCTTATTCCTCTGCAGAACGACCTACACATACATGCAGGAATTGGGCCTGCCGGAGTATAGCACGGTGTATTTTATATGTCAATCCAATGCGGGATGGGAGAATCGAACTCCCGACCGCGGTTTGGAAAACCGCCGTTATGCCATTTAACTAATCCCGCCGATTTCGCTCGCGTCTCCATCCTAACAATTTTTGCGCTCGGGGGTAAGCGTGGTAGGATAGCCGAAATGAATTACGGTTTTTTGAACGGCAAAATCGCGCCGGTGGAAAAATTGACCCTGTCGGTCAGCGATCTCGGCGTTCTCCGCGGCTACGGCGTTTTTGACTTTCTGAAAACAGTCAACGGCCGGCCCCTGCTCTGGGCCGAACACTGGCGTCGCTTCCAAAACTCGGCCAAAGCGTTGGGTCTAAAAATTCCGGCGGGTGAAAAGCGCGCTCGGCAACTGGTCGGTCAACTGCTCAAAAAAAGTGGGCGCCGCCCAGCCGCCGAAAAGGCGGACGCCTCCATCCGTCTCCTCCTGACCGGCGGGCCGAGCGCCGACGGTCTGACACCGGTCAAGCCGTCGTTCGGCATTTTGATTGAAGACATTCATCCTTGGCCGAAAAAAGCTCTGACTCACGGCGTCAAAGTGATTACTCACGAGCATCTGCGTTTGGTGCCGGAAGCCAAAACCACCAACTATCTCACCGCCGTCCGTTTACAAAAAGAGAAGCGGCGCGCCGGCGCGGTGGAGATTCTCTACACCCACCGCGGCCGCCTTTTGGAATGTTCCACCAGCAACTTTTTTCTCGTCAAAAATGGCCGCCTGATTACGCCCAAAACCGACATTCTCTATGGGACGACGCGCAACTTGGTGGTGGCCTTGGCCAAGGCGACGAAGATTCCGGTGGAGGAGCGCGAGGTGATGGCGAGCGAACTCCGCGACGCCGACGAGTGCTTCCTCACCGCCACCAACAAAAATCTGACGCCAGTCATCCAAGTGGACGAGCGGAAAATCAATCGAGGCGAAGTCGGCCCCGTCACTCGCGACCTCGCCACCCGCCTCACCGCCGTGCTGGCGAAGAATTAAAGTGCTAAAATGGGGGAATGTTGGAAAAATATCTTCAGGAAATCGGTTTGAGCGACAAAGAAGCGGTAACCTATCTCGCGCTCTTGGCGACCGAAAACGCCTCGGTGGTGGAATTGGCCAACAAAACCAAAATCAAGCGGCCGACGGTTTATGTCATTTTGGAAACGCTGGCAAAAAAGGGTTTGGTCAGCGAAACCACCGTCGGCAAAAAAACTCACTACCAAGCCGAGCCGCCGGAACGACTGGCCACCTTCGTTGAGCGGCAAAAAATCGTTTTGGATGAGCGAGCCAAGCGCCTCCGCGACATCATTCCGCAAATCAAAAGCGTCCAGCGCGAAAGCGGCGAGCGCCCGGTGGTGGAATACTTCGAGGGGAAAGAAGGAATCGTCAGTTCCATCGAGGGATTTTTTGACAAAAAAATTACCGGCGGCGGAATTGCTTACATGATTTACCCACGAGATTTGGTGGAAGAAATTTTCAGTCCGGAGGAACTGGAGCATCTCAAACAAGGAAGATTGCAAAATCACATCGGCACAAAGTCTATCTACAGTTTCAGTAAGGGGGAGTTGGAACCGGCGGAGAATTCCACCAGATTGAAAATCGACAGCAAGCGATATCCGTTAGCCAGCGAAATATCAATCCTTGGCGATATGATAAAAATCTCGATTTTCGGCAAAAGGCTGTCGGGGATTTCCATTCACAGCGCGGATGTGGCCCAAACCCTACGAAGTTTGATTGATTTGGTTTTTGATCAGCAGAAAAACGGCACAAAAAATTAGCCCGGAGATTGCCACTCGTCTTGAGTGAACAAAATCTCCGGGCATGGTCATACCTCATCTTGAGGTTCCCCGCCCCAACAAAAAGGGCGGGCCAGATTCAAACTACGCATCTCCCATAACTTTTCCTCCTACAAGAGGGGGAGCCATCAAACAACCGTTCACATCGGAGGATACGTCGACTGAGCTACTCCGTCCCACGCCCCGGACCCATGTTGTGCCCGGGGCGGGGACGTTTCGCCATCAATCGAACATGGTCGCACCTCCTTTACCAATGTAACGATTCCGCCCCCTAGTATATACGAAGCGGGTTTGAATGTCAAGGCGAGCCGACATTTTGTTGGTAATTAGTTGCCCAAAAATCGCTTCTGTCAATGACGCTCATTCAAAAACGCTTGCCAGAATAGCCATATTTTAGGCCATATTTTTGAGGTAGGTGGTGAGAAAATGTCAAAAGTGCTTGACAAATAAACCGCACTAGTATATACTCGCCGCAGACAGTCAAGTTGGCTTGATTGTGAATCTTGAAAATTGAACCCGAAAGGAGTCGGTTATGAATATCATAGTCACCCCGAAGGGCGCGGTCGTGTTTTCCTTCACCACCCCGCCGGTCGTTTCGAGGCCGGTGGTGACGGCACGTCCATGGCGCAAACCCGGTGAGGCGGTCCTCGGACTGCTGGACCGGGCCAAAAAGTTGGCGCGGGCGGGCAGAACCAGCGAGGCCTCGGCCCTTGAAGCCGAGGCGGAGCGGCTGTTCGACTTGCTGCCGGCGTGATGCGGCTCGCCCTCGCATCCCGGTGACTGACGGCCGGAAGAAGAAGCTGTAGCGTCCAACCAATGACGTAAAAAGAGGCGATAATACTCCGGGGACAGTTCCGGGGCGCTGAACAACGGCTAAGCGGACATTTGCCGAAATGGTTTGAGAGAAATCTCAAACCGCCCGTCCTTGGATGTGTTATCCAAGCCGATGACGCCGAAAGGCAGAAACGGGAAACTGGTCTTTACACCCTAACCGGTCCGCGTGGACCGAAAGGAGACAACCATGGCAAACCTGATTAAGATCGGCGACTGGTTCTACCCGCGGTCGCTCGGCGTTGATCTGGCCGATGGCCGCCTGAGAAGCTCCAGGTCAAACTGAGCTGCGACGACTGTTCCGCCTGTCTCCGGCGCAAGGAGTGGGTGGAGGGCCGCTTGGCCGAGCTCGGTCTTGCCGAGGCCGCCGTCTGGGAGGAGCACGGCTGCGTCCTCTCATTGCCGGAACCCGATGTTCCGGGCGGTGAGCGGCTCGCCTGGCTCGAGCGCTTCCTCGGCTTGCCGATCCGGCTGGTGGCCTAGCCCAATTCCCTAAGGGACGCTCGTCCGGTCTGGCGATAAAGACCGGCTTGGCAAGGGAGTCCAATTAAAACTCCCCCTGATATTCGCCTGTGTGGGCGAACTGATGATTCCGAAAGGATGAAATCAGGTTGAATGAACTTTGAAATTATAGGAGAGGTGCGCTGATCGCGAAAATGTATGATTTCGTGATGCGCCCCGATGGCCGGTTCGTTTTGACTGCCGGTCACCCGATGAGAGAAATGTTCCCCGACATCTTCTGCACGGCCACGGTTACCCTTGGTAGCAAGGCCAAGTGCCGGTGT
>Ga0209542_10015157_pt1 | contig 12987 bp, 11 predicted proteins | sample RifCSPhighO2_01_FD_184028 | JGI IMG/M metagenome (GOLD analysis project Ga0209542, IMG submission 184028) | Soil microbial communities from Rifle, Colorado - Rifle CSP2_plank highO2_0.1 (SPAdes) (version 2) | ecosystem: Environmental > Terrestrial > Deep subsurface > Rock core/Sediment ... | reverse complement strand
GGCTTTTTCATGTGGGTTGACGGCTTGGAGTACAAGCTCCTTGGTATACCGCGGCCAAACCTTAATTTATTTCTTAGGGTGCCGTCGGAAATATCCTATAGGCTCATAGCCCAAAAGCCTCAGCGCGGCTACACTAACAAAAAACGCGACGAGCATGAAGCCGATACCGAACACATCGAAAAAGCAGTCGCCGCCTACGACCTGCTCTGCAAGCTGTTCCCACGGGACTTCAGGGAAATAAATTGTGCCAGAAACGGCCAAATTCGAGGCGTTTTAGAGATAAATGACTTGATCTGGAACACTATTAAACCACTACTGCCCCCGCCCAAAAAGCCCGGTAAGGGGGCGGTCTTAAAATTGGATGAGAATTTAATTAAAAGTATTAAAACTAAAAAGGGACAGCCAATTAAGGCCGCCGCAGCTCCCAAAAAAGCAAAGGGTAAACCTCAAGATATATACAAAGCCCTAAAGAGATCGAAGGCTGGCTTAACCAGCGAATACGCAAAGACTCTAAGCGATATTAGAAAACTTCATAATCAGATGCTTGCCGCGCCTCCCTTAGATAAAAGCGTCGACCGCGGCGACCTTGAGGAAGCTTTGCAGACAACCATGCCGCTATCCGAAAGACCTGCTTTGGCCGCTAGGATTAAATTTTTAACTGAAGATAAGGCCAAGCCAAAAGGCTCAGAAACTGATGAACCGCAAGCGATGGAAGAGATAATTAAAGAATTGGCGCCCGAACGCCAGCCTAGTGTTTCTTCAAACGATGAAGCGAAGCTAATCAAAAGGATCCCTCGTAATGAGTTCGAACTGTTAGGCGAAGGTATTGATAACCTTACATATCAAGAAAAAGAGAGCATGCTTAAGGACGAATTTGCAAAAAATGGCAACGACTTATTGGGGCACGCTGTGTATCGTTTTGATATAATAGCCAACTTGTTGACCTTAGACTTTCTTCTTGAGATGGGTGGGGTCAGGGAGCTGGAACTCGAGAAATTAGGTCCGCGCTACGGTTACAGTATCCCAGAAATTATCGAAACGGCAGGGTTGGATGAACAATACAATAAATGCTTCGAGCTAGCCAATGGTCTTTACAGCAAACTAGCCGCGCAAGGTGAGGCAAAGCGGGCGGATTCCAGCTTGCTTCTAGGCCACCGCGGCAGGTGGAAAGTCAGCCTGGGCGCTGCAGACCTACACTTAGCCCGTAAAAACAATAAATACAGAGGATTTATTGACGGACTTATCGAAAAGGTTGCAGAGTCGCACCCCTTGGTCGCAAAAACGATAAGCGAAGCCACGCAATCGTCGGAACCACCCCAAAAACCACGCAGCAAAAAAAAACGTAAAAACCGAAAATAAATATTGCTAACTCCTTATAGATGTGATAAATTTATTACAGTTACCAAAGACCGTAGCCGCTCGAAACACAGGGCTTAATCCGTCAACTGGCGGAGCTACCGAGGTTACAAATAATTTTAGTTTGTAATGGCCTTTGGTATTAATGACCAAAGGCTTTTTGGTTTATAAGGTCGATAAATAACTGAGAGAGGCTAAATATGGCTTTGACTCGAGAGAAAAAAGAAGAAGTTGTCGCGCAGATCGAGGCGCTGCTCTTGAATTCCAAACTGACAGTAGTGGCTAAGTACCAAGGCACCCCTGTTAAGGCTATGCAGCAGCTACGCCGTGACGCAGCCAGCGAAAGCACACAGCTTCATGTAGTAAAAAACCGTCTGTTCAAAAAAGCACTCCAGTCAAACGACTCGTTAAAAGGTATAAACACTGCCGAGTTTACCGGCCAGCTGCTATATGCCTTTAATAGCGAGGACGAGGTCGCACCAGCCAGAAGCCTGGCAGAGTTTGCTAAAACTAACCCGCAGATAGAGTTTGTCGTGGCCATCACATCTGACGGCCAATTACTGGAGGCCGGGGCTGTTAAAGATCTGGCTAGCTTGCCAACTAAGAATGTACTTAGGGCACAGCTTATCGGAACTATCTGTGCGCCAGTTAGTGGCATGGTTAATGTACTGGCAGGCAATGTTCGAGGAATATTAAATGTATTAAATGCTCGGGCAGATGTCCTGGGCGAATAAAGGAGACAGCTATGGCAGAAGATATAACCAATGAAGTAAAAGATGAAAAAAAAGACCTATCCGCCGAAGTTTTAGCGAAGGCGGAAGCTCCAACACAAGCAAAAACTGATGACGAAAGAAACGTCAAAGTTCCTAAGGAATTTGCCAGTCTCGTAAAGGAGCTGGATAAACTGTCAGCTCTAGAAATCAGCAAGTTCGTTAAATTCCTCGAGGAATACTGGGGCGTGTCAGCTGCTGCACCAGCAGTAGCTGTTGCCGTTCCCGCTGCTGGCGACGACGCTGGCGCAGTAGCCGCTGAGGAAAAGAGCGAATATGATGTTATCCTCAAAGATGCTGGCGCCCAAAAAGTTGCCGTCATTAAAGCCGTTAAAGACGTCACTGGGCTAGGACTAGGCGAAGCTAAGGCCATAGTTGACGGCGCTCCAAAAGCCGTCAAAGAAAAGGTCGGCAAAGACGAAGCCGAAGAGGCTAAAAAGGCTCTTGAAGCCGCAGGCGCGACAGTAGAATTAACATAAATCGAGTTAGCGTCACCATTAAGTCAGCCTGCTCGACTACTAAATTTATGCAGAGCTGCCTAGACACGCAAAAATAATTTCCTAAAGAGCAAATTATTTATCCACAACGTCCCACTTGACACTTTGACTTGGTATGCCAACTATGTTAATTTTAGCTTAAGAGTCTATCTATCAAACAAAGACGGGGACTTGGAGTAATAACAAAAGATGTCTGATATTCCTGAAAAACAAATCAAACGTTTGCGGTCATTAATTAATGAGGCCGAAACTAGCCTGGCTGCCGCCAAGGAGCTGTTGGTAAGTCTTGTTGGCGACGACCCTGTGCTGACTGATAAAGTTAAGGACAAGTCGCTTGGCAAGGTCATTGAAGGGGTATTCGATGGGCAGAATATGGTTGGCAGTGACGCTAAGACCTACCCAGTGCCAGCCAACTACGCCAGCAAATCTAAGCTCGTTCAAGGTGATATACTGAAACTCACAATTGCCGACGACGGTGCCTTTATGTACAAGCAAATCGGCCCGATACCTAGAAAGCAGGTTGTCGGCGTGCTCAACCAAAAAGACGGCCATTATTTTGTCGATGTTGGCAAGAAGGAATACCGTGTCCTGCTGGCTAGCGTTACCTATTTCAAAGCAAAGCCTGGTGACCAAGTCAGTGTCAATATTCCGGAGGACGATAGTGTTGACGCAGAATGGGCGGCACTAGAAGCTGCTCTCTAAGTCAATTTTTATAAGCCATAAACAACACAACAGTATACGTCCAATGCGGGCGGTATAATTATAGTTAATGGGTAAAGCGTTATATAGGCACTATCGTCCGAAAAGTTTTTCAGAGGTAATTGGCCAAGAGCCGATAACTGATACACTGACTAAAGCTCTAAAGAGCGGACGTATTAGCCACGCTTATTTGCTAACTGGTCCAAAAGGGGTAGGCAAAACTAGTGTAGCCAGAATTTTAGCCCACGAAGTTAACAACTTGCCCTATAAAGGCGAAGCAATACATTTGGATATTATCGAGATTGATGCCGCCAGCAACCGCCGGATAGACGAAATTCGTGATATACGGGAGAAAGTCCATATAGCTCCAACCTCTGCAAAATACAAGGTTTATATCATTGATGAGGTCCACATGTTAACGAAAGAAGCTTTTAACGCGCTTTTGAAGACGCTTGAAGAACCGCCGCAGCACTGTATTTTTATCTTAGCGACGACAGAAGTACACAAACTGCCCGAAACTATCATTAGCCGTACCCAGCGCTTCAATTTCAAGCCGGTCGAAAAAGATAAAGCTACCGACCACTTAAAATCAATCGCCAAAAAAGAAAAAATAGACATTGAACTGCCTGCGATAGAATTATTAGCTGAACACGGCGACGGCAGTTTCCGCGACAGCATCAGCATGCTCGACCAGTTGAGCAGCTCCAGCCAAACAGTTACCGAAAAAAACGTCCGCGAGTTACTCGGCCTACCGCCGGATGATGGCTTGCGCCAATTAATCAAACACGTAAGCTCCGGTGACACAAAAGGAGCCCTTACCTTGCTCGGCGAACTACGGAGCGATGGCGCCAGCGCGGCTTTAGTGGCCGCGCGACTAAGCAAGAAAATACGCGCGGATATACTGGCCGGGACATACTATAGCTGGGCCGCAGGCCTATTAAAAGATTTGCTAGACGTCAGCAGCGCCAAGCAGCCGTTTGAGTTTTTGGAAATAGTAATCCTTGACGCCGCCCATCAAAACGCCGGCACCCAACTACCTTTAGCAAATATGCCGGTGCAATTGGAGGCTGAACCAATAGAAGCTGCAGATAATCAGCCCATTGATGCGCCAAGATTAAATAATGGTTTTAGCCTGGATTTATGGCCAGGAGTTATTTCGCAAGTCAAAACCCGCGCCGCGTCGCTCTACACAGCCCTCAGACTTGCTAAACCCCGAATAGCTGGGACTGTTTTAACCCTCGAATTTCAGTTCCCCTTGCATAAAAACAAGGTGAATGAGTCGCGCCATATAAGGCTCATTTGTGACATTATTGAAGAGCTAAGCGGAGCAAAGGTGAAAGTCCATTGCGAATTAGCTAAAAAGCCGGCTAGCCCAACCAGCAAAGTTAGTACAGCCTCTAAGGTGCAGCCGGCAGGGGGATCAGGAGAACTGACTGCCATAAGCAATATATTTGGCAATGCCGAACTGCTAGAATCATAAAACAATGGACCCGAATACTGCTACCAGTACCAGCCAGCCGCAGAACCTAGACGCCGAAGCTAGCTTGCTCGGCAGTCTGATAATTGACAGCGATTCATTTATAAAGATTGCTGATCTTATTAACGCGGAGGATTTTTTTAACAACCAGCACAGGGCCATCTTTAGCGCCATGCGCACGCTCCATGACAAACGCAGCCCGATAGACATATTGACCCTTAGTGAACAGCTTAAAAGCAATGGTGAGCTAGATCATGTCGGCGGAGCTAGCTACCTAACGGAGTTAACGAATTTCGTGCCTACTGCCGCCCACCTAGAACAATACGCCCAGATAGTAGCCGATAAATCCGTCCGGCGCCGATTAATTAAAGCATCGCAAGACATTGCGGCCATCGGATCCGAGGAGAAAAAATCGCTACAGGAACTGATTGAAGAAGCCGAGACCAGGTTGTTCGAAGTCAGCCAGCAGCATGTCCGTCAAAATATAACTAGCCTAGAGTCAATTCTTGGCGAGAGTTTTGACCGCTTAGACGACCTGCACCGTCATAAAGGTGGTATTCGCGGCATCCCGACCGGCTTAAAAAATCTTGACAAGATGCTGGCCGGCCTGCAGCGCTCGGACCTGGATATAATTGCCGCCCGCACGTCAATGGGCAAGACCGCGCTGATGCTTAATATAGCGCTCGATATCGCCATTAAAGCCAACCAAGGCGCGGTGCTAATCTTCAGCCTGGAAACGAGCAAAGAACAATTAGTCGATAGGCTTCTAGCCGCCGAAGCCGGGGTCGACGCCTGGAGCCTACGCACCGGCGAAGGATTGAGCGATGAAGATTTCGAACGTATCAGCGCCGCCATGGGTGAACTGGCTGAAGCGCCAATTTTCATTGATGACACCTCCGGCATAACAGTTAGCGACCTACGAACCAAAGCCCGTAGACTGCATCACCAGCATCCGCTGGCAGCTGTTATGGTTGACTACCTGCAGTTAATGAGCGGCGGCTCACGCTTTGCCACTGTTTCCAACCGCGTCCAAGAAATATCGGAAATCAGCCGTAGCCTCAAAATTCTAGCCCGTGAACTTAATGTGCCGGTCGTTGCTTTGTCCCAGCTGAGCCGCGCCGTCGAGAGCCGCAACCCGCAAATCCCGCAGCTGGCTGACCTGCGCGAGTCCGGCTCCATCGAACAAGACGCCGATGTTGTGTTGTTCCTTTACCGTGAGGACTACTATAACCCCGAAACCGACCGCCAAAATATCACTGACATCTTCATCAAGAAACACCGCAATGGTCCGGTCGGTAAAGTAGAGCTCTATTTCGACCGCAGCCGCCAAAAATTCAGTGATCTCGACACTAAGCACGAAGAACCCTTCGAAGCCTAGCAAATAGTAAATAGAAAATGGTAACTAGCACGAACATAAGGTACTAATTCCTAATTCCCAATTACTGGTTCCTATGACTGAAAGTCCGCTATAATTACGTTTATGTTTGGTAGGCTGCGCAAGACGCCTAAGCTGGGCCTAAAATATGGTTTAGTCCTATTGGGCCTGGCTGTCTTAATATTCTTTTTGTATTTTTGGCGTCTCGGGACGCTAACCAGCGGCTCGAGCGCGAGCGAAACGACGGCCAGAGCAGCGAGTTCATCAATTAGCGCGATAATAAATGACCCCACCTATGCGCCACATAAGCTACTACAGTTTGTGTCCCAAAAAATTTTTGGCCACGGAGCGGCCGATATTCGTATAATTTCAGTCCTATCGGCGCTGTTTTTCTTAGCGTGCTTTTATTGGCTTGTCAGAGGTTGGTTTGGCAAGATGATTGGTCTGTTTGCTACCTTGTTTTTGGCAGCCACCCCGTGGTTCATACTAATTACCCGGAATGGCTCCCCCCTTATCTTGCTGCTGGCGCCTCTGGCAATACTAGCCTCATATTACTGGTTCGCTAAAGTTGAAAACCTTCGTGCGTTTTACGCGCTATTTATCGTCGCGGGACTGAGTCTTTACGTGCCCGGTATGGTGTGGCTAATCATAGTGGGTTATTTACTGGGCAGGAAAGACCTTGGCGAACACAGCGCCAATCTTAAGATAATTAGTAAGTTTTTTGCCTTCATACTTGCGGCACTAATTATCGTACCGCTGGTGTATGCCGGCGTTAAGGACTTGGAGGTTGTCAAGAATATATTCCTGGTGCCAAGCGAATGGGCGTCGGCCATTACCACCCTTAAATCTATCGTTTGGAGCGCACTGGCTCTGGTTTGGCGCACTCCTACTCATGCCGACTTCATAATCGGCCACTTGCCGATGTACAACATCGCCCAGATCGCGCTAGCCGTTTTTGGCGGGTTTGCGCTCTATAAGCTGGCTAGAAGAAAAATGTACATCTTAGTATTTTTGGGAACATTCGGGATCTTGGCCGCCGGGATTGGACGTAATTTAGCCCTACTGACTTTCGTTTTACCGGCTGTGGCCGTCGCTGTGGCTGCGGGTCTTCGTTATTTATACATGGAATGGAAAAGCGTGTTTCCCAAAAACCCTATCCCTAAATACCTGGCGGTCGCACTCATTGCTGCCCTAGCGGCACTACATGTTAGCTACGGACTGCGCTACAGCCTGATAGCCTGGCCGAATACGACGGAAACCAAAGCTACCTTCATGCTAAAATGAAGTCAAGGAGAACTTAAGATGAGTAAATTTGACCAGGCTAAGCTTCTAATGAAGGCCCGAAAATTGCAAAAAGAGTTGCAAAATGAAATTATTGTCGCTGAGGCAGGCGACGGAGCAGTAAAGGTAGAAATATCCGGCGAGCAAAAAATACAAAAAATCCATATCGATCCCGAAGCGATAAATCTAGATGATATCGGCCAGTTAGAAAACTGGCTAGAAGAAGCCGTAAAGGCCGCCATCTCGGAGAGTCAAAAATTAGCGGCCGAAAAGATGCAGCCAATGATGGGAGCGTTAAGCAATCTTGGGCTATAGTCCAAGATTGAAACTATCGATTATCAATTCACACTTTTCAATGATTTACCAACTACCAGTGATCAATGCTAGCTACAATTAGGGAGGGAATATGAGTTCAACTATTCCGCGGTCGCTAGCCCGAGTAATTGAAGCATTTGGCCAGCTGCCCGGTGTGGGGCCCAGGACAGCTGAGCGTTATGCTTATTACTTATTACGAGCCGATCCCGTTAAAGCAAAAGAGATAGCCGAAGCATTGGGAAAGTTACACAAGGGCGTTTCGTATTGCCCAAAAACCTTCGCTCTGATTGAAACCGGTCAAAAATTAAGCCCGCTTTATACAAACCCCAAGCGCGATAAACAGATAGTTGCTGTTGTCGCAGACCCTTTTGACATTGTGGCACTGGAAAAAACCAACAGTTTTTCTGGCACCTACCACGTCTTGGGCGGTTTGGTTTCGCCGATTGAAGGTATCGGCCCCGACGAGCTCCATATCGCCGAACTTCTGGAACGTATCGACGAAGACAAGGTAAAGGAGCTGATTTTGGCTACTAACGCTAGTGTTGAAGGCGAAAGTACCGCGCTGTTAATATCCCAGGCGGTCGAAGGCAAGAAGTTGAAAGTGACCCGCTTGGCCCGCGGCTTGCCCGTGGGCGTGGATTTAGAGTACGCCGACCAGATTACACTAGCCCACGCACTCGAGGGGCGCCAAACGCTCTAAACTGTTACAATTGAGTGGATGAAACGGATCGCTGAAGCTCACAAAATTAGCGAGATATTAGGTTCCGCTAAAAAAATCGTGGTCGTCCAGGCCGATAACCCTGATGTTGATAGTTTGGCCAGTTCTCTAGCCCTTGAAGCAATTTTGGAAGACCAAGGAAAGCATGTCGTGCTTTACTGCGGCATTGACCTGCCTAGCTATTTACACTATCTGCATGGCTGGGGAAGAGTGACCAAAGACATGCCGAAGTCATTTGATGCTTCCATCATCGTCGACACTAGCAGCGACAGCCTATTGGAACAGCTCGGCAAAAATGGCGCCAAATCTTGGCTGGCCAGCAAGCCAGTAATTGTTATTGATCACCATGCCTCGGACGCCACTATTAGTTTCGCTACTGTTATTTGCAACCACCCGGTCGTAGCCACCACGGAAATTATTTACGAACTGGCAAACGTACTCAAGTGGCCGCTCGATAAACAGATCAGGGAATTTTTGGCCATGGGCATTTTAAGTGACAGCATGGGACTTATGAGCCAGTCAACCACGGCTCGGTCCATCCATATCGTCGGCGAGCTGGTTGAGGCCGGGGTGAACTTAGCCGAGCTGGAAAGCCTGCGTCGTGAGACATTACGTCGAGATGCTGAACTTATCCACTACAAAGGTGAACTGCTGCAGAGAGTTGAATTTTACGGCGAGAATCGGGTTGCCATAGTTTCTATTCCTTGGGATGAAATCGAAAAATATAGCCCTCTTTACAATCCGTCAATGCTTGTAATTGACGATATGCGCCTGGCCAAAGGCACCGATATCGCCATTGCCTTTAAGTTATACAAAGGCGGTAAGATAACTGCCAAAATACGGTGTAACTACGGATACGGTATCGCCGATAAACTTGCCGAGCATTTTGGCGGCGGTGGCCACCCCATGGCCAGCGGCTTTAAGGTAGCGGACAGCCGCGGCTATGAAAGTATCAAAAGCGAAACTATCGATTTAGCTGTCAAATTATTGAATAATATCGAACAGGAAAATGCTGGGTGAAAGTCTATAATACACTCTCGCGGAAGGTCGAGAAGTTCAAGCCAATTAAGGAGAATGTGGTTAAGCTATACACCTGTGGGCCGACAGTTTATGACTACGCCCAGCTCGGCAACTTGAGGTCGTTTGTATTTGAGGATAGCCTGCGCCGAGCGCTGGAGGGCGCAGGCTATAAAGTTCAACATGTCATGAACATCACCGATGTCGGTCATCTTGTTAGGATAAATTAGTGATGGGCGCTAAACGAGAGGGAAAAAGCGTCTGGGATGTAGCTAAATACTACACCGACGCTTTTAAGCGGGATGCGGCGAAGCTGAATATCTTGCCGCCAAATGGCTACAGCGGCAAGCAAGACGCATATGCCCGTGCTACGGATTTTATTGATGAGCAAATTGAAATCGTTAAAATACTGCTGAGTAAGGACTTCGCTTACCAAACCGGCCAAGCAATCTATTTCGACGTGAGTAAACTTCGAAGTTACGGCGAGCTGACAGGCCAGAAGCTGTCCGATAAGGAGATAGCCGCCCGTGCTGAGGTTGTTTCAGACAAGAGCAAGCGCAACCCCCAAGACTTTGCCCTGTGGTTTTTTGCGGTTGGTAGATTTGCCGACCACGACATGCGTTGGGCAAGCCCGTGGGGCGAAGGTTTCCCCGGTTGGCACTTGGAGTGTTCAGCGATTATCCATGCTACTTTGGGCGACCCCATCGACGTCCATACTGGTGGCGTCGACCATATTGGCACACACCATACCAATGAAATGGCCCAGACCGAGGCCGCCTTCGGCAATAAGTTGGCTAACTATTGGATCCACAACGAGTTTTTGTTGGTCGAGAACCAGCGAATGGGCAAAAGCCAAGGCAATTTTTATACACTGGCAGACGTTGAGAAGAAGAGTTACGAACCACTCGCGCTTCGTTTATTGTTCCTGCAAGCGCACTACCGAAGCCAGATGAACTTTACCTGGGAAGCACTAGATGGAGCTCAGGTATTTTTGAAGCGGCTTCAGGCCTGGGCAGATTTAAAGTTCCAAAAAAATCTAGGCCACAAGAAAGATGCTGGGGCAAATTACGAGGGTGTATTAGCTAGTATTAAGCATGCCCTTGAAGATGACCTTAACTCTGCCCAGGCCTTGGCAATGGTCTCCCAACTTACGTCCCAAGCCGAGCATGAGGGGATCGATAGCACAAAGCAAGAGTCGATGCTCAAAGCACTAGACGATTTATTCGGTCTATCGCTATCGAAAAGAACCGATATTACTACCGAACAAAAAATGTTGATTTCAGATAGGGAATCTGCCCGTAAAAAATCAGATTTTAATGAAGCCGATGAACTTCGGCTAAAATTATCAGCCCAAGGCTTTCTAATAGAAGATACGCCGCACGGCCCAGTTTGGTCTCGGATCTAAACGCCTTTAGTGCTGATACCGCGGTGGGCTAACTGGTCTTCTAAGATAATTTTTACTGTTGTGGCTGCCGGAATAGCGATTATCGCCCCCAGTATACCAGCAAAGCCGACACCTATAAGAGCTGCGATAAAGACCATCAGCGGCGATAATTCAGTTAAGCGGGCTTGGATATATGGTTGGAAAGTATGATTCTCTATAAAGAAGTAAATTACAAAATAAATAGCCATAACTAAACCAAGTGAAACGGAGTTAAGTAAACTAGCCAACACTACTAATACGGCCGCGATGGGATTACCGAACAAGGGAATTATGCCAAAGACAGCCACAATCCCAGCCAGCGCTACGGCGTTGATGTTTACTTCCATCACTCGGCTGGCGATCTCCAGCGCAAGAAAAGCAAAGAAGCCGGCCACCACCGCTAAGATAACCTGGCCGTTCACAAAAGCGCTGACCGCTCTGTACATCCGTTCCAAGATTATTTTCTGGCGCTCGCGTTGCTTGTTGTTGCGAAGTGTACCCAGATATAGCTTGACCCACTTCGGACCCTCTACCAGCATCATGAAGGTCAGGACCAGGACTACAAAGAACGAAACCACGGCTTCCACTATCCGTCTACCAGTGTCGAGGATCTTGGTGCCAAAGTTCCCATAATTGGATGTAAAGTCTCTGGCCCCCTGAGTCAACTTTTCATCTAGGTCATAGCGTTTGGCTGCCCGAGCGAGCGACGAGTCCTGCCTTTGAAAATTTTCGATGGTTTGAGGAACGTCTTTAATAAAATCACGGGTCTGGCTTACAAGTGGCGGTATGATCAGGGCAAAGAAAGCGCTCAGGAATACCACGACCATCAGGTAGGCTACTGCCGTAGCTCTCACGCGGCTTTGAATATGGAGGCGCCGCCGTATCCAGCCGACTACTGGATTAAGGGCCAAGGCCAGGAAAATCGCCCCGGCAATCAAAGTCAAGACGTGGGTTATATTGCCGATGAAACGATAAGCCAAAATGGCTGCGATTACCCACAGGATTGTCCGCACAATTGTGCGGTTAGAAATGCTGACTGTAGCTTCCTTATGTTCCATGACGTTAATTATGCCGGCTCCGGCCAGCTTTAGCAATTGCCCCCTTATATACTTTTACCAGATTGGGGCCGACAGTTTCAATATCATATTTTCTAACTAGTTCGCCTTGCCAGGAGTGGATATCAGCAGCCAATTGTTCATCAGTTAAAAATTTTTTTAGTATCAAGGCGAATTGCTTAGCGTCTTTAGGGTCAAATAAGGTTTCCGGCCGTCTGCCTAGTACGCTGGCGTAACCCGGATTATTGCCGCCAATCGTAACTCCAGCGCCGGCGGCCATCGCTTCTATCAGTACAATGCCAAAACTTTCACCACCCAGCGATGGGAAACAGGCGATAGCCGCGCTGGCTAAAAGCTTCGGCTTATCCTGCTCATTAATGAATCCCTGGAAGCTGACGGATGACCCCAGATGATTATCGTTAACAAAACTCTCGAGTTTTTTTCTCTGGGGCCCGTCGCCGGCAATGCTTAGTTTAGCTTCAGGCATAGTTTCTCGCAGAATTTTAAAAGCTCGCAGCAGCTCCTCACAACCTTTTCTCTTTACCAGCCGTCCTAAAAAAACTATGTGATATGGCGCGGGTTTGCTTTTAGCTGTGCTAAATCGCTCCAACTCCACTACGTTGGGTAAAATTTTACTGCTTACGCCAAGATATTTACTGGCGAAGCCGGAGGCGGCGTCGCTCACGCTTAGGACCATGTCAAAACGACGCAGGGTGCCAAAGCATAGTATTCTTAAAAAACGAGTGCCGACTCGGGCCAGTATTCCTGCTGGATAAATATGAAAGGTACCTAAGATCGCCGTTTGTGATTTAGCCCTCTTTATGACTCTGCCGGCCATGATCGGCGAATATGGCATTTGGACGTGCAATACGTCGAGTTCACGCCGTTCTAAAACCTGATTGATGCTTTTTTTGCCAGCCGGCAAAGGGGTGCTAACCCGATTAGCATTAAAAGGGACTTTTAGATTCCTAGACAGGCTATAGACCGGCGCTCCCGCCCATTCT
>Ga0209542_10015156_pt1 | contig 12987 bp, 14 predicted proteins | sample RifCSPhighO2_01_FD_184028 | JGI IMG/M metagenome (GOLD analysis project Ga0209542, IMG submission 184028) | Soil microbial communities from Rifle, Colorado - Rifle CSP2_plank highO2_0.1 (SPAdes) (version 2) | ecosystem: Environmental > Terrestrial > Deep subsurface > Rock core/Sediment ... | reverse complement strand
AAACACAACCGTGCCGACGGCTGGTTGTCGGCGGCGGTTGAGAACACCTGCGTTTTAGCCGTAGGCACGGTTGTGTTTTTCGGTATCATGGACGTCGCCACCGCGCCAAGCGTTTCAATGCTCAACGTAAGAGGCGTAACATCAAGGAGCAAAATATCTTTTACGTCGCCCTGCAAAATTCCCGCCTGCACAGCCGCGCCTATCGCCACAACTTCATCCGGATTTATTCCCTGGTGAGGCTCTTTTCCAAAAAGCTTCTTTACGGCTTCCTGCATAGCGGGCATGCGCGTTTGCCCGCCAACCAAAATAATTTCGTCAATCTCTCCCAGCTTGAAGCCGGCGCCCTTTGGCGGCGCCGCGGTAACCGTTTCTTCCACAAGTTTGACGGAACGGTCAATATATTCCTTGACCAGTTCTTCCAATTTCGCGCGCGTCAGTTTCATCAGGAAATGCTTTGGGCCGGATGAGTCGGAACTTATATAGGGCAAATTTATTTCGGTTTCAAACACTGTTGAAAGTTCGTGCTTGGCTCGCTCCGCCGCCTCTCTAAGCCGCTGAAGGGCCAGCGGATCTTTCACGATATCAATTCCCTCCTGTTTTTTGTATTCGGCCGCAAGATATTCGTTTATTTTTTTGTCGAAATCGTCGCCGCCCAAGTGCGTATCGCCCCCTGTCGCTTTAACCTCCACGGTGTCATCCCCGACCTCCAGAACGGAAATGTCAAAAGTCCCGCCGCCGAAATCGTAAACAACTATTTTCTCACTTTTCTTTTTGTTTAAACCGTAAGCTAAAGCCGCCGCGGTCGGCTCATTCAAAATGCGTCTCACCTTAAGGCCCGCGACCTCACCGGCATTTTTCGTCGCCTGTCTTTGTGAGTCGTCAAAATAAGCCGGTACGGTTATAACAGCTTCTTCTATTTTCTCCCCCAGTTTTTGTTCGGCGTCCGCCTTGAGTTTCCCCAAAACCATAGCGGAAATCTCCTCCGAAGTATACCACTTAGCCTGCCCTGAGCCCGCCGAAGGGTCGGACATTTTTATTTCCACTCCGCCCGAAGCGGATTCCTTTAGTTCGTAGGACAGCCAGGTCTTGTCTTTCTGCACTTCCGGATCGCTCCACTTGCGACCTATAAGCCGCTTCACCGAATAAATAGTGTTTTTGGGGTTAGTAACATTCTGGCGTTTGGCCAATAAGCCGACGAGCCGTTCGCCTGCTTTTGATATCGCGACTATTGATGGCGTAGTGCGGTTGCCTTCGCTGTTTTCCACTATTTTCGGCTCCCCGCCTTCCATAACTGCCATCGCCGAGTTGGTTGTCCCCAAATCTATACCCAATATCTTAGCCATGTTATTTTAATTTATTTTTCCTTATTTTAATAATATTTCAACAAATCAATACACTAAAAAAGAACTAATATTTACACTAATAAACACTAAGGTTTTGAGAAGGTTTGTGCCACTTCGTGTTTATATTCGTGTAATTTAGTGTTTAAAGTCATGTTCCATGACTTTTGCTAATCTTCACCCTAGCAGGCCTTATGACCTTTCCGTGAAGCGTATAGCCCGCTTCCAGCTCGTCCAGTATCTTATCCGGCGGACCGTCTCCCGCTTCCGTGAGCAACGCCTCGTGCAAAGCGGGATCAAAGCCATCTCCTTTTTTAACCGCTATTTTTTCCAACCCGTATCTCTTCAAAGCGTCATATATCTGCGCTCTTATTATATGCATCCCTCTCTCGGCAGCGCTGCCTTTTTCGGTTGTAGTAAGCGCCAGATCAAAACTGTCCAGTGTTGGCAACATATCTTCCATCATAGCCGCGTGGCTGTATTTCAAAACATTTTCCAGACGCGCCGCCTCGTCTTTTTTGAAATTGGAGAGGTCGGCAAGCGCTCTTTTCCAGCCGTTCAGGTATTCATCTCTTTCTTTTTCACAATTTCCAAGCTTATCAGCCAGTTCTTCTCCACCGCCGGTTTCATTATTTTCCATGTTTTCTTTTTTTTCTTCTTTTTTGTTTTCGTCTTCTTTATTCATAATTCGTAATTATTAATTCGTGTTTGATATCGCTTCCTCTAACGCCTTGAACACGCGCAAGTTTTTTTCGTAATCCATGCGCTTGGGGCCGATGGCGATTAAAAGTATTTTATCTCCATCCACATTGTAAGTTCCGTAAACCGCCGACAAATGTTCCGAACGCATAAATTGATTTTTTTTGCCGATTGAAACCCCTGGCTCACGCACCTCGTTTTTACGGCCCATGAATTTCTTGGCCCTCTCATCCAAAACTTCAAAATCCTCGGCTATTTCTTTGAAAACCGCAAGTTCGTTTGTTTCCAGGCATCCGAAAAGCTCGTCCAGACCGCTTTTGTAAGCAACGTCCTCCCCTGCCATGGCACAAACGCCGAGCGTGTGCATAGTATCCGAAAAATCGTGAACAAAATCACGCATCTCTCCGGCAAGGAAAGACTCCCCCAATTGCCTGAAGTGTTTTAACGCCGGCTCTTCCGCGACGTTTTGCCAGGTTTCGCCGGCAAAAAGTTCATAAGCCTTGTCTGTCGGCACGCGGCCGCCGGAAGTGTGAAATTGGGAAAGCCACCCATTGTCCGTAAGTTCGCTCAAAACCGCCCGAATTGAAGCCGGTTTTATCCCAAAATCGTAATTCGTGTAAAGTTCTTTTGAGCTTACCGGCTCGCCTCTCTTGATGTAGTCGTTCACGAGCGCCAGTAATATATCTTTTTGCCTATCCCCTAAACTTACCATTTCAAGAAATTATACCAATTGGCACTCTAGAGTCAAGAGTGCCAAAACTTGCTCGTCAGGGATTTTCTACCAGCACCACAGAACAGCCGAGCATAAAAGTACTTTGGTGCTCGGCTGAAATTGCGGACAATTTCGATAGGTGCTATACGAAAATCCCCCCTCGCTAGGGGCGGACTGAATTACAGGTTCTAGCTCATGGCTATCTTATACCCATGCCGGGCGGGACTTCTTTGTCGGGTATGAGCAAAACCGGCCCCTCATCGCCGGAGGCGGCGAGAAGCATCCCCTGGCTTTCCAAACCCATCAGTTGGCGGGGCTCCAGATTCGCGACAATCACGATTTCTTTGCCGATTAAGTTTTCCAGCTCGTATGTCTTGCCGATGCCCGCAATCACCTGCCTAACGGCAGGCAGGCCTGCTTCATCTTTCTCCCCCGAATCAACCGCTAGTTTCAAAAGCTTATCCGAATTTTCCACCCGCTCCGCGGAAATAATTTTGACAATCTTTAATTCAATTTTTTTAAAATCGTCAAAAGAAATCATAGTTTTATTAACTGGTATCCTAATGCCAATATTTATACAAAATTCTGTCTTCGTTTTTTATTTTATTTTCTAAATCTAATTTATTCAAATGGGGAAATCTCCCAAAATAGTATTTCCAAACCGATTGTCGAGACGGATTAGTTAGTAAAAATTGCACGTGCTTCCAGTGGATACTTTGGAGAAAAACCGCAATAACCAAACTCTTTTTTTGCCGAAAACGCTTGAGTATGCGCTCAATGTTTTGTGCCATGATCCGTTCGCGGACGTAGAGATACTCCCAAAACCACAGTTGTCGCCTAGCGACAGCATAAGGAACTTTTCTATATCTTTTGTAGCCATGAAAACGCAATTCTTTCGGAGCGTCAACGTTGTACAGCAGCACGTCGTGGCCGGCGCGCCACAATTTCTCTATATTTTCCCAGACATAAACGTCCGAGAGCGCGTATGGAACTTTCTTGGCTGTACGACAAAGATTTCGCTTGATCTTTTCTATCTCTTTCCATGGTTTTTGCCCAGGACTTCGACGGTTAAAATTTTCTAAGAAGCTATTTTGTTCGGCCGGTAGCTCAAAAAAAATAACGTCGGGTTTATATCTGGAAACCACCCTCGCTTGGCGCAAATCAACGCGCCCGCCCTCCTCGCAATTTACCTGAATAAATCTAGGTTTCACAAATAACGAGTCCCCTATTTAGAATCAAAGGCGCTTGTCGGTCAGTTTCTTTTCGATGGCCAAAACGCGTTTTTCCAAAACCATAAACTCGTCGCGCCCCACTTTTTCTTTCAATTCGTTGCGTATCAAATGCAATTCGTCAAATACCGCGTCAAATTTAACGTCAACTTCTTGGAACCTTTCCTCCATTTTGACATCCAGTTTATCTATTTTGGCATCCAGCGCCACATGCCCCTCCACAACTAAATCCAGTTTGGACTCGATGTTTTCAAGTACCATGCCTATCCCCCGCTCGTCTTGTGGCTGTTTTTGTGGTTTATTTTTAGCCATATATTTATTATTAAAATTATACCGCATGAAATTCTATTATGCCAACCTCTGCCACGTAATTCATAATTCCTACTTCATTATTCTACAGTCAGTTATTCTTCAATCTCTTTAACTTTACTCCCAAGCATCGTCTCTATCTCCCCATTGTGCTTGTCCACGATTTTCTGGACTTTTTCTTTAAGCTTGAACTTTTCGCCTTCGCCGATTTCTTTTTTCTCTTCGGCAGTTTTGAGTTCTTTCATCACATCGTCGCGGAGAAGGCGTATTTTTATTTTCGCTTCTTCTGTGGTTTTTTTAACCAGTTTCACCATCTCCTGTTTCCTTTCGTCGGTCAAAGACGGAAAATTGAGCCGTATCATATTACCCTCGGTGTTTGGCGTCATTCCCAAGCCGGAATCCTGAATCGCTTTCGAAACAGGCCCCAGGGCGTTCTTGTCCCAGACGGAAATCGTAATCTCCCGTGGCGGATTGATACCGATAGTGCCCAGCGCTTTTACTGGCATCATCTGCCCATAATAATCAACCTTGATATCCTCCACGAGCTTCGTCGTGGGGCGGTTGGTCCTTAACACAGCCAAGTCCTGCTTTAATTTGGCCGATGTTTCGGCCAGCTTGCCGTCAAACTCCTTAAATTCTTTGTCCATGCCTTAATAATACCCAAAGTAACAAAAATTCCAAGCGCGAGCGCGAAGAACCCAGCCTGTGCGGACTGGGTTCTTATAATTCGGGCTTCGCTTGTTTTGTGGTTTTGTCCGTACGGTAGCCCCGCCTGCCGTCTGCCTAAAAGAATAGAGGTTTTCGTACAGCGCCCCTGCCCGCCGGCAGGCAGGTCCACAATTTCAGCCCCGTTAGATTGCAATCTAACGGGGCTGTTCTGTGGTGCTGGTAGAAAACCTCTGTGAGTAATTATTTGCCCGCAGTTGTTCCCGCGATTACCACTTTGCCATCCCCGGAAACATAAAGAGCGCTCACGGGGCGCTGGGTAGAAAAAGGTTCTTTTATCTGCCAGTGGACACCTCCATCATCACTGATATAAATCCTGTAGCCGTTCGACATATAGATAATCCCGTTCGCAACCGTAAGGGCCCCAATCGGCGCCTGAGGCGCGACAACCGTGTTTACATTATTCCAACTAACTCCTTCGTTAGGAGATCTGAAAATACCCGATACGGATGCTATATAAAGCCCCCTGGTGTCTTCATTCAGAACAAGCTTGACCGACTGTGAACCAAAACCAAAAAACGAAGAGTTGTTCTGGACCGCGGCCCACCCCGAACCGGAATTTTTCATTATCTGGCCCCCAGCAAGAGTCACGAATATCGTGCCCCCGTTTTTTGACAAACTAATGTCCGCTATTCCGCCGTCAAAATTTTTGATCTTCTCAAAGTCGTTGGCCGCGAAACGATAGCGCAAAAGACGGCCGTCGGAGGTCCCCATGTACAAAAATCCGTTATCGGCCGCCATAGCCCGCACCGCGACTTGCGGCTCGTCCCAGACAGAATCCACCGAAAAGAAGTTGTCGGTAGTTTTATAAACGTAGCCGTGGTTGTTTTTCAAAGCCGATATAAATATGGCGGAGCTTCCCGGCTGGAAAGTAAAACCGTAAACCACCGTACCCGAGTCTATTTTTTTCTCCAAGTCGGTAAAGCTGTACCAGTTTACACCCTTATCTTTGCTTATGAGTAGACCGCTGTTTGTGGCCGCGTAATAAAAAATGCCACGGTTAACGATGCCGGAAATGTTGGGAACGCCGGAAGCGTGTACGGCCGCATCTTTGAAGGTGTCCCCTCCATCCATAGAAATAGTTAAGAGCCCGGCCATTCCCGCGGCTACAGCACCGGTATCGGTGCCTCCGGCTCCGCCAGTCACATTTGTGGCCATACCAATAATATTCGGCAAAAAGACGAATATTGCCGCCAATATTATTATTGCAAAAGCTATTTTGAGACCTGTTTCCATACGAAATTATCTTACGAACGTACGAAATTATACGAACGTACGAAAGGAAAGGAGACCCCTTTTCGTAGTTTCGTATTTTTTCGTATTTTCGTATGAAATATGGATTAATGCTTATTAAGCCATATACTACCACAAACTGCTTAAAAATTCAAGTTGTAGGCGTTTATTCAAGGAATAAGTCCCCAAAAGCCGCTTTCTCTCCAAAATGGCGCGGATAAGGCGCGAATTCTTTATTTTGTTTTTTTGAAGCTCAATAATTAAATCGTCCAGAAACGGTTGCGTGAGATCGCCGCCGTCATCGTCCTTTTCCGTCACGTTTTTGATTATGGCGCTGCGTTCACGCCTGCCCACCACTAAAAATTGTTTGCTCAAACTCGCGGCCCTTACGTTTGTGGCCGCGTAGGCGCTTCTGGCAATATGAACTTTTTGAAATCTTGAGACAATAGTCGGGAGAAGCCCCTCTGCTCCCCTAGCCGTGAGAAGAATCAAGGCGTGAGGAGGCGGATCTTCGGAAATTTTTAGGATTGCGTTCTGCGCTTCCTCCGTCATAGCTTCTCCGTTATTTATAACAACTGTCCGCTTCGCGCTCCTCGCTGGCCTTCGCCACAAAAAATCCCTAATGCTTCTTATGGAGTCTATGCCTATGGAACCGGAAGCTCTTCCATCGATAGAAAGAAGGTCAATCGGAGTACCGCTAGCTTGCTCGTCGCCGAATTCTATAAAGACCGCGACAGCCCGGGCGGTTTCTTTGAGTTCTTTATCGTTTTCCCCGAAAAGAATATAGCCGTGGGCCAAGTTGCCGTCCCTGGCAAGATCAAAAAGTTTTTTAACGGAGTCGAACATCTTTTGCTATAAGTCAAAAGTTAAAAATCAAAAGTCAAAATTGTAATTCAAAATTTAAAAGTTCTGAAATTTTTACTTTTAACTTGAACTTATGAGTTTTGTCTTTTGAATTTTGAACTCAATATTATCTCTTATTAAGCAGCGTCCTCTTGTAGACATCAATATGATTCAGGATCAGCCCCGTTCCTTTCGCCACGCAATATAACGGCTCTTCGGCAAGATAAGTCGCGACACCCAGAAGGCGCTCAAAAAGCTCCCCCAAATGGCGCAGCTGGGAGGCCCCGCCCGACAGGAGAATTCCCTTTTCCATTACGTCCGCCACTAGTTCCGGGGGCGTTTCGTTAAAAACCCTCTGTACCGCGGAAGCTATGTCAATAAGATGCGGGTTTAGAGCCTCGGCTATTTCGTTGGAATTGACAATCAGGTCTTTCGGCAGGCCACTCACCAAGTCCCGTCCGCGAAGCTGGAACTCCAGCCGGTTCTTCGAGGGTAGCGCCGAACCAATTTCTATTTTAATTTGTTCCGCCGTTTGTTCCCCTATAGCTATCGCGTATTTCCTTTTAATGTAGTCCATTATCGCCTGGTCAAATTTGTTGCCGGCGATGCGCACGCTCGCCCACGAAACAATGCCCCCCAAAGAAACAATGGCGACCTCCGATGTGCCGCCACCGATATTCACTATCATATTCCCCGAATGCGCGTTTATGGGAACGCCGGCGCCCAAAGCCGCGAGTATTGGTTCTTTGACTACGAAAGCTTCCCGCGCTCCGGCCTCTCGCGCCGCGTTTATGACGGCGCGCCTTTCGGTTTGTGTAATGCCCGCCGGCACGGAAAGCACTACTTCCGGCTGGAGAATATTAAAAGAGCCGATGGCTTTGGAAATAAAATACTTAAGCATCGCCTTCGTGATGTAGTAATCGGCAATCACGCCATCTTTCAAGGGACGATAAGCGACGATATCTTCGGGGGTTCTGCCTATCATATCTTTGGCCTCACGGCCTACGGCAAGAACCGTATTGTCGGGAAGAGAGAGCGCCACAATTGTCGGCTCATTGATAATAAAGCCCTTTGACGGGACAAAGACGATTGTGTTTGCCGTACCAAGATCAATGCCGATTTTGCTTATGAACATGCCAAATTTATTTAAATTTTACGAGCGGAGCGAAGTCAAGTTTTATCATAAACTTGAGCACCCCGCACCTTTTGCAGCTAGGATTATAGTTTAACATTTTGATAAAGGCGTAGCCGCCTCGCGGCTCTGATTTTTCTTCATCACTATCTTTGCCACAAAAAGTGCGGGGTAGGGGTTTGTTGATAAATTTTTATCGTCATACTCAAAAATTTATACAAAGCCCCTACACTTCTCTAATAATATTCGCTCCCAGCTCCTTAAGCCGTGTATCAATATTTTCATAGCCGCGGTCAATTTCTTCGATTCCATCTATAACGGTTTCGCCGTTTGCGGTCAAGGCCGCGATAATATGGGCCATGCCCGACCTCAAGTCGCGCACGACGACGTTTCCGCCTTTGAGCTTCGACTCGCCCGATATAACGGCGCTATGCATATGGTTACATTGATTGAAGCGACAGTTCAATTCTCCCAGACACTTTGAAACTACTTTAATATCAGCGCCCATTAAATTCAAGTCGCGCGTATATCCGAAACGGTCTTCATAGACTGTTTCGTGAATTATAGACACTCCCGGAGCCTGGGTCAAAACCACGGCAAGCGGCTGCTGCCAGTCGGTCATAAATCCGGGGTGCGTATCGGTTTCTATGTGCGCGCTCCTAAGCTCGCCCCGCCGCCTGAATTCTATACCCTCCGGCCGCACTTCGTACTCCCCGCCTATTCTTCTCACGACATTCAGAAATGTGAGGAGGTGCTCCTGCGCCGCGCCTTTCACAAAAATGTTCCCGCCGGTAGAAAGCGCGAGCGCAGCGAAGGAAACGGCTTCGTTGCGGTCGGGCATAATTACGTGGCTCGCGCCGTAAAGCTTTGGAACGCCTTCTATATAAATAACCCGGTTCGTACCGGGCTCTATAATCGCGCCCATCTTCTGCAAAAATTTTACAATATCAATAATTTCCGGCTCAACCGCGGCATTTTGAATAACTGTTTTCCCCTTGGCAAGAACCGCGGCGAAAATTATATTCTCCGTTGCTCCGACGGAAGGGTACCGAAGCGCGATTTTTGTCCCAGTAAGGCCATGAGGCGCGCGGGCCCTGAAACTGTCCCCACTATCTTCAATCGCCGCACCCATAGCTCGCAGAGCTCCAAGATGAATGTCAACCGGACGAGGCCCAATTTTGTCCCCACCCAAAAACGGAACTTCGGCTTCGCCGCATCTCGAGAGAAGAGGGCCAAGCGTCAAAATAGGGATCCTGTTTCGCCTCGACAATTGGAGTTCGTTGTTTTTGATTATAGCTGGCGTTTTAATCGTGAGCCTTTTCCCGCTTACGTTAATTTGACTCCCCAAGACGCGGCAGAGTTCGGCAGTAATTTCCGTATCGCCTATAAGAGGAAAGTTGTCCAAAACACATTCTTCCTCGGTCAAAAGCGAGGCAATCATTGCCTTCGTAGCGGCATTTTTAGCCCCCTGCAAAGATATTTCTCCATTAAGCGGACTGCCCCCAAAAACCCTTAGTTTCACAATTACATTATATTTTTATAATCCTAAAAAGCAAAGTTTTTTATAAATAGACTGTGAACGGTCGTATCAAAATCACCCGCGTCCTGCAGAGCCAGAGCGGGCAACAATTTTCGAATGTCACCATAACGATATTCTACGAACAGCTCTAAACTCCTTGGAAGCTGGCCATCGCGCTCCCCGCCAGCCCGAACGGACACCTCCGCTCGGGCTTTTTTAAACAAAGGTGCCATATAATCAATTTTGTTCTATAATAGTAAACGTGCTTCGAACTTTGACTTGCAGCAAAAAATACGATACTTTTTAAGCGTTACAAATGCCTCTAGGACTACGACGGGTAATTTTTTACTTCTTCGTTCTTGTTTTCCTTTTTATAGGCGCTTCTTTGGTTTTATATTCTCAGGGGTACAGGTTTGATTTTCGGTTATTCAAAGTTGAAAAAATCGGGGGCATATTCGTTAAATCGGCACCGGAGGACGCCAGCATCACGCTGAATCAAAAACCCATCCAAAATAAAAGCTGGCTGCTTCAAAGTGGAACGTTAATAAACGACCTTACGCCCGGAAATTATCATCTGGTACTCGCGAAAAGCGGCTACCACACCTGGACCAAAGACCTGGTTGTGGAACCCTCTATCGTCACCGAAGCCGATTTTGCCGTGCTTCTCAAAGACACTCCTCCGAAGAACTTGAAAAATGGGGCAGCGGATTTTTGGTTGCAAAATAGTGTTTTGGTATATAAAAACGAAAAGAATAAATTAAGCTACGTCCCAGGCGGCTCCGACGAGAAAGTTATAACCACGGGCGACGATTTTGTATCTCTCAAGGATGAGGGGGGCCTTATGATCACAAAAAACTCGTCTTCTTCCGATACCTTCTTTGTGATAGACGCGACCAAAACAGCGCCGCTTAATGTAAACACGGTGTTTAACAAAGCCCGGGCTGCACTTGGAGACACCTCCAAAAAAACGGTTATAAAAAGGGTTGACTTCGACCCTACCGACAGCCAAAGATTGTTGGTCCTCACGGATAAAGGCGTCTATCTCCTGGGCCTTCAAAACTCAAGCCTGCGGATTATTTACGGATCAGAACCGAAATTCTTTTCCGTCACCTCCGACGGCGCCATGTGGCAAAATGCCAAACAAGAACTTGTGAGTTTTGGTTCGCTTAACAACGGTCTTAAAACTATCGGCGCATACGACGATAACATCATCGCCGTAGACCAAGTAAGCGCCTCCCCGTCAAACCTCACGGCTGTCTTGCAAAGCAACGGAACGTTCTCCATATCCGGCGGCAGTATTGGCGAGAAAAAGACAATCGCCGACAAAGCGGCTCTTATGAAGTTTTCGCCAGACCAGCAAAAACTGGCATTCATAGACCACGACGGCAAAATAAATATTATGTATTTTTACGACAAAAAGAAAAGTAAGGCGTCCTATAGGTTGCCGGACATCAAAAAAATGGACGAAGTTGAATCTTTTGTTTGGTACAAAGACTCAAACCATCTACTAGTCAGGCTTGTGAATGGTAAGCTCTACTTTACAGAAAACGACGACCGATTGCCGTTAAATGCAGAGGTAATTTCCGAAAATGTCAAAAAGTATTTTTATGACGCCGGATCCAGTAGCGTTTTCTTCCTAAAAGACGCGGATTTATTCCAGTTTGTTTTTTGAACGCCGAGCAAAGACAAGAACGGCTAAAATTCCTCCAAGCAAATCATCAACCAGATCTTTAAAGATATCCGCGACATCGTATCGGTTGCTTTTGAACATATCTAACAGAGCCGACAACAATCCGGGTAAACGCGCCGAATAATTTCTTAGAAACACTCCGTTTAGAAATTCCCATAACTCCCACAAAACACCAACGAGCGCGACAAAACCCAGGCATAGGATAGCAAATATAAAGACGCCGCGGATACTTGTGATATAACCCGATAAGTCTCCCTCCACTTCGCTTCCAATTTTTATCGGCACAACTTTTTTAAAAAACCAGATGAAAACCATGGCCACCCAAAATCCGCCGGCAATGTGCAAAAGTATATCCAAACTCCAAAACCCCCAATACCAGCGCTTTTCGGCAGCGAGTACGTAAACTGCCAGAATAACTACCGGCGTTATTAGAATATATTTTTTGGATAGAAAAAAGTTCATTTTTATTGTTCGGGTCGCAAACTACTGAAATTCTAACTAAATTACGTTCCGGCCACAAACTCCCGTAAAAAAGAGCCGGCCACCAGAATTACCCTGGTGGCCGGCCCGTGTGTACGGCATGGGTTAACGAAGCTAATGTTTTGCTCGTTTTTTTATTTACTAACGCCAAATCTATTCGACTTCCGATGACTCAGTTGATTTGTTCTTCATTCCCAAACTACTGGTTTCAAAGTCGGCTAAATTTTTAACCGCCTCTTTAAAATTTCCTCCGGCTTTTACAACTTCTTCTTTTAATTCTTCGTATCTTTGATTAAGTTCGTTGGCTTCTTGCTGAGATTCGCCCATCATCCCCGACGCTGTTTTTTCTGCCGAGCGCAATCGCCACTTTGATAAAGCGACATCGAGATTTGCGGGTAGAAGATCTATGACGGTGAGGATGCCGGATATTGGGCTATCTTTAAAGTCTCTCCTGAATTCGGCCAGGTGTTTATCTCTGCGCTCTCTATCTTTTTCAAGACCAACTTGTTCAACGCGAACACTTTTATTGGCTTTTTCGTATTTCTGGCGAGGGCTCAACCTGGCTGGTTGTTCAAAGTTCATAATTTTAAATGGTTAATTGTTTATTAATTTTTTGACCTTATTTATAATATAATACAAAGAACTTCTCGAAGTAAACAAAATCCCCTTTTACAGGTGATTTTGTTTATGCAATCAGAGACCGGAGGCCCATAAAGCGCGTTTACCTCTTTGACCACTTCGGGTCGGCCTTCGGCCTCTTTAAAAACCCCCGGTTTTTAACGTTTTCCGACACGAGAGGACGCTTCCGCTTCCTCCCGACCCCTTTCCCACCTCACTGCGTCAAAACGCTATTCTAGCGTTTTGACCATTACGGGTCGCGAGTCGCTATACAGCAACTCGCTCTTTGAAACCCAGCGGTTTCAATACTTCCGCCACGGGAAAACTCCCGTTTTCCCGACCCCTTTCCCACCTCACTGCGTCAAAACGCTATTCTAGCGTTTTGACCATTACGGGTCGCGAGTCGCTATACAGCAACTCGCTCTTTGAAACCCAGCGGTTTCAATACTTCCGCCAC
>Ga0209542_10015154_pt1 | contig 12988 bp, 9 predicted proteins | sample RifCSPhighO2_01_FD_184028 | JGI IMG/M metagenome (GOLD analysis project Ga0209542, IMG submission 184028) | Soil microbial communities from Rifle, Colorado - Rifle CSP2_plank highO2_0.1 (SPAdes) (version 2) | ecosystem: Environmental > Terrestrial > Deep subsurface > Rock core/Sediment ... | reverse complement strand
TCTTTACCAATTACCGCTTTACTGTACCGCTTCCTTGAGCCCTTTGCCGGCGCGGAATTTCGGTTTTATCGAAGCGGCGATTCGAATTTTCTCGCCGGTTTTCGGATTTCGGCCATCGCGCGCCGCCCGTTTCATCACACGGAACGATCCGAAGCCGGTTACCGCCACCTCTTCTCCACGAGCCAATGTCGCGGTAATCGTGTCAAACACGGCTTCCACCATCCGCTGGGTCTGGGCTTTGACCTCCATTCCCGTCGCTTTCATTACGGCATCTACCAAGCCATCTTTTGTCATCTTTTTGGATAGCTTTTAGGTTTTAGTTTTGAGCTTTGAGGTATATTCTAGGGGTGTCGTTTCTCAAAGCTAACAGCTCACAGCTAAAAGCTCGTTTCACTCGACCTTTTCCATATGCTCCCAGTATAGCAAGCGCAAGGGGTAAAGGCAAAGGGGGTGCAGATATGCTGATACGAAGATATGCGGATATGAAGATATGAGGGCGAGTTAATATCGCATATCTTACATATCTCCTCATATCTCCGCATATCCTACCGTATCCCCAATTCCTGCAATATCGGGAGGAGGTCCTCGTAGGATTTGCTCGTCGTAATATCAAATCCCTTGATTGCTACGGAAATGTACTCCCGCGCGAGGTCGTGCTTACCGGCAAAGAAATAGGCGATGCCAAGCTTGATGCGCGTTTCTTTGTCTTCTTTCATTTTAAGCGATTCCTGGTAGAGCTCGATTGCTTCGTCAATATGGCCCGCATTCGCGAAGAAATTTGCGACGACCAATGGTTCCTGCGCGTTTTTCCAGGCCCTTTCGAGTTCAAGCGTCGTTTTGATTTCTCGGTACCCTGCTTCAGACTGGTCGTTGGCGAAAAGCACAAGTCCGTAGTAAAAATGGGCATCGGGAACCTTTGGGTTCAATGCAAGCGCATATTTCAAGAGAGCGAGTGCGCCCACATAATCCTTCCGTAATGTTTTGGTCTTTGCCCAAGAAAAATAAACTTCTTGCCGATTCGGTGACAGTTCGAGTGCCACCTTTGCTTCGCGCTCTGCCGCGTCCAGATATGTTTCGGGGTCGACATCAGACACTTGGTTATATACGTCAATCGCTGCATAGTGATTATATGCGTCCTGTGGATGTTCGGTGACGACCTCTTCCAATGCGCGTACCGCCAATCGCGCCTCCTCTTTCGGCACCTTATCGGGATTATAGAAATACGCTTCCGCGACCGCGAATGCGTAATCGCGCTTCAGCGCCCAACGGAATGGCGACCACGGTGCAATTGCCGCTTTGAAACTCGCTACGGCTTCCGATATGCGCCCCACGCGGAAATATTGGAAGCCATAATACTGGTCATAGGTAGCAATAAGCGTTCTCCCGTTCACTATATACGCCGGGACAAGCGAACAAAGCGCGATTCCTGCTGTTATGTATTTCATCGAAAGTGGCGAAGGAATCTTCTTTCTGTCGCTAGATGCGCTGTGTGCGCGGGTGCCGTTTTCTTCTTTCTTGCGCGTTACGTCTCTCTGATATAAACCGTCTGCGATGCCCCCGATAAGCGCAAGGATGAGGAGGGGTCCAATGGTGTCAAATATAAACACACTCCTCGCGAGATATCCGACAATCGCCGCAGTTGCAACAGTCGCGAACAACCGATCGCGCGATCTCCATAGTTCGAAAATGAGCGCCGCGATGACTCCGAAGAATGCAAGCAAGAGTAATACGCCACCGTTTACAAGATATTCCAAAAACATGTTATGCGGCTTATCAAATCTTGTTTCTTGGTAATTGGCTTCAAGCAATTTAGGATCGTACTGTTTGTTGAATACCACGTTGAAATTCTCCCATCCCCATCCAAATACCGGTCGCTCGAGAAAACCTCTCCATGCGATTCGCATGGTAATGAAGCGCGGCTGAAGACCTCTGTCTGAAAGAGAAATTTCTTGGAATCGGTTGAGTCCCGGTACTCCTCGCCAGAAAGAAGCCGTGCGAGTAAGCCAGAATACCGCTCCGAGCGCACAGATGCCGATGCCGAATATGGCATACGCCTTTTTTCTTCCAAGCCATCCTGTCGCGCCCTCCGGCGGCGCGAAAATAAAGAGTCCCGTGAGCGCCCCGATTCCCGCGGCAAGACCCAAAATATCTCCGCGCGTCTGCGCATTCATGAGCGCAACTGCCGCAATAAGTATCTCCATTACGAGAAATGCCTGCGTACCTCTACCCGTTCGCTCGATAGAACGAAAACGATCGTACAAAAGATATATTCCTAACATAATATTCAAGACAAGATATCCCGCAAGAAAGGTGGGGTTGCCGAAAGTTGCTCCCGGCCTGTCTCCAACGCTCTCTTGCAAGAGCAGATTGGGATTCACGAGCTGGAACAATGCCAGAACGCTCACAAGGGCCGCTGTGCCTAAAGATGCGGCAAGCAAACGCCGCCAGTTCAAGGCGGGAAAGATTGAAGCGATGACGAATACAAGCGCATAGATATGCAAAAAGAAAAATAACCCCGTCGCGCGCTCCTGGGTTGACCAAAAGCTTCGTGCGGCGTCAACGCCCGTAATGGACGTGATGCCGAACGCTACGAGAAACACGAGTATCGCGATACCGAGCACGGTTTTCTTCGGACGATAGCGGGGCTCCACGACGAGCAGCGCCACCCACGCAAAAAAAAGAATCTCGACGAGCCCTTGGAAGAATGCGGCTTTTGAAAGGATGTAGGGATATACCCCCTTCCGCAGATAGAAAAGAGGCGTAGCAATCACTATCACGTAGAGTAATCCGCGTATGAAGCGTATAAGCGCAGCTCCTGGCATTCCTTCCATTGTACAGACACAATTCGTAAAGCACAAAGCCCCCGTGAGGGGGCTTTGTGCACCGACCAACGGTATCTCTCAAGAATACCGGAGGCGGGATTGGTTCGTGCGCTAGCTGCCGAGACCAGTAGACACCGAGTTCAGCTGGATCGGAACAACTACGTTGGACCCGAGCCCAACAGCCGTTGCAGCCGTGCCATCGAGCGCATCGGTGAACTGAATATCGGTACGAGCGTTGATGGTCGCCGTCAGGTCGCGCGAAACGTTTGACCCTGCAGCCTGTATCTTCGTGCCATCAACCTTGAGCGTCCAGCTCCTTGAGGAGCCGCCGTTGACGATCTGGCCTGCGGTGGTTACACCGAGGTTGAAGGTAATCGCACAGGTGTTGCTGCCGTTGCACGCTGTTGAAGAAGTCGTGTTGGCAGTACCCAAAGTATTACCGCTTTCGTCAACAAGCGTGACGCCGTCCAAGAACGTAGAAATGGACGGAGCCGTACCGCTGAAGGTGACCACAACGCTGTTAATCGCCGCGCTACCCGCAGAATCCGCCGAGAAGGTCAGGGTTGCCAAATTGACAGCCGAGGACCGAGCAAGCGAAGTTGCGATCGGGGTCGCCGAGAGGGCGATCTTGCTGCGGAGAATGGTCTTTGTGGGACCAACCGCCGCGCCAAGCGACACCGCCGAAGTAGCGTTTGACGTGTTCCCGAGCGCGTTCACCGTTTCACCGGCGAACAAGTCGTTGTCCGTGTCGGTCGAGGAAGCGATCCTGAAGACGTGCGTGGTGTTATCCGTCGCACCGCTTGAGCTGTACGTGGACACGTCGCCTTTCAGGAGCACCGAGACAGAGTTGGACTGCGGAACCACGATCGGGCTTGCGAAGTTGAACTTGTAGTAGTAGCCGCGCCCGGGGAGCGTTGAAGACGCCGATGTATTTACGGAGCCTGACGTACCCAAAAGCGTGCCGTCTGCTTTGTACAACTTCACGTTGCTGAACGCCGACTTCACGGTTGACGTACCTACGACCTGGTCAAAGACGATGAGGTCGCTGATTTTCACATCTTCAATGTTTGATGTTTCCGTGAATCGGAATGTCGCAAGCGAAACCCCGGCCGTGCCCATGACGATTTGGTCGGAGGGCTGGCCGGAATCAGCGGTTACGCTGATGGTTGCCTGCCCTGCGATCACTACATCCTGCCCTGTGGTTGAGGTGCAGGAGATGGATGCGTATGAGGTGTCGCCGTTTGCCGAACAGCCTGAAAGCGTTGTGATGGTGGTCTTCGAGCCAGTCGTGGCGGAAGAGAGCACATCAGCGTACACGTCAAGCGCCACGCTTTGGCCCTTCGGTACGCTGAACTGCGTGCCAGAGAAGGTGTAAGCGGTGCTGTTTGCAAGCGTAGGCTGCATGGAACCGAACTGGGTCCCTGCAACCTTCACGAGCATGTTCGAGAACAACGCGCCTGCCGCACCGGTCGTGATGGTGACGGTTGAAACCTTCACGCCTTCAGCCGAAGAGGCGGTAAGCGTGTAGGAACCGATCCTGCGGCCGCTTGAGTTTGCCGTAAACGTCTGCGTGCCCACGCCGCTGTTCTTCGCAACCGTAAGGGCGCTTGAAGAAAACGAGAGTGAGGCGCCGTTCGCGGAACCCGTTGATGCTGTCTGGCTTGAGGTCAGGCCCTGCAAGTTGGACACGTTCGTCGTGATAAGACCCACTACCGTCCCGAAGACCGCCGTTGACTGGATGTCAGCTTTGAGCATCAAGACACGGGTCGTGTTCGCCGGAACAATGTAGTTGATCGGCGACGAACTGTTGCCGAAGCAACCGCGATACGAAGACGTTGAAATCGCCTGCGCGGTGTCCGTACAGGTAACCGCTGTGGACAACGTGTTTACCGTGGTCCCTAACTGGTCGCCCGCATCGCTTACGAGCGATACGTTCTTGAACTGGCTGTCAATGGAAAGCTGGGATGAAGCGTTCGTAATGTTCAGCCCCCAGCCCAACCACTTGACTTTCACCGCTTCGCCGGCTGCGTAGAAGGTGAATTTCGCGAGCGTGACGCCCGACTGTCCTGCAGAGAGACTGCCGGTTGGTGTATCGGTTGCAACCTGGAGCGTAATGCTTCCGGTTTTGATTGAGACCTGCGTGCCCGTATTTGATCCTGCGGAGACCGGCACATTGTACTGCGAGTCAACGCCGAGGATATCATAGGAGTTCAGAATCTCAAACTGGAAGTTGTAAGAGGGAGACCCGGCGATGTCCGCGCGCACCTGAACGCTGTTTGCGCCAGTGTTCAATTTCGCGGGAGCCGAGGCCAGATCAAAGTATGCCGTGCCATCCGCCGCCACCGAGGTAAGCGATGAGCCCGCCTGGGTGCCGTTTATGAAGAGCCGTACATTCCTGAGGTCCGACTTGTTCGCAGAGCCGATGACTTTGAAGTTCAAGCCCTGCAGCCATACCGCGCTGTTCGCCGCGGTGAAACTCCACGCGCCTACCACATTGTCGTTCGTCCCCGCGGTCACTTCCGTGCCGATGGAAGACGAGGCAACAACGAGAGACGCCAAGGAAGGATTGGAGACCGAGGTAACGGTGAAGAGATTCCCGTTTGCGGGGAATACTCCGGAAACCGCTGCCGCGGCGTTTGCCGCATCCGTCGCGGTCACATCAGCTGCGGAATCCAGGCCGAAGCTGACGGTGTTGCCCGCGGAGAGTCCCGTTGCCGGGTCAATCGCGAGTACGAATGTTCTCCGCTGTCCCGCCGCGATGTTGATCGCGAGGTTCGTGAAGACCACTTTACCGCTGGTGATGGAATTGTACTGGGAAAGCACTTTGCCGTTCTCAACCAGGTATGCGCCTGAGATTGAGCTGTCGGAAAGCACTCCGAGTTTCTTGAACTTGATGCCGGAGAGCGTAATGCCGCTTGCGGAACCAGCTACCACGTCAACCGAAAAAACTGGTACGCGAGAAGCCGCGCTGCCCGAGGACGAAATCAAGGAACCCGCTGAAGGATTGCTGGACGAAAGTCCAACGGTCAAACCCGCGCCGGGAATCGGGGTTACCGGACCTGGGGTTACCGGGCCTGGGGTTACCACCGGTCCTCCTAGCGTGGTAATTGCCGCACGGGTTTTGGGTCCGAAGTAGCCGACTGACGGCAAAATACCTTTCATCCCTTGCCATTGGGCAAGAGCTGCCTTGGTTAAGGAACCAAAGTAGGTTGTTTCATTGCCGGGAGAGCCCGCGCCGCTTCCTGCTACCAAAACTCCGTGTCCGTTTAAGAACTGCTGCAGGGCCATGACGTCATCTCCCTTCGAACCCACGGTGAGGTCGCGAGTGAAGTTATAGAATGACGAGCTGGAGCCGCCGCCTGACGCCAATTGCGCTTGCAATTGGTTGATCTGGGCGAGAAGCGCCTGAATTTGCGCCTGCAAGTCAGCCGATGATTGCGCATTTGCCGCAACCGGGGCTATCAACAGCATCGCGCCCGACATTGACACTGCGGTCACTGCCGTAAGCGACGCTGAAATAATTTTCTTGCTTAATTTACTCATTTGTTAGTTTCTTTTTTCTTTATTGCGTAATTTGTATTCTCCAAAAGATCTCTGCCCATTATCGACCGCTTCCCGTAGCCGTGAGGACGCCGGGGATTGGCAATAAACAAAGAATCTTTATGTGTCGTGTGTGATGCGAGTTCCTTAAAAATCAAAAACTCGCTTTTCAAAGCGAGGCATTCTTCACCATGACTTATAACGATAACGATGACTCCAAAAAGTCATTGTTATAGTCAATGGTCATCGTTCGCCCGCAGAGAGCGGGCGGGTGATTCAGTCCTCACTCTGAACCAAAAACCTATGCTGGGATTCTATCAGATTATCGACTCCTTGTGAAGGGCTCGTCCCAACAAAACCCACCGAGCCATTCGCCTACAAGGTAACGATGCGGCCAGGCGAAGGTTACTCGGGCTAGGCCTCTTCTGGCGTTGAGGGCCCTGGGGTGCCGAGGTCCTTGATTCTATAGTACGTAGCCGGTCCGTTCCCTATCCGCTCCACGATCCCGTCGTTTATCAAAACCTCAAGATCATATCGGATTGTTCTTTCGCTCACATTTTGCAAAGAATCCTGTAATTCCTTAATCCGGCAATTGCCGGATTTCCGAATTTCTCCCAAAATCGTGTCTCTCCTTTGCCTGATTTCATCGCTTATTTCATCCAGCGTGCTATTCACAAGGTCAATTGCAGGATTCCCGGATTCTTTTCTTACGTTTGCCGGATTCCCCTTTTTCTTCTTTTCTTTGCCGGATTGCGGCATTGAAAAAATTGCCTCTATCTCCGGATCAAGAATCTCTGGCGAATCATGACTTTCGGGAACCAACTCCTTCAAATTCTCAATTTCTCTTAAAATAATTTCTGCGTTTCCCGATGCTATCATCCCAACCGATGCACCGGCCCTAAGAAGATATGCTATGTTTTCTGCCGTTTCTAACAGTTCTTTTTTGCTACTCCCAGATGCTATGTCCAATAGTTTTATCGCTTTTTGCTCGATACTTTTGGAAAGGGCGCTGCTCCTTGATTTCGAAGCTACCCGAAAAAGGGCATAACATACTTCAAATGCCTTTTTCTTTGCCGGATTCGTATTATATTGAAAATTGATAGCCATAAATAATATGGCCCGATTATAGGGTAAATCCGGCAAAAGGTCAACCCATACACCAAACGAGGAGTGTGGAATCCTAAATATACTCCTCGTTCTGATGTGGGGGTCAACCCCGTTAGAGATCCTCGCCGTAGGCGAGGCAGCCCCGCTATGGCGGGGCTTATCTCTAACGGGGTCAATCCCTTTCGTCCATTTTTTTACCAACGCTTGCCGGATTTCCGGATATATTTTTCCGCCCGAGCAATTCCTTCAAGTGTTCCGCAGTCAAGCCGTACTCCTTCAAGCTCCCACCCGAATATTTTTTCTTTCTTGGCAAGTCCATCTTCCAACACAAACGCCAATCTCAATACGTCCTTTTCTTTGGAAGAAAGCGCCCGTACGGCCAGTTTCAGTCTTCGCATTATGGAGGGCATAAATACATATCCTCCCACGATGGTGAGGTTCGAAGGAGCATCTTTCATCACCGGTTTTTCGACGATGCGGAAAATGCGGTATAGCCTTTTGCCGATTTTCCTCGCGCCGACTACGCCGTAGCGCGACACTATTTTTTTGGGGACGCGCTCCAGGAGGATCACCGAACCATTTTGCCACGTTGCGTGCGCGATAAGAGAAGCGAGTGCAGGGACGCGTCCGAGCACGATGTCGTCGCAAAAACGCACCGCAAAGGGGCGGTTTTTCACTATTTCCGCCGCTTGTGCCACTGCATGCCCGTCTCCCAATGGCTTGTGCTGCAATCTGACATGAAACTTGAGGCTGGGAAAGAGCGTCCGAGAACGCCGCACGTACTTCTCAAATGCCGCTCTCTGAGAGGGATTTATCACAAGCACGACGTCCTTGATCTTGGCATCGCGTGCCTCTATGAGCATATAGTCAAGCAAAGGGCGCCCCGCCACCTTTACGAGAGCCTTGGGAGTGTGGATCGTAAGCGGATGGAGACGCGTACCCAGTCCTCCCACCGGCAATACCAGAGTGGTTATGTTCCTTATGGGTTTCGAGAACATGGAAATAGAATCCGCACTATCCTATACGAGCCTAAGCGAAAACTCAAGGTGCCCACGAGAGTTCAAGCGCCCTTGCTGCGTTCGCCGACCTTCCGACAACTTTGATGAGATTCGTAGACGCATCTTTGCAGCTGGTTCCGGGGAAACACGAAATGGTGACTGACGCTGAGTTCGAGAATGCCGGACCTCCTCCTCCTGCAAGCGCCGGCTTGAAAAACTGATACAACCCCCATTCAATGCCTGCATCGGCGGCAAAAATCGCTTTTGCGGAATTTACCGCATCGCTTGATTGGCGCAATTGATACACCACGAGAAGCCCCGCGACCGTGGTTGCCGCAAGAAGCGTCCCTCCGATTGCGACGACGGTAAGTATCATGACCTGGCCATTTTGTGAAAACTGTTTCATCTAAATAATTAAAAATGTAAATATCAAAATGGAAAATGACAATGTAAAGTTTTAAAGTGAACGACGGCGCATTTTGACATTTTGGACTGTCATTTTAAATTTTGATTTTTCAACTTTCCATTATTACGAATCCAATGGCAACCGCGGACTGACGGTGGTTTGCAGATTCACAATGATATTCTCGATCCCCGCTCCTTTTCCGCTCGCACCCACCGCGATAGTAATTCTCGGCTGGTACCCGTCTCCCGGGTCCGCCCCAAAACGCTTGAATGAAAGATGGCGGATCCTGATATTCGCCGCAGTGATGGCATATGTCCCTTCGCATCCGGTGGAGGTCCCCGGAACGCAGGAGCGCTCAATGGTCTCTTCCTGCAGATAGTAAGTGACAAGGTCTTTCCTCGCGTTTCGGAAAATAATCTCTCCCTCCGATGCGCATGGGTTTGCCGGGATGCAGAAATCGTACCCTGTACGCATTTCCCGGGACATTTGTTCAAGTGCCAAGCTCGCATTGCTGTTCGCCGAAAGGATCTCGGCGGTCTCGCGGATGGTGCGAAGCGCGCGCACAAGCCCTCCCACGGCGACCGTCACGACTATCAAGAACACGCCGATCGCGACGATAAGCTCAAGCACCGTAAATCCTCTGCGGGTATCCATGTGGTTCATTATATCAAATATGGCAATACTCCGCTTTCTTATGGTCTGCTTTTTGCCTTCCCGCATCCCGAATCTACACGTGCCACGAATTTGCGAGGAGTGTTATCGCGGTTATCGCAAGCCACGCCCCTCCGTATGCCACCACCCCTTTCCGGTGCAATGCGCCCAACACATGGTCCCGCATGGCTTCAACGGCCGCTATGGCGCTCGCGATCACAAGCGCCGATTGCAAAAAATAGTTCATGGGCAGAATAAGCGCTGCCGCGGAAACCTGCCACACGACAAGCGCCGCCGCCCCGCAAGCGATAACCGCACGGCGGGATTCCTCTCCGGAAGCGTGCTCCGTTGCTTCGTGCGCAATAAACCCGCGGAGAAGGAAAAAAACGAAGAGCGCTCCCGCGCCAAGCGCGAAAAATATTCCCGCATGTTCCATGTTGGGCGCGTGGAAGAACAGTGAAACCGCAAGCGCGGTAAGAATGGTGAACACGAGCGTTTCGTACGCCATCCCGCGGTCCACGAACGCCAGATCTTTGATCCCCAAGATAAGGAAAAAGATAAGCGCGAGAAAAACCATCCCCAATATCCCCTGCGGCATAAAAAGTCCCGACGCGAGCGCAAAAAGGAAAGGAACTCCCATGCGGCGCGGCTGGAACAGGGGGATAAGGTAGAGGCCTGTTCCCGCGAGTACAAAGAGCACGGAGGGCAGTACCCTCCAGAGGAGGGCGAATGCGAACGCTCTAAGTAGTAAAGACCAATGAATCTGATTTGTAATTGACCTTAACTTTTCCACCGTCTTTAAGCTCGCCGCGGATAATCCTGTCGGCGAGCGCATCTAAAATCAACTTTTGCATGAGGCGCTTCAGGGGCCGTGCGCCGAATTCGGGGTCAAATCCTTGCGTGGCAAGATGTTTGCGCGCCGCCGCGTCTATCGCGAGCGTGATCCGGTGTTCCGCAAGCCGTTTTTCTATGAGTCCGAGTTGAATGTCCACGATTTTCTCTATATCCTTCGGCCGGAGCGGATGGAACACCATAATATCGTCTACGCGGTTCAGGAATTCCGGGCGGAAGCTTTTGCGCAGCGCTTCCATGATCTTCCCGCGGTAGTTCTCTTCTTCTTCCGCGCGCCCTCCATCTTCGCCTCCCGCAAATCCGATGTGGGACATCGCTTTCATATACTGGCTTCCCACGTTCGAGGTCATAATAATGATGGCGTTCTTGAAATTCACCATTTTGCCTTTCCCGTCCGTGAGCCGCCCGTTGTCCAATATCTGCAGAAGCAGATTGAACACTTCCGGGTGCGCTTTTTCTATTTCATCAAAAAGGATCAGGCTGTACGGCCGGTGCCGAATGGTTTCCGTAAGCTGTCCCCCTTCGTCGTAGCCCACATAGCCGGGCGGGGACCCGATGAGGCGCGCGGTCGCATGGCGCTCCATATATTCCGACATGTCGATCTGCACGAGCGCCTTTTCGTCATTGAACATGAATTCCGCAAGCGCCCGCGCAAGTTCGGTTTTTCCGACTCCCGTGGGACCCAGGAACATGAACGAGCCGAGCGGCTTATTCGGGTCCGAAAGCCCCGCGCGCGCCCTCCGGAGCGCCCGCGCGACCGCCTGAATCGCCTCTTCCTGCGCCACCACGCGCTTCCCCAGCGCCTCTTCTATCTTTATAAGCTTCTCGCTGTCGGATTCAAGCATCCTCTGGAGCGGAATACCCGTCCACGTTGCCACGATTGCCGCCACGTCTTCCTTATCCACCGATTCTTTCAAGAATCTCGGCTCGGCGTCCGCGCGCTTACCTTTCTTGCCACCTCCACCTCCGCCCGAGGCGGATCCGCCTTTGGCGGAGAAATGCTTTTTCTCATACGCATCAAAATCCTTCTGCGCCTGCGGGAGCTCGCCATAGACGATTTGCGCCACGCGCTCAAGATTGCCGTCCCGTTCCGCCACTTCAACCTCGCGCTTGAGGTTCTCTGTTTTTTGGCGCAATTCGTGAAGCGTGCCGAACTTCATTTTTTCGGTGTGCCACCGCGCCGAAAGCTCCTCGTTCTCTTCTTTGAGTTTCGTGAGCGCCGCATCAATCTCTTTAAGGCGCGGCGCGGTGTGCTCTTTCTGTTCCGCAAGCAATGCTTGTTTCTCCACTTCCAGTTTTGTGATCTCCTTCCGCGCGCGGTTCAGCTCTTTGGGCAGGCTTTCCGATTCCAGCCGCCGCGCCGCCGCCGCTTCGTCAATCAAATCAACCGCCTTGTCGGGCAAGAACCGGTCGGTGATATAACGCGCGGAGAGATTCACCGCTTCCACGATCGCTTCGTCCGAGATACGGAGCCCGTGATGGATCTCATATTTCTCCTTGAGCCCACGGAGGATCGCGATGGAGTCGTCAATGGTGGGTTCCTCCACTACGACCGGCTGGAACCGCCGTTCAAGCGCCGCATCTTTTTCAATATACTTTTGATATTCGCGTATCGTGGTCGCGCCGATAGCGTGGAGCTCGCCCCGCGCAAGTGCGGGCTTCAAGAGGTTTGACGCATCCACCGCGCCTTCCGCGGCGCCCGCGCCCACGATCGTATGGATCTCGTCAATAAAGAGAATGAGGTTTCCGCTCGCGTTCTTGATCTCTTTCATAAACGCCTTGAGGCGGTCTTCAAATTCCCCGCGGAACTTCGTGCCGGCGATAAGCGAGCCCAGGTCAAGCATAATCACCTGCTTGCCCTTCAAGGTCTCGGGAATGTCGCCCGAGACGATGCGCTGGGCGAGTCCTTCCACGATGGCGGTTTTTCCCACGCCAGGCTCGCCGATAAGCACCGGATTATTCTTTGTCCTCCGCGAAAGAATCTGGATGACGCGCCGTAATTCATCTTCCCGCCCTATCACGGGGTCAAGCTCCCCCGCTTTCGCCTTTTCCGTTATGTTGATGGCGTACTTCTCAAGCACCTGGAACTTGCTCTCGGGCGTTTCGTCGGTGATGCGCACCGAACCCCGGAGCTGGGCGAGCACGCGGATCGCCGTGTCGCGCCGTACGCCGAATTGCGCCAGAATGTCGTGCGCGGACGACGGGATCTCAAGAATGGAAAGCAGAAGGTGCTCGCAGGAAATAAATTCGTCTTTCTGCTGGCTCGCGATTTTCGCCGCGTTATCAAGTACCTTCATTAACTCCTGCGAAAGATAGAGTTGGCTTACATTTCCGCCCGACACGATTTTCGGAATGGTTTCAATATTCCGCTCAATTTCGTCGTGCAGTTTTTCCAGGTTGATGCCGCTCCGGAGCAGAAGCGGCTGAACGAGCGACTGCTGGTCGTGAATCAACGCGGAGAGAAGGTGCGCGGCTTTAAGCTCGCCGTGGCTCTTTTGCGCGGCAATCTCTTGCGCGTTCTGGAGCGCTTCCTGCGCTTTTACGGTAAATCGATGGAATCCGTTGGGCATGATGTTACGAAATTACAAATTGTCTTATTCTCCCTTTCTTAA
>Ga0209542_10015153_pt1 | contig 12989 bp, 18 predicted proteins | sample RifCSPhighO2_01_FD_184028 | JGI IMG/M metagenome (GOLD analysis project Ga0209542, IMG submission 184028) | Soil microbial communities from Rifle, Colorado - Rifle CSP2_plank highO2_0.1 (SPAdes) (version 2) | ecosystem: Environmental > Terrestrial > Deep subsurface > Rock core/Sediment ... | reverse complement strand
AGTGCTGGAAGCTGGTAACAAAGTGATTTTCCTCCACCTGTTGGCATAAGAACAAATACGTCTTTTCCTGAAACAACATCGTTTATTATATTTTCCTGCATTGGTTTAAATTCAGAATAACCAAAATGTTTCTGTAGTAATTCTTGGATTTGCATCAGTTAGTATTAGATGTAGTTTATTTATTGCAATGAAAGAGGCGAAACCAAGGTTTCTCCTTCTATCCTCTTCCTCACTACTTTTCTAAAAATTTTCTTTCCGCCAACGCTTTCGATGCAAGCAGACGTACCGAAGGTACGTCATACACCTTTTGAAAAGAAAGGGCTGGATGGGCCCGGAGTAATTACTACCTGAGGTTAAGAGGGCTAAAAAAGAAATCTTTATTCGGTTTCAATAGTACGAGCACACTTGTTTTTAATACATTTTATAAATCCGAGACATTGTATGGTGCATTTCTTGCCTTCAAAGTTCTCACAAATTTCCGTATACCTATCTATATATTTTTGCTGATACATCTCGTTAACAACATCTCCACACGAACACTCACTACAGAGAGTTGGAACATATACACAATCGTTGTCTGTTTCACAGAGTTTATCGATTTCTTCAACTATCATATTTATTTCAATTTGTTCGTATGTGCCCATTTTTGGCGGACCAAATTGTTGAGTAAAAAAGCCAAAACCAAATAACACAAAAATTATGAATATTGTTATAGGTAGAATTATCCATAACAGTTTTCTATTCATACTTATGCCTGAATTTATGTTCTTCGTTCAGTTCTTTGAGTAAGTTGATTCTTTCGCCGATTATTTTTTCTGAAGTTTTTATGACATTTTTTCGTATCATTTATTTCACCACTTTGTCGAGCCAGTTCTTAATCTGGCTTATGTTCATCTCACCTTGAGATATCTTATGAAGCTTGATCCATATATCTTTATCGGTTGCTGTAAATTTCTTTTTATTAAGCCTTAAAAAAGTTTCAGCAATCACAAGTCCAGTTCTTTTATTGCCATCAACAAATGGATGACTTGTAACTATTCCGAACAGCATAATTGCAACCTTTCCCTTCATGTTTTTAGTAGTTTTCATCTGGGAGATAGTGAAATCCAGATTCCCATAGTTTACGATTCCTCCATGTCCTCCCGATTTCTTAAGTATCTCATCATGAATTTTTACAACTTCATCGGTCTCTATATAATTTGTATTCATAATGATAATTATTAGGGAATATTAAAAAGAGATTGACAAGCGTCCCGTCTAACCTATGGTTAAATGGGCCCGGAGGGATTCGAACCCTCGATCTCTCGGTTCCTCCACAGACGAGAAACCCGTATCTGTATCCCGATACCAAAGGTATCGGAAGGCTTTCGTTTCTCTTCCCGTAACCTTCATTTCCTAGGTAATCGATATTACCTATTTTCTTTTCCACAGGTCTTTTCTTTTTCTAAAAGAAAAGCCTGACCGAAGCCGAGCGCATTATCCTGACTATGCTACGAGCCCTTAACCGCAGGAACCTATGGTTCCTTCAGTTTCAAGTTCTTCCTGATTCCTCCTATGGGAGAATATTATTTCCTCAGTCTTTTTCTAAAAGGTTATAGACTTAAACCCTAATAAATAAGAGTTATTCAATGGCTGCCCCAAAAAAAGAAAAGAACGTCAAAGGAAAGAACAGGGTTACCATACTTCTTGCGATTGCCGTAGTCTTTATAATCATAGGCCTAGTTTTTGTGGTAGGCATAAAGACTTCTTCTGAGCCAAAAAAAGTTGAAACTACGGATTTCATGAGCCTCGTAGATAATTTACGAGCTGCTGGTGCGAATGTAGAACTTGGTGGGGACGTGGACCAGTCATTCTTAGGACCATTAGGAAGCGTAATTTATGTCAACAATGAGGAAGTTCAGGTTTATGAATACGAAAACAAGGAAGAAGCTGAAGCAGACGCAGTAGAAATTCCTGCTGACGGCAGAAATTTCGATACGACTATTATGGAATGGTATTCTGACCCGCATTTCTACAAGAAGGAAAAGATGATCGTCTTTTACATAGGCAAAAATGAAAAGATAATGAGTCTTTTAGAAACTGAATTGGGGAAGCAGTTTGCCGGAAGGTAAGGCTTAAGAACATTTTCTACAAAAACAGGACATGGTTCAATATATCGGGTTCAGCGATGGAAAAAACATGTTTGGTGTTGTCACTATTAGTGGAGGCAATAGGATAGGAGCTGTAAGTTCTGAAGAAGGTTACATAGTTCTTCAGTACCCTGCGGATGAGCCTAGCAAACGCAGGTGCCACGTTCCTTTTGGATCTAGCTGTGCATACGAAACTCTGGCAGAATTCAAAGCAAATGGAAACAAGGAAGCTACATATGATTTATTGGAGCAGCATTTAAGACAAGCAATAGAAGAAGGTCGGGTATAATTTTATCCTCCTAATTTCCTCTTCAAAACCTTTCTTATTGTTTCCGGGTCACCTCTTCCTTGGGTCTTTCTCATGACTTGTCCTACTAGAAAATTAAACGATTCTTTTTTCCCTGCCTTGTAATCAACGATAGCTTTTGCATTTTCTCCTATGATTTCTTCCACTGTTTCTTCCAGGACATTCTCATCGTATATTCTTCTGGATTTTTTTGCAGCAAGCTCAGGATCAACAGGCCTTACAACCATTTCTCGCAGAAGAAGTTCTGCACTTTTTTCTGTCAATTCCTTGCTTTCGATCATTTTCAATAACTTGGTCAAATGTTCTGCAGTCAGGCTTGTTTCTTTTATTCTCAGATTGTTATAGTTCAATGTCTTTTTTATTTCTCCGGCAAACCAGCTTGCAGCCAGTTTTGGATTAATATTCTTGACAACTTTTTCAAATATTTCAGCTAAATCTGGTTCAGATGTTATTGATACAGCAAGGTCAGTTTCAATCCCTAGTTTTTCGTATCTTTCTACTTTTTCATGCGCGAATTCAGGCAAAGAATCTTTTATGTTCTCTATCAATTCCTGGCTTATGGTAAGCCTTGGAAGATCGGGTTCAAAAATATAACCATACTCTTCTTCCCCTTCCTTTAATCTCAACGATCTTGTAACTCCTGCGTCTGCGTCCCATCCACGTGTCTCCATAAGCACGTGCCCGCCTCTTTTCAAAAGATTTTTTTGTCTGATTATTTCATAATTCAATGCCTTCTCAACATCTTTGAAGCCAGAAATATTTTTTATCTCCACCCTGACATCACCAACAGAAACATTGCTGTCAACCCGCATAGAACCTTCGATTCGCGGATCATAAATCCCAAGATATTCCAGAATACTGGACAATTCCTGCAAGAATATTCGTGCTTCTTTTGATGACTCGATGTCAGGTTCAGTGACTATTTCACACAAAGGAACTCCTGATCTGTTATAATCAGCCAATACATATTCAGCTTTAGTTATAGTTCCTGCGTGCACAAGTCTTGCAGGGTCTTCTTCCATCTGTATTCTCCTTATTCTTATTTTTCGCAAAGGATGATCACTTATTTTTACAAGACCGTCCTTTGCAACAGGCATTTCGAATTGTGTAATCTGGAAATTCTTTCCCATATCAGGATAGAAATAACTCTTTCTTGAGAAGAATGTTTCGTCAGGTACAGAGCAATTCAACGCAAGGCCTATTTTCATAGAGTATTCAAAAGCCTTCCTGTTTATTCGTGGCTTGGAGCCTGGAAGACCTAAACAATAATCACATATATAGATATTTGGATCATTGCTGAATTTATTCGGACATCCGCAAAATAATTTTGTCTTGGTTGTCAACTGAACATGAACTTCTAGGCCTATTTTCATACAATAACACCTATACTTCTAAGATCAGACTGTAATTTTTTAGGATTTCTAAATCTTATAGCTAATCCTCCAGCCTTTTTTACATTTCGGAGGAATTTATCACTGTCGTCTATCATAACACATTCTTTTGGCTTTACTTTCATTTTCTTTATTGATGCTTTGAATATCCTTGATTCAGGTTTGTTTATACCAAAGGTGAATGAATAAAGACATTTGTCAAATTCCTTTTGGAAATTATATTTATTGTCTATGTACCTTATTCTTTCCTTTGTATTTCCTGAAAGAACAACGACTTTGTAATTCTTTCTCAATTTTTTTACTATTCTATTCATTCCGTTTCTTGGCGTGTAGGAATCGTGCCATATTCTTATCATTTCTTTGGCTTTTTTTTCTTCAACATTCAATTTCCTTGCCAGTATTTTTACAAAATACTTCTCGTTTATTTTACCTTTCCTCCATTCCCTACTTATGTCTTTTGATAAGGATTTTCTTAATTTCTCGGGATTCACAGAAAATTTCTTTGAAATTCTTTCTATAGCTATCTTCTTACCTTCTGTGAAATATACACCGCCAAGATCCATTAAAATAACCTTTATCATAAAAATCACTTCATCTCACCAGACAAGACAAACCGTGCCAGGTACCCGATACCTACGGTATCGGAAAACTGCTTCACTTTTCTCTTCCCTGATCTCTTTTCCTATTTAATATATTATTCATCTTTTTCACTCGTTTAACATTCTTTTCAATTTATTCATTGATTTTGCTGCATCTTTCTTGGAAGAGAAAACTTCCATCGTTATTGTCGAATCATACTTCATTCTTTTTAACTCTTTTGTAATTTTTTCAAAATCTACGTTGCCTTTCCCTATGGAGAGATGCTCATCGAATTGCCCTCGATTATCATGAAGGTGCATATGAACCATGTTCTTGTTTAATTGCTTGATGTATTTCAATACTAGTGGCATCCTGCCTTTAACAAATGCATGGCCTGCATCAAGATTGAATTTTATATATGGTATTTTCTTCAGAAAATACTTCATATCAGGAACATCCTCCCATGTATTTTCCAGAGTAATTCCAATACCAAGATTTTCAGCAAACCTAGACAGGATTGTGAAACCTTTCACACTGTTGCCCACGACAAATTTTTTTGTTTGCTTATTTCTAAGATATCTTGATCTGGCAAAAACATGAAAATTAACATTCTTCACGCCAATTTTAGAGCAGACGTAAAGTATATTCTTGCTTTCCTCAATCCAGACATTCCTGACTTTTTCATTCAGATTACCCAAGTCAACCCACGGCGGTGCATGAGCATAAAGGAATATTTTATTCTTTTCCAAGAAATCATTCATTTTTTTCCTATTTTTCATCAACATTTCATGATCAGCAAAGGGTTCTTCTACCGAAAGCTCTGCAAAATCAAATTTATGAGAAGCTATCAGCTGCAATTCTTGGAAAGGATCCAAAGCTGGGTTTGTGTTAGTACCGAACTTCATACAAGATACCCCACAGACGAAAAACCCGTATCTGTATCCCGATACCAAAGGTATCGGAAGACTTTCGTTTTCTTCCTGTAACCTTCATTTCCTAGGTAAACGATATTATTCCCCATCTTTATCAACTAAGATACCTCTTGAAAAATTCCATGCTTTCTTTCACAATTCTTTGGCGATGTTCCATAAGTATGAATGAATGGTCAGCGCCTTCTATAATTCTTACTTCTGCCTTGGAAGACATTTTTCCTATCTTTTCAGCATGATCCCGTGACACCACCTCATCATGAGTGCCATGATAAATCAGCACAGGTTTTGAAACTTTTTTCATTGCATCAAAGTACGGTGCAGCAAGAGTTATTATTGCTTTAACTCTTGTGTCTTCTGATAAAAGTAATGAAGTCGAGCCACCTAAACTACTTCCAATAAGACCCATCTTGTTAATTTTGTATTCTTTTTCCAAGAAATCTATTGCAGCTTGAAGATCTGTTACATTATTTAGTAATGCTGTCTGAATGGTGAAGTCAAATTTTCCTTTGCTTTCTCCGCAGCCATGAAAATCAAAGCGGAAAGTAGATATTCCATTGCTGGAGAATTCCTTTTCTATAAGCTTGTATTTTTCAGTGTCTTTGTTTGATCCGTAGCCGTGGCACAAGATTACAATCGAATCACTTTTCTGAGGCACGCTCAATATGCCAACTAATTCTATATCATTATTCTTGAATGAAACTTTCTTGATCATTCTCAAAACCACCCAATCTTTTTAGGAAAAAGATTGATCAAAAACCTTTCCTTCATTAGAAAGTTGATCAAAAACTCTATTCATTTCGCCACCTTTTGCAAGGCTGAAGCAGCTTCAATAATCTTTCCTTCCTGGAAGTGATTTCCTAAGAGATGCAGGCCTACTGGCAATCCCGTTTTGTTGCAAGGAACAGACAAATGAGGAATTCCTGCAAGATTACAAGGAACAGTAAGAATATCCATCTGATAATGTTCTAAAGGACTTAGCTTTTCTATTTCAGAAAACTTAGGCGGCAGTATAGGCATTGCGGGGGCTGCTATGATATCGAAATCCTGGAAAATTCTTTGAAAATCTTTTATTATAAGAGTCCTTACTTTCATTGCCCTCAGATAATATGCGTCCCTGTAACCGGACATTCTTGCAAAAGTTCCCAGCATTATTCTTCTTTTGGCTTCCTGTCCAAGACCTTTGCTTCTCACAGAAGAGAAGTATTCGTTGAAGTCTCCTTTTATTTCTTCTTGCAACCCATAACGCATTCCTGAATATTTAGCTAAGTTTGTAGATGCTTCAGAGGTTGCGATGATGTAATATGCAGCCAAGGCATATTTTGTAGAAGGAAGAGAAACTTCTTTGTACTTTGCACCCAATTCCTGAAGTTTTTCTATTGAATCCCAAATGTTTTTTTCAACTTCTTTTTCAATTCCTTTGAAATATTCTTTTGGCACAGCGATTCTTACGCCTTTCAAGTCATCTTTTTCTGTATATTTTGTATAATCTTCTGATTCTTTTGGTGCTGATGTTGAATCTCTTGCATCATGCCCTGCTATGATGGATAATCCTAATGCAGTATCATAAACTTCTTTTCCCATAACCCCTATTTTATCAAGACTGTTTGCATAATCAATCAACCCGTACCTGCTTACTAATCCATAAGTTGGTGTCAAACCCACAACGCCGCAGAACGAAGCAGGACAGCTTATACTGCCTCCTGTGCTTTCTGCTAAAGCAATGTGGGGCATTTCCAAGGCTTTAGTCAATCCCGCAGCACCTCCTGACGAACCACCGCAGCTTCTTGAAGGATCTACTGGATTTTTGGGAATGCCATAGCTAGAATTCACAGAAAATGTACCGAAGCCAAACTCATCCTGGTTTGTTTTGCCTATGACCAACGCTCCTTGTTTTTTCGCTCTTGCTACAGAAGTGGCATCAAAAGGTGGTATGTATCCTTGCAATATTTTTGAACCTGCACAACTCTGAACGCCTTTAACACAGATACAGTCCTTTACTGATACAGGTAATCCATAAAGAGAAGGCTGCTGCCTTTCTATTCCCAACGCAGGAGCAATATTCTGGAATAAAGAAAACTTTTTCTGCAATGATTCTAATTCTCTTTGCAATTCTTTCAAGAATTCTTCATAATTTATTTTCTTTTCTTTACTATCATACAAGAATTCCCTGACTGACATGCTGTATTTCATTTTTCTAACCTCGCGTCCATCAGAAGTTTTTGTATAAACTCAGGAGAAATTTCATCTACTGTTGAAATATAATGCACGTCATCTATGACATCTTTCAAGTTAAACTCTTCTTTTAGCATCTTAGTTACTGCATCTAGTATGGCATTTGCTATTTCAATCGGTGCATGTCCATGGCAGAAAAAAAATAAATGAAAATTAGAAGGATATATTTTTATAGTAACATCCAACATTTTGAATTTTTGTGCTACTTCTTGCAAGACTTCAGTTAACTTTTCCTTCACCTCTCCTGCAAAAATCTCTTGATGGTTTCTAGTTCTTTGAATAAAATGGAATCCGCCAGATGCTACCCAATGCCTACCTTTGTACAGCTTTTTCATACTACACAACCTTTGGGCCTTTTATGAAGCCTTTTTCCTTATGTTTTGTGTTATCCAAAGCCTTCTGACCTAACGGTTCTTCTTCCTTGTCTTCCCTTAGAACATCTTTGATGTCATAAGGCTGGAACGAAGGTTTTTCATCAGCTTTAGCCTCATCTAAGACTTTGAATGCGGCTAGAATATCATTAAGATCTTTCTGAAATTTCTGCTTTTCATTATCTGTTAAATTCAACCTTGCTATCTTGGCAACTTTTTCAACGGTTTGTATAGAAATAAGTTCTTTCTTCACTTTTGCTACGGGAACAGAGAGTTTTTTTGTCTTTTTCTCCGGTCCTTTTCTAACAATCTTCGCCTTTTTCAGACTTTTCTTAATACTTTTGTGTTTTATCTTAGCAACCTTTTTCTTGATCATAATCTACTTACAAGAAGAAAATTTATTAAAGAGTAGAATGGCAAAGAGGATGATGGAAAACTAGAGAATTTGTTTTATAACAGAACTTAGTCTTCAATAGGAGGCAGAAATCCAAGATCTCTTAGCATTACTCCTAAATAATCACTAGAATATAGTCTATCAGTAAAATAATCAAAATGTTCTAGAATCTCCTCCTTTGTATGTTCGCGCATCGCTCCAGATTCTGCTACCAACTTACCTGCATACCCTGTATTATGCCTTAATCTGTCAGCAAAATCGTATGTATCGAACTTTTCAGAAATTCGAGGTAAGTCCCCACTAAGATGTAATACAGCAATATCATACCCAGAGGGATTTTCTAATAATCTTCTGTAAAAATCTTGATTGTTCGTAACGCAGGTTATTTCAATTTCAACATCATGACCCTCGTTAAATTCCAATGCCCTACTCTCTAGTATTCGTCTGAAATGGCCACGATTTTCTATGTAAAGCATTCTTATTTTTGTCATAAAATCATTCTAACGATGAAGAAAATCCTTAAAAATGCATCTGAGCTTAAAGGTACAATGCCCTCGAAAAAACAACTCCTCCAAAAACTTCAGAAAGAAATAAAGTCATATTTCCCCAACGAAGAATTAGTTTTTGGGCACGGCAATATTAATTCTAAAATCATGCTGCTCGGCGAAGCGCCTGGTGCTGAAGAAGTAATACAAGGAAAGCCGTTTGTAGGAAGGTCAGGAAGACTTTTAACAAGGACTTTGGAGAAAAATAAAATAGACAGGAACAAGATCTACATAACAAATGTCGTGAAATGGCGACCTCCTTTTAATAAAACTCCAAAGACTTCGGAGATAAAAGAATCATTGTTGTATCTGGAAAAAGAAATCCTGATAGTCAAGCCGAAGATTATCTGCCCTTTAGGCAACACGGCATTGAAGGCATTGACAGAAAAAGGAAACGTAACAAAAGTAAGAGGCAAAATTGCTACAGAAGAAATAGAAGGACAGAAATTTCTTTTACTCCCAACATTCCATCCAGCAGCAATATTAAGGAATATGAATCGGCTAAGTCTTTTTGAACAAGATTTGAGGAAGTTGAAGAGATTTCTTTAATATTTCAAATTTTGATCTTTGATTTTTCCAGGGTTCTTTTCATTGCGTATCTGGATAGGACAGAATCCAACAAAATCAATTTTTTGACAATATCATTTTCTTCATTTAATTTATACAGCCTTGATTTTCCAATCTTCCTCGTCACCTTTACTATTTTGTATTTTTCCAATTCTTTCCAGTTTTTGAAAAATGTTGTCCTAGACATGTTAAGATTTTTTATTAGCTCATTTTTCGAATAATCAAATAATCTATTGTCTAGAAAGAAGTCTATAATTCTCAGTGGAGGAGAATTGCCAATAAATTTTATGAGCAATGTTTCATCTTTCATATTTATACAATATAAGATAAGTATTTAAATCTATACGGTTAGAGTACTAAAAGTGTACTTATGATTTCAGACGAAGAAATCGTGGCAGCTATTTTGTTAAAATTATATAAAAGAGGAAACTGGGGAGGATCTCATACATCTTTTGATAATCTAAAAAAGGGATTCAAGCAACAAGAACTAGGAAAAGAGGGTTTCAAGAGGATCGATAAAATAGGGAAAGATCTTATAAGAGAAGGTTTAATGATACTAAAACCTACACATTATGGCTTACAGGTTTCATTAAATCCCAGAGAACATCAAAGAATTATTTTGCCGATAAGAAAAATATTTCCAGAAGTTTGAGCAAGATGTGGAGAAGTTGAAAAAATATTACTAGAAGGTTCTTCTCATCCAGTCTCTAATACCGTCTCTATAATGAGGGATCAGACTAACTCCTCTGGAAAAACCATAAAGACCTCCTGCTGCAGTGAATGCATATTTTGCAGCTTCTCCTACATCAGTGGAGTATTGAGATAAATCCTGGAATTCTCGTGTTGAAAGAATCATATCAGTTCCCTGCCCAGCCAAATATCCAGTGCCTGCAAGAAGTATACCTAATCCAGTTCCTACAATTATACCAGTAGCAATACCGCCTGTAGTAGAAATATCTCCAGAAGCTCTTCTGATGTTTCTTCTTCCCCTTCTTATCATGGTTATCTCTTGGAGAAAAAGTATTTAAGCTATTAGTTTTTGATCGATTTTTCAATATTACTTTTTCTTTTCCCAAGGGTTTTCTTTTTTGAAAAAGAAAAGGCTTAGAGAAAGAGTCGGCGCCGCCCGAGAGCTTCGCTCTGGGGCTTGACCCTCGAACCGGCGCCTCGTCTTTGGGGTGTGGTCAGCGAAATTGATCTTCAGAGTAACTACTTCTTCCATGTATTGAATTCAACTGTCGTATTTTTTTGAAAATCTGTATTTCCTCTTCACTGTATTCAGATCTGTGGGGTCTTTCGTCCCGTGATTTGCAGTAAGCATAAAGGAGCTCAGCTTGTACACGCTTTATTCTAAGATATGGAATCACTTTTTCTAGGAATAGGACAATATTTTCCATTTTCCTAATTCTGAGTTCGTAAATCCATTTTCTTCCTTCCCTCTTTCGTTCTGAGAGTGGCATATCGATAGTTTCAGCAACATTCATCATCACAGGCTTGCTTGTATTGGATACCATCACTTCTGGTAAAACCCTCAATTTTCCATCTCTGTTTCTTGTATACTTACTAATCAAAATTGTCCCTTCTCCGTCGAAGAATCCTGCTAGCCAAATCCAGAATTCCCTGTCAGCTTTTTTTGTGTTTAATTTCCATTTTCCTTTCATTTTAATCACTCATTTTTCTCGGATGAAATCTATTCCTAATTCTTTCGATACTTTGCTTTTTGGTATTTTTTCTGTAGGCCCCAAAATGTACGGAGATTTTACTCCAGTGATGATTGTGATTACCTGCAATTTGTCCATGCCAGGAATCACACGGGCTCCCCAGATTATTTGAGTATTTTCATCGAGCTGCGCCTGGATTATTTCGCCTATCCTGTTCACTTCTTCCAGTCTCATATTCTCGCCGCCTATGACTTGGACCAGGGCTCCTTTAGCTCCGTGGTAATCGATGTCAAGTAGAGGATGATTCAAAGCCTTCATCACAGCATCTTCTGCCCTTTCATTGCCAGAATCGCTTTCGCCGATGCCTATGCTGGCAACTCCGCCCAGTTTCATTACTGCCTTGACATCTGCATAATCCAGGTTTACAAGTGATGGCACATAGATGGTTTCTGTAATGCCCTTGATCATCGTTGAAATCAGATTGTCAGCTACGGCAAAAGCACTTTTTAATGGCATATTCCCTGCCATCTGCAGCAATCTTTGATTTTCTATAACTATGACAGTGTCGCAAGATTCCCTTAATTCAATCAGGCCTTCTTCTGCGCGGTTTATTCTGGCACCTTCTAGTTTGAAAGGCAATGTTACAGCTGCTATAATTATAGCCCCCATTTCTTTGGCAAATCTAGCAATAACAGGCATCGCGCCTGTTCCTGTGCCACCGCCCAAACCACCTGTTAAGAATACAAGATCAACGCCCTTGAGTATTTCTTTTATTTCCTTCCTGTTTTCCAGTGCTGCATCCTTGCCTACATTCGGATAACCGCCAGCACCAAGGCCTTTTGTAATAGTCTTGCCAATAAGCACTTTCTTGTCTGCTTTGCTGATCTTCAGATGCTTGACATCAGTATTTACAGCAATAGTTGTAGCTCCCTCTACGCCCATATTCTCCAATGCAGTTGTAGTATTATTTCCTGCACCGCCAACGCCGATGACAACTATCCTTGCTTGTTCAGCTTCGAAGCTGTCACTGACATTTTCAAAGTCCCATTTTTTCGCTTTTTTCTCAACAGGTTTCGCTGCTTCTGCAGGTTTCTCCTCATGTTTCTTTTCTTCAACATGATGTTCTTCCTGTGAATGATGATCTTCATGCCTGACAGGAATTTCTATGTCGTGCTGCTTGGCAGGAACAACAGTAAACTTTACAGGTTCTATTCCTATTTCGTGTTCTTTCTTTTTTTCTTCGTGCCTTTCTTCAACGATTTCAGCATAGCCTTCCTTTGTTTCTATTATATCAACGCTTTCTTCTTCCGCTTCAATTTTTTCTTCAACTAATTCCTTTGCAGGCTCTTCAACCGTATCGGATTCCTTAACTACTTCTTTTACATGTTCAGGTTCAGCAACTTCTTTTGATTCTGCTACTTCAACAGCTTCAGTTTTTTCATCTTCTTTTACTTCCTCAACAGATTCAATCTTCTGGTCAGAATGCTCGATCTCAGCAGACGCAATGACGTTTTCTATTTCCTTGATAAGCTCGTGTTTTTTCTTCTGTTGATCCTCATTTTCTCCTAAATCGGACATAAAATTACCCCTGCAACATCGAGTTTGTAGCATCGAAATGCTATTTTAACCCCGAATGCATATTTATTTTACAATTTGAGAAATAGTCTCAGAAGTAGTTTGCCACGAAAATGAGATCCAAATTACATATCACTTGCCGGTGAAATGTAACCTAATTTCTTCTTTTTATTTAACCTTAATAGCCATTTCTATGCACGATAATATGTGTTGCAGACACTAAGAAAGTGGCTTTGCACATAAAGTGTCTATTATATTTGATGAGAAAACGACCTTTTTTGTCGTGTTTTATGCGTCTTTCACAGA
>Ga0209542_10015151_pt1 | contig 12993 bp, 13 predicted proteins | sample RifCSPhighO2_01_FD_184028 | JGI IMG/M metagenome (GOLD analysis project Ga0209542, IMG submission 184028) | Soil microbial communities from Rifle, Colorado - Rifle CSP2_plank highO2_0.1 (SPAdes) (version 2) | ecosystem: Environmental > Terrestrial > Deep subsurface > Rock core/Sediment ... | reverse complement strand
GGGTGCGTCGACGCTAATGTATAATTGAGTGACGTTTTCTATTTTTTCCATCGCTTCGGGGAATTGTGCGTTTGTGACGAGAAATGTTGAAACTTTTTGTTCGTGGAATTGCTTGAGGATTTCGTTTAATAGAGGATATGTAATTGGTTCACCTGTTAACGATAGAGCGACGTGTTTGACGTCTTGTTTTTGTTCTTTCATGTAATTGTTTACGCTGTCTGAGCCGCCGAAGCCGGCGAGCAGACTGAGATGACGACGGACTGCTTCTCGGATGATGTAGTCAGGCGGATCAATCGGACCGTACCATGTTTTTGAGACGGGCGCTTTTTCGCCGCGCCAGCAGAATGTACATCGGTTCGCGCAGAACATACTGGTTGTCATTTGCATGCACTGATGTGAACGGATGCCGTAGAACTTGTATTTGTAGCAGCCGCCTTTTCCTTTGATCATGTTTTTTGTCCACTGGCAGACTTTGACGGCGCTGTGGTTGCCGACGAGACGATACTGTTGTTTTTTTAACGCTGTCTGCTGGACTTGTGACAGCTGTGCTTCTTGTCCGAGAATAGGAAGTGACATTTGTTGGTTTTATTCGGGAAGGCTTTTAAATCTTCTGCGTTTAAAGAATTTTCTTTATGGCTGTAACTGCGCGTGATATGTACCCATTACCTATTTCTTGAGCAGGGTGTTGAGGTTCTGCTGTTTGTACTTGTATGCGGCTTTGTTCGATTGCTCTTGGTAAGTCACCCACATATATTGAACTGTAGTGGCTGCGTCGCGTATTTTCTACTAATGCTTCGACATTGATTCCGCCTGCGATCGCATGCTTTATTCTTGGTGCGGCGTCGACATATGAGTCTACATGACCGTGCAGTCCAATATTTCTTGCTTCTAACTCTCCTGCAAGATCTATCATTGGCTGTCGTGCCTCTGTGCCATGTGCAACTCTCTGAGCAAATTCAGCAGGTTTTTCATTATAATCTTTTGGTTTTAATTCGTGTACGGTTGATGATTTTAGTACTGTCATCATTTCTCCTATTCCTTGTGCATGTTGAGCAAGTAACGCGCCTGCATTGTAGTCTGCCGTGAGTGTTGCCATTGACATGTGGACATTTGCTTCAACCAATCCTTTTGCCAACATAACTATACCATCGCCATGATTTGCAGCTAATTTTCTGAAATTGTCTGCGCGCTCTTCTTCTCTTGCTTTTTCGTGAGAATATGTGTGTATTGGATTCATTACTATGCCTTTTGCTCTATGATCCTCAGCTCGGTATTCACGTAATCTTCTGAGGAGATCCATTGCACTGCTGTCTGCGGCTATGCCTGCTATGACAGAACCGATTGACGCAAAGAAACGTGTTTGTGGCGAGCCATGTGTTGCATTGAAATAATTGGCGATGAGTTCGACGTTGTTACCGCAGACAACTAAATGTTCTGCGTTATTATACAGCGCTTCTTCCCATCTTGATTCTTGAACATCTTCTCTATGTGTCGGGTACATCGGATCTCTTCTGTCGATTGTACCTTTCAATTCTTTTACTGCTTTTACGAATGCAGCGGTGTTATTTGTAATTGCAGAAAATCCTCTGGGCTGCCAGAATATGCCGTTGTTACTGTAAAAAATAGCTGGATTTGTATCTGTCGTGTATAAACTCGGTGTTAGATCTAATTCTTTCTGCAATGTTTCAATTGTGCTTCGTATTGCTTTTGGCCGTTGCGCCATTTCTCGTATTGTGCCTGATGCTCGAAGCATGGCTCCGCTTGTTGTTCTGTTTTCCCATTCGTTATCGCTATATCCTACATCTGCGATTTCTCTAAATAATTCGATTACAGCAGCTCTGTCTTTTGCAAGATCAATAAGATGAGGCGCATAAAGCACCATTGATTGAGGACCAAACGGGCGGAATCCACCTTTGACTTCTTTTCCTTGCGCTAATAATTCGAATATGCCGTCCTGATGCTCTGCAAGTCCGGCTATACTTTCGAGTAATTTTCCTACTGAATAATTTGCAATTCTATCGCCGCATGGGAGTTCAAAATCTTCTGTTTCGAATACTTCTTTTATTCTAGAAAAAAGTCTTTTTCCATCTGATGATAATAGTTTTTCTAATTTTCCAATATCTATTGGAGTCACTTCGGATCGCATATTTTTATTGCTTGTCGTTGTTGCTATTTAAGTATTTCATCTGTTGAGTATCTATTTTCTCTATCAGACAATCCAAATATTTAAAAGATGAAAATCAATTCCAAAATCTATGGACTTCAACACGGCGCTGGAAAAACTTGAACAGAGTGATGTATATCTCAACTGGCATGAGCATCATAGTGAAGCGTACTTGACTCACTTTTTTGCTGAAATATCGACTGAATTAAAACTTGGATCATGGCAGATTGGATATTATGAAGAAGATAATGATCGGTTGTCGACATTTTTAGTTGATGGTGTTATAGAATTAGAGCCGCAGGCTGATGTATTCAAGAAAGAGAAGACGATTCATGTGCTTGAAGTTTCTGACGTGAAAGTGACTGCGGAAAATGCAATTGATTCTGTGCTTGTGCTGCAGAAGAAGAAGTACCCCCAGCATTTAGTTGTTAAAGGTTTTTTGATTCTGCAGTATTTGGATGATAATCCGCTCTGGAATGTTACTTTACTTACGCGGACGTTTGGTGCGTTGAATGTGAAGATTCATGCGGGTTCTGGAAAAATTGTGCGGGATGAAGTGATTACGTTGTTTGATATGAGGGCGAAGTGATTATATTCTAATTCCAGGGTCGAGATTTGCTTTCACTACTTCCCACGCTTTTTCTATATATTCTCTATTGCGTGCATGCTTCGCTTTGAATCCCTCATCGAATACCCGCCAGAAGTCATCTCGTGATAGGTTTTTGTCTTCATACCATTCAGCGTCAAATTGTAAAAACGATCCTGGGTATATGGAATAAACACTCCATGATATTGCGTCAGGTCTTATCCTGTTCATCGTTTCTATGCTTTTCGCCACTGAATCGAGCGTTTCATTCGGCGCTCCGATAATTGCGGTTACTGCTGTTCTTATTCCTGCATCTCGCGCTAATTCAACGGCGCGTTCGACACTTTCGACGCTCAATTTTTTATTGTAAGCTTCAAGAACTTTCTGGTCACCAGATTCCATTCCAAACGATACAAATGTAAACCCTGCACTTTTCATCAAACTTAACATTTCAGGCGTTATATGCACGTCAGCTCTTGTCTGTGCGCCCATTTTCAGCTGCAATCCGTTTGCGATTGATCGTTGGAGTACTTCATCCACTAATCTCCTATTAGCGGTAAATATTGCATCATCCCAGAATACTGCTCCATATCCCTGCTCGACAATCTGTCCTAATTCTGCAATAACGTGATTTGGCGAATTGAATACATATGTTCTGTCGACCGGGCAAAAATTGCAGCCGTATGAACATCCCCTGCTCATCCTTACTTGTGTTGTTTGTTCTCCATCGAATATACTGAAATCATAAAACCTTGATGGTGTAAGAAGTGTTCTATCTGGATGACCATAATCATCTAAATCTCTCTTTAAATCTCGGTGTCCTGTTGTCATTATACTTCCATTTTTTCTTAACGCAATCCCGTTCACTCTCTCTCCGTTCTTTCCATTTTCAAGTGCATCAACAAGCTCGCAGATCGTTTCTTCGCCAGGGCCTATAACGGAGTAATCTATTTCTGGATGATGTTTTAACGTTGTTTCAAAGCAATATGTTTCATGTGTTCCGCCTTTTATGATTTGGGCATCTGTTACTTTTTTTATCTGCTCTGCAATTCTGCAGGCGTCGAGATGTGTGGGGGATGTGCTTGCAATTCCGACATAATTTGGCTGCGCTCTTTGAACTTTCTCAATTACTTCTCTTTCAGATATTTCTTTTGTATTCACGTCAATTATAGAAACGTCATGGCCTCGCTGCTGCAAAGCTGTTCCTACATACACCAGCCCTAAAGGCATTCCGCTATATTTTCCTTCAAATGCTGGATGGACTAGCATTATTTTTGCCATAGCTCTGTTTTAAGCAATTCTCTTTATAAATTATGACGTCGATAAATATTTCATAATCTATGCAACTACACTGTTTTGTTCCAGAAATGAGCAAACATTTAAATAGGGTTTTTCGACGATAAATGGTATGAGCGGCGTACTTGAAGATTTTGATGAGAACGATTCTGAACAAGCTGATATGTCAGAAATAGGCATTCGCAAACTTCGGGCTTTAGCCCGAGGACAAGAATATCCTATTTCTGAGCATGATCAAGAACATGCTGCGGGCTTGAGCCCGCCAGTTCTTGACAAAGTAGAAGTCTCTGATGTGCCTGCGTCTGTTGAAGCGCCTCGTGCTCCTAAAGTCAAGGCTGTTTTTAAAGATGAAGTTCCTTATGGTCCGCTGGGCATGACGAAATTCTTGGAAGGTTCTCTTAAGCCAGCGCAAAAAGAACCGGATGTTATTATTCGTGACAATCGGATGCTTACTCGGGCTCAATATAAACAGGCACTCGATGGATTTCTTTCATCTGCGCTTGATGATTTGGCTCACCATGTGAAACCTGTTCCTGTCTATAATGTCGGCAATGAAATCGATTCGGGTGAATTCGGCACAGTATACGAAGCGACTGCACCGGGCGGCGAACCGGTTGTAGTCAAACGATTTCATGATAGTTCTGCACGGAATGAGACGGCTGCATTAGAAGCGCTTGTTGCAATCAATCACAAGAATCTTGTACGCGTGCGTGATGTTGTTCGTGAATATGATCACATTGTTGGCATTGTCATGGATAAGGTTGAAGGATGCACATTGCGCGAAGTTCTTGCGGATGGGCGAATGAATTATACGACGTTTATTGGTGTAGCATCTCAGCTGCTTGATGCTGTTGACTATTTACATACTAAAAATGTCTATCATGGCGATATAAAACCTGAGAATGTGAAAATCAGATCAGATGGAACTTTGGTGCTGCTTGATTTTGGACTTGCGCGTGTGCTGCGTCCGGGTGTTGAATCATCTGTGGGTACAAAACAAGCAACGACTGTTGGAACTGCACGGTACATGGCGCCTGAGCAGTTGTCTGGACGCATTCCGGAGCCAACGGAGGTGTCGGACATTTCTTCAACGGCAAAAGTGCTGTATGAAATGCTGAATGGGCGTGTCCCTGAAAGCGCTGATGATGTTGATGCAGATGTATTTGCTGAGTATCCTGGTGCGTTCATGCCGCGGATGCTTACGGAGGTTTCACGGGCGCTTGCTCGGCAGGCATTTATGAAACCGAATGACAGGGGTGATGCTGATGATTTACTATATAACTGTGAAGGCGACACACCTATTCCTGGTGAAGATCCGGCATTTGTCATCTATGGTGAAAAGTCTTATACTGATGAGGAGAACCATTATCTCACAGAAATAGCTGAAGAATCTCCTGATGTCTTTCAAAATTTGTTTGCGCATAGTTTTAAAGTTCTTCTCGCAGAAGTTGGACACGGCATTCTTCCAGAACACTTTACATCATATGCTCAATCGATGCTCAGATTGCGTAAGCCGGATGAAGTTCAGGGGAGAACTATTCAATATGCTTATGATACAGTCTATGGACTTGTTAGGGATGCACGATTACCTTCTATATTTGCGTTAGCTCAGCACGATGTTGCTCAATCATTAGAAGAATATGTTTCATCGTCGGTTTTAGAACATTCTGAGACTCGAATTTTTAGAACTATTAAACGGGCGACAACTATGCTTCGTACGGCCGTGGCTGTACGCGCTTTGGAAGAGGCTGCTGACGTTAACCTTGAGCAGACGAAGGGAGGGCTTTCTACTAATCAACTTTGTGCTATTGCGTCGGGTATGTTTGCAGTTGGTTCACTGGGTGAGTATGCTCTTGGAAGTCCGGTGCTTGCTGCTCTAAGTGGTTCAATCTCAATTTTCAGCGGAGTCATTGCAAGCAGAGATGCAGCATATTCTCTCTATACAAGATTTCGAAGTGACAAATGATCTCTTTCGCATGTTTTATATAACAGTCGACCTTCTTTTTTTCAATGAATATTCCTGTTAAAAAACTGCATCCGGACGCGAAAATTCCACAGTATGCACATCCGGGTGATGCGGGCATGGATTTTTTTTCCTTGGAAGAACTTGTCATTAAACCTGGGGAGACGAAACAGATTAAGACGGGGATTGCGATTGCGATTCCGTCAGGATATGTTGGACTTTTTTGGGATAAGAGCGGGATTGCAGCGAAACATTCTGTTCATTCGATGGCGGGTGTTATTGATGCGGGATACCGTGGGGAGATTTTGATTGTGCTGAGGAATTTTGGGCAGAATGATTTTGTTATTTCGAAGCATATGAAAGTTGCGCAGATGCTCGTTCAGCCGGTGCATTCGGTTACGATTGTTGAGACGGACAATTTGGATGTGACGGCGCGTAATACTGGTGGATTTGGAAGTACGGGAATGCATTGAGTTCACTTTGCTAACTTATTTAACAGAGGTGGTCGACATGATGGGGAAAAGTAATATCAGCTATAAAGCACAAGAGAATTGTAAGAAACTTGATTCGTATCCGACAAAAGAGGAACTTGAGGAAGAGAAAGTGGAGTAGTTTTTTTGTTTTTTATTTACGTATCTATTTAGCTAAAGTTTAGCCCACGTGTTCGCATCTTATTTTTATCGACTTTGATCAGACCATCGGGGTGCACGCAAAGTGTACTTTGCTAGTCACGCTCACTTCGTTCGGTGACCAGCACGACGTCGTTGTGTTGCGTGTCTACATTCGCTGATTAGATTAGTCTGAGTAGAACATATATTCTTCACTATCTACAGAAACTAAACAAATACCTTTTTTTATTCCGTTTAATTTACTTCTTTCCACACTAATTCATGGATTTCTTCTTTCGACAATAATTTTCCGTTTTTGATGCATTCGATGATTGACCAGCCGTTTGTTTTTGCGAGGTCAAGGTAGACTTGTTCGGTTGATTTGAGGAACTCAACGTTTTTTTCGTGGATATCTTTCTTGCCTTCTTTAATGTACAATTTTTGGTCACGGGTTTCCATGAGTTTTTGGCTGGTTTCTACGGGGACGTGAAGAAATATTACTTTGGTTGGGCGAGGAATGCCGAGGGTGTTGTGTTCGATGTTGTCGAGCCATTGGAGGAATTTGGTGCGCTCACTTTTGTCATTGATTTTGCTGCCTTGGTACGCTTGGTTTGCGGGTGTGTATCGGTTTGCGATAATTGTTTTGTTGTTGCTCAACCATATTTTTAATTGTTTTGCTGCGGCGTAGCGATCAAGTGCGTAGAATAACGAGGCCGTTTGTGGATTCACTTCGTGGGCTTCGCCGAATTCACCGTTGAGATATTTTTGAACGAAAATTGAACTTGGATTATTGTATTGAGGGAAATCTGCTTTTTCGGTTTGGATATTGTTCTCGTTGAGGCGTTTTATGAGTAATTCTGTTTGGGTTGCTTTTCCGCTGCTGTCCATACCGTCGATGACGATGAGTTTGCTGGTCATTTCTTTCATAAATCCTTGTACACTGGAAATCTATCGCACATCTCTTTAATCTCTGCTTTTATATTTTGCTTTAATTCTGCGTTATTCATGTCTTTGATGATTTTTGCAATGCAGTCGCCGACGAATTTCATTTCTGATTCTTTCATGCCGCGGGTTGTGAGGATTGGTGTGCCTAGCCGCACGCCGCTTGGCTTGAAAGGAGGACTGGGATCGTATGGGACGGTGTTGAAGTTGCCTACGATTCCGGCTTCTTCCAGTGCGATTGCGGCAGGTTTGCCTAAACTTGGGCCGAATGAACGGAGGTCGAGAACTATTAAGTGATTGTCTGTGCCGTTCGTGACGAGCTTGATGCCGTTGTCCATTAATGTTTGCGCTAACGTTTTTGCGTTCTTGACGATCTGATGTGCGTACTGTTTGAATTCTTCTGTCGCTGCTTCCTTGAATGCGATTGCTTTGCCGGCGATGATGTGTTCATGTGGACCGCCTTGTAATCCGGGGAATACGGCGCTGTCGATTTTTGCGGCGAGGTCTCGTGCTTTGTTTGCTTGTTTTTCTTCGAGACCTTCGATGTTTGCTAGGCGATCGATTTTTTTGCACATTATCATTGCACCTCTTGGACCTCTCAACGTTTTGTGCGTTGTGGTCATGACGACATCGGTGAATGGAAATGGACTTGGATGTGCGCCGCCGATGACTAAACCTGCGATGTGAGAAATGTCTGCCATACTGTAGGCACCGATTTCTTCAGCGATTTCGTGGAAATGTTTGAAGTCGAATAATCTGGGATACGCGGTTGCGCCGGAAATGAGGATTTTTGGTTTTTCTTTTTTGGCGAGTGCGTGGACGACGTTCATATCAATCAATTCTGTTTTTTCATCGACAGGATATTGGACGGATGTGTAATATCTTGCGGAAAAATTGACGGGATGGCCATGTGTGAGGTGACCGCCTAAGTCTAATCGCAAACCCATGATTTTGTCTTGCGGTTTTAAAAGCGCATGATATATTGCCATGTTGGCAGGTGAGCCGGAATACGATTGAACGTTGACGTGTTCTGCGCCGAATAACTTTTTTGCGCGGTCTATTGCTAATGCTTCGATATGATCGGCGTTTTCTTGGCCTTGATAATAACGTTTGAATGGGTAGCCTTCAGAATATTTGTTGTTTAAGACGGAACCGCATGCTTTAAGGACGGCGGGAGAACATGCGTTCTCTGACGGAATCATGTTGAGAACGTCGTTTTGGCGTTGGATTTCTTTCTGGATGTATTGCTCGACTTCGGGGTCAGACATGAACTTTTGCAGAAATTAGCGGTTTATATGGATTGTGGGGGTGGATTGGATGATTTGAGATACTCGATCGCTTCCTGTTGATTTAATTTTGTTACTCCTTTTCCTTGCTTCATTCGGTCTGCAATTGCTTTCCAGCGCGCACCCTTCTCTTTTTTAGATATCAACATCTCCTCTTATACGTCACAACCTCAAACAATTCATGTGAATCAGCGCTTTCAATATCCCACTCTTCTTTATTGAATGTTGGGAAAAACACGTCACCGTCAACTTCGATGTCGACGTGTGAGAGAATCATCCTGTCGGCGTACTTGAGTGTTTGCCTGTAGATTTCTGCGCCGCCAATGATAAAAATTTCTTTGTTAAGTTTTTTTGCGCTGTTTATTGCTGATTCGATTGTTGCGTGAGTTTCTATGCCGTCTCGTTTTTGCATGGAACGGCTAATTACGATGTTATGACGGTTTGGAAGTGGTCTACCGATACTTTCGAAGGTTTTTCTGCCCATGATGATTATGTTGCCTGTGGTGAGACGTTTAAAATTCTTTAAGTCGTCGGGTAGGTTCCAGAGGAGCTTGTTGTCTTTACCGATGACGTTGTTTTTTGTTAATGCGGCGATGATGGTTATCATGTTGATTGTCCTTTTGATCTTTCGTTCGCAATAATGTCCTCCTCAATGGCAGCGACGGTCAAAGCTTCGCTTTGCCCTCTTTCGCACTTTGTGCTCCAGCGCGCCACGGAGGACATTATTGCTCTCTATTATTGTCTTCTCTATTTTTGCCTACACCGCAATCTGCGCTTTAATAGGCGGATGCGGGTTGTAGTTTTCTAATGTGATGTCTTCGAATTTAAATGAAAAAATGTCTTTGACGTTTGGATTGAGTTTTAGTGTTGGGAGTTCTTTGGGTTGGCGTGATAGCTGTTCATTTACCTGTTCCATATGATTCAGATAGATATGTGCATCTCCAAATGTGTGGATGAATTCGCCGGGTTGTAAACCGGTGACTTGGGCGATCATGTGGGTGAGGAGTGCGTAAGACGCTATGTTGAATGGGACGCCTAAGAAAACGTCGGCACTGCGCTGGTAAAGCTGACAGGATAGTTTGCCGTTGATGACCATGAATTGGAATATTGTGTGACAGGACGGTGGGGCGTGATGATGATTGTGGATTAATTCTTGGATTTCGCCGACGTTCCATCCACTGACGATGATTCTTCTTGAGGTTGGGTCGTTCTTTATGAGGTTGATGACGTTTTGGATTTGGTTGATTTCTTTGCCGGACGGAGAAAGCCAGCGCGTCCATTGTTTGCCGTAAATCGGGCCGAGCTCGCCATATTGTTTTGCAAATACGTTGTCTGTTTTTATTTGATTTACGAACCATTCTAATTTTGCTTTCCATTCGTCGGAGTATCGTGGTATTGTTTTGTCGAGATTGTTTTTTTCAAGATAAATTTGATACGCCCATTCGTTCCAGATCTTCACGTCGTTTTGTGTTAAATACTGGATATTTGTTTCACCTTTGAGAAACCAGATGAGTTCGTGGACGATTCCGCGGAAATAAACTTTTTTTGTGGTGGCGAGCGGAAATCCTTTGCTTAAATCAAAACGCATTTGGTAGCCGAACACGCTTTTTGTGCCGATGCCTGTACGATCTTTTTTTACTGTGCCGTTTTCGAGAATGTGGTTTAAGAGTTGGAGATATTGTTGCACTTCATACACCTCTTGTATCTCCTCTCATTTAGAACGTTTAAAAAGATTTGGATAGGGGAGTGGTTACGTGAACTGTCTTATGCGACTTGTAATAAACAATGTATATAAACAACTTTGACATTCTTCATCACATGAATAAGAGGCTGCGAGAAAAATTAGAAAAAGAAGGACGATTCACTGAACGTGTTCATTTCTTGAAGAATTCTGCAACGAAATTTTGCGGCGAAAGGAGGATTATTGAATTATATATTGCGCTGAAAGAAATGAATCCGGGACACGAACTTTTGAACTATGGCGATGTCCGCGATGGTCAGTTTCGATTTTATCATGATTATGCGGATCGTGCGCCGGACCACTTAAAAAATAAGCCACTTATTTCGGGTGTTCCTCTATCGACGCAGCACGCGCTGCATTATATTGAGCAGCTGACGGGTGCGGTTCTGCGTTAAATATCGGATTTCTATAATGCATTTCGATTGATGCTCTGACAATGCCGGCGATGCCGAGGTGTTGTGCTTCGACCTGTCGGTGCTGTTCTAATATCTCCAGTGTTTCAATTGTTTCTTGATATCGTCTGCGGACATCCGGATTGTCATTTTCTTTCAATTCTTTTGCGAGAGTGTTTGCCTGTACGAGATACGGAGTGAATCCAAGACTTCGCAGACTTTGAATCTGTGTATCGGAAAATGTATAGTTGACGGTCTCCTGCTTTCCAACCATGGCAGCATAACCACTTACACCGGCGAGAAATGCGACTAATGTGCCTTGGAGGATGCGTCTTTGATATGTTGCTAGTGGTTTTATTTTTCTCCTTGGCATGCTTAGATCATCACGGGAAGCGCTTTCCGTTTCTCTTACTAACTGTTCAATTTGTTTTCTGACTTCGTCCATACGTTCATTTTTGCGCTTTAGCTATATAAATCTTAACGTGAGCTGGGTGTAATTATTCTTATGGTTCGATTACACATTTTTGCGTAAACGTACTACATACTAATTACTTACGAGTTTACTATTTCATTCCCGCAAGTTATATATACAGTTTCTTTTCCGCTAGACTGTGGTGGTTGAGGGTGGATTTGACTAATTTTATGCCGGCGAAAGCTGTTGAAGTAGTTGTGCCTGTATCTGACGTGTCTGCGTCTTCTGTTTCATCTTCGTCAGCTCCGTCAGTTCCTAACGGCTACTCGTCCTATCTTGATATTCCGCTGGAAAAATTATCACCGGGCATGCAGCAGTTTGTTGCAACGAAAAAACAGCATCCGGATTGTCTTTTGCTTTTTCGCATGGGAGATTTTTATGAAACTTTTTATGAAGACGCGAAGATTGTTGCGAAAGAATTGGATATTGTGCTGACTGCACGCGGACAAGGAGAGAAACGTGCGCCACTGGCGGGTGTGCCATATCATGCTCTTGAGCCGAACCTTGCGAAACTTGTAAAAAATGGGCATAATGTTGCGATTGTTGAACAGCTTGAAGATCCAAAGTTGGCCAAAGGGTTGGTCAAGCGTGGTGTTGTGCGGATTGTGACGCCGGGAATGATGATTGATCAGGGATTACTCGATGATAAAACGAACAATTATGTAATGGCGTTGACAATTCATGGTGATTCACTTGCGTGTGCTTTCTGTGATATTTCGACGGGAGAGTTCTTTGCAGTGCCGGCGACTGTTGAACAACTTTCTACGGTGGTATCACGATTTAACCCAGCAGAATGCATTGTGCCGGTGAGTTTAGGAGTTAATGTTGACATTATTGATCTGTTAAAAAAACAGAATGTTATTGTTCAGAAGCGGTTGGATGAAACATTTGCACATGGACGAGCACACAAATTGTTACTTGAACATTTTAAATTAAAAAGTATTGAGGGCTTTGGACTTGAGGGACTCACTGTTTCTTCGTCGGGAGCGTTGCTATCGTATATCATTGATACACAAAAGACTAATTTGAGTTATATCAATAAAATTACTGTTGCACATTTGGGAAAGACAATGATTCTTGATGGACAGACGATTCGTAATCTTGAATTATTCAAGAATATTCGCGATGGATCGACGCGTGGGACGTTGCTTTCTGTTGTAGATCAGACGAAGACGTCCATGGGTTCGCGTTTGCTGCGCAAATGGATAAAAGAGCCACTGCTTGATGTTCAGGCGTTACATACTCGTTTAAATTCAGTTGAATGGCTGGTTAAACAAAGTATTGCACGGCAGGAATTGATTGCGTTACTTGGAGATGTTCATGATATTGAACGGCTGATTGGCAGAGTTACTTATGGAACTGCGAATGCACGGGATTTGATTGCGCTACAGCAGTCGCTTGCGGTGGTGCCACGAGTTATTGAGATTGCGGGCAGGATACTTGAATTATATTCTGCGACTATTGGAGATGTTGCAGGCATCGTTTCATTGATTGGTTCAGCAATTGCTGATGAGCCTCCATTAAGTGTGCGCGAGGGAAATAT
>Ga0209542_10015150_pt1 | contig 12995 bp, 12 predicted proteins | sample RifCSPhighO2_01_FD_184028 | JGI IMG/M metagenome (GOLD analysis project Ga0209542, IMG submission 184028) | Soil microbial communities from Rifle, Colorado - Rifle CSP2_plank highO2_0.1 (SPAdes) (version 2) | ecosystem: Environmental > Terrestrial > Deep subsurface > Rock core/Sediment ... | reverse complement strand
AAGATTCTCGCGGTGGATCGTCAGTTGCGCAGTTTGAACGATTCGCCGATGAGCATGTTTGCTCCCACGAAGTTGGACTTCCTACGCGACAAAGACAATCCCAAACTTGACGAGATTCAGGCTCGTTTCAAGGTTGTTGTCTCCGAAGAAAAAGAGTTTCACCAACAGTTTGAATCGACCCGGGACAGGATCATCGAAGCAAAGAAGGGTTGGTCTGCCCCAATCAGAATCAAACTTCGGGGCGAGTTCACGTTTCGATACAAACATCAAGCCACTCTTCCCCGCACTGAAGATCTCTAGTCGGGCCACGCAGAGGCCCCGCCATGGTGGCGGGGCCTCATTCTATTTTTACTCTTACTTCTTGTCGTGAAAACGTTTATGGACTTCTTTTAGCTGGGAGTCAGTAACGTGAGTATAAATCTGGGTGGTGGTGACGGAAGAATGGCCGAGCATGGCTTGGACCGAACGGATGTCGGCGCCACCGCGAAGTAAATCGGTTGCGAACGAATTGTGAGAAATAAAACCATCAGTTATAAGGTTGTGGGTTCTGCCGATACCAAAATCAAATACCTGTTGCTCATCGGTTTTAATTGAAGTCACTTTTTTAACTTTAAGCCAAATGATATTTGAACTTAATGCTATATTTTCTAAGGTTTTAGCAACATCAGAAAAATAAATCCCGTGTTTAAATGTTTTCAAGCAGGCCAGTATCTTTAACAGCAGATTTCTACTTAACGCCATGTCGGTATGTCTTTTAAAGTGTTTAATTCCACAATGTTTTTCAAGATATTGGTGGAAACCGCTTCTGTAGGGTAAAGAATCTAGGAGTTGGGTTATGAGAGCTTGGGCTGGGATTTTATCATACTCAATTTTCTCAGCCTTTTTTAGAAGAATAATATTCTTTTTGAGTGTAGGGATTAGTTTTTTAAATCTTTTTTGACTATCTCGTTCGAGAACATGAAGCGTATAGATTGTGTGATCGATTATCTTCCCTTGGGGCAAGCGTACTTTTCTGTTGCGTCTCAAAACATGACTATCAATTCCCAGCCTTAAAAGCAGTATCTGAACATCTTTAAGTAATTCCTTACTTGATGAAAACATTTTTATCGTGCCACTATTGCCTTCAGCATCATAAAGGCCGGCGATGAAATAGCGAATTTCTTTGTCTGTCGTTTGGAATATTTTCTCAGGCACTCTCTTATATTTTGCTATGCCAACAGGAATATATGGTCTAATGAATCGAACAAAATTCATGGAATAAAAATCCAAAACAAACGAGTTTATAGAGTTGTTATAACTTCGGACGAAGGGCTGTTTCCCGCTATGTTTCTTAAGTAGTTTCTGATAATACTTAAGAAAGTTGATATTTTTATCGTAGATATGTATCCCATGATTTCTTTCACTAATAATTCCGTCGCCGAGGATATAGCCAAAGATTCTCCAGACGTAGGCGGGAAGTATTTTTTTACCTTGCTGCTTTACATGGCATACGCCCGCTAAATGTGTTCCGGGTCGGACAGCTTTTGCTTCTATTTCGTCAATACCATGCTTGGAGATTGTAAATAATCTATGAGCTGGCGTACATATTAACTCATGGCCATCAGCTTGTATTTGAATTAGTTGAGTGGCGGTATGACTAAATTTTTGTTCAACCTTGGAATCTAAAAGGGCCGAATTTTTAAAATCCATACTTTTGGCATAGGTATTTCTGTTCTGAAATAAAGTTAAAGCGGAACAGATTTCATTATTAAGAAAAATTCGAGTTTCTTTGTGCAGACAATGTCGAAGTGTGTGGGGCGAAACATGTTTGCCCATGATGCCGGCCTTGATGGCGTATTTTTGAACAATGCGTTGGATTGAGCGGGGCGTAAGACGAAGGTCAGAATCTTTGCCGAATTTTCCATTTTTTGGAATACGGATGAACAAGGCTTCGTCAACATCAGTTCGCTTGGTCAGATATTGGGCGATGTAATCTTTGGCATCTTCTGAAAGAAAGACCAATCTAATTTTTCGGCCCTTGCCCAAGACCGATAATTCTCCTCTTTTTACATCAATCTTGTTTCGGTCCATGGAACACAATTCCGAAACACGCATCCCCGTCGAAAATAACATTCGTAACATCGCTCGGTCGCGCAGGGCGTTGAGACTTTGACCTTCTGGCGCTTTTAATAATCGGTCTAATTCGTTGTGTTCCAGAAAAGTAACATGCCGATCTTCAGCTCGGCCCAATTCAATCTTTTCCGCTGAGACGCTTTTGATTCCCCTCTTGGCCAGATACTTCAAAAAATTTCGCAGAGCAATAACGTGATAATTTTGCGTGGTTTTCATTAGGGGATTTCCTTTTTTGTCCGTGAGACGATTCAAATGCAAACGATATTGGCGGACCCGTTCATCGTCCAGATCTTCCGCTTTGGCCACTTTGGCGAATTGCAAAAATCGGTCCAAATATCGGCCATAGTTTTCGAGAGTTTTCGGCGATCGATTCTTCTCGATTTCCAAATGTTCCAGATATTGAATTTTAAGTGTTTTTAAATCAGCCATATGACAGTAATTATACATCCTTACGTCGCAAAATATAAGTCCTTGTAAGTACTCCAAATCCGTGATAGAATGTATTCAGTTTTAATTTTAATACTAGTTACTAATAACTAAGTTCTAACCACTATCCTTATGGCCTTAACCACTCAACAAAAATCAAAAGTCTTGGAACCCGTTCGTCTTCACGACAAAGATACTGGCTCGGCTGAAGCTCAGGTGGCTTTGTTTACCAAAGAGATCGAGTCATTGGCTAAGCATTTAAAGAAACATCAGAAAGACAACAGTTCTCGTCTTGGTCTTTTGAAGATGGTGGCCAAACGCAAACGGCTTATGGATTTTTTGAAACGCGATAATCCCAAGCGCCACGCTACCCTGACCAAAAAATTAGGCCTTTAGTTTTCATTTTACATTTGCCAGTTACCAATAATTTATTCAATGAAACATTGACCAATTGGCAAATCAATGGAAATTGGAAAATGGCAACTGATAACTTCCCCATTTCATGAACAAACTCACGGTTCCTCAGCGCAAGAATCATCGAGTCGGTATCTTTGTTGATGTTTCCAATATGTATCACTCGGCCAAAAATCTCTATAAGGCCCGAGTTAATTTTGCTGAGCTTTTAAAACTTACCACCGCTAATCGTGAATTGGTCCGCGCTATTGCCTATGTCGTTAAATCAGACACCGAAGAAGAAAAAGCGTTTTTCAGCGCCTTGGAAAAAGTCGGCTACGAATTAAAATCCAAAGACCTCCAGGTTTTTCCGGGCGGGATGAAAAAGGGTGATTGGGACGTGGCCATCGCCATTGACGCCATTACTATCTCCAAACTTGTTGATGTGGTCGTGATTGTCTCCGGTGATGGCGATTATGAACCCCTCGTTGATTACCTTAAATTTAACGGCACCATCGTGGAAGTGGCCGGTTTTCAGCGTTCCACCTCCGCCCGTCTCATCGAATCCGCCAATAACTACCTCGATTTGGAAGAAGTGAAAGACAAAGTGTTGCTGAAATAGCCCAGTTCTTTGGAGGTCAATCATGAAGAGAGCGGAAAGACAGCCCATCTGTATCTGGTGCGAAAAACCTTTCGACCCCGAGGAAACACCGTACGTGAATGGTCACGAAGAGTGTGGCGACGCTTATGAAGTAAAATGTAATCAGCAAGACTTCAAAGAGCTTATGACTCGGCTTCCTCCGGGAACCACCTTTGGGCCTTGCTAAAACGGAGCACCTAGTGCCCGCGACGGACTTCGTCAAAGATGGGGTCCAACGCGGGCCTCATTGTTTTTTAAATATACCCTTGTTTGCTATACTTATTGAATGAAAACTTCTGAAAATAATTATGCTTTTATTGACGGCCAGAATTTGCACCTTGGTGTAAAAGATTTGGGTTGGCGGTTAGATTACAGAAGATTCCTAATTTATCTGAGGGATAAATATTGTGTTTCAAAAACATACTTGTTTATCGGTTTGGTTCCAGAAAATCAAAAACTTTATAAGTTTCTTCAAGAATGTGGCTATGTTTTGATTTTTAAACCCCTCTTGATTCCTAAAGACGGTAAGCCAAAAGGTAACGTCGATGCTGACTTGGTTTTGAATGCCATGATTGAGTATCCGAATTATGATAAGGCAATAATTGTTACAAGTGATGGCGACTTCTATTCTTTGGTGGAATATTTATATTCAAAAAATAAGTTAAGAATTGTTCTAGCGTCTCACAAGAAAAAGTGCTCGATATTATTACAGAAGAAAGCCAGAGAAAAGATAGATTTTATGGATAATTTGCGTGAAAAACTGCAGTATGCGTCCAATAGAAAATGAAAAAGCACCGATAAGGGACGAGACCCTTATAAGTGCCTCTTCGTCGTGATACTACCAGTATAGATGAATGAGATTAAAAGTCAATACTTATGGGTGATCATGAGACGTTCCACTTCGGCCCGTCTCATCGAATCGGCCAACAATTATCTCGATCTAGAAGAAGTGAAAGACAAGGTGTTACTGAAATAAAAATCTCGATTCCATGTACAAGATACCACTTTGGTGGTATCTTGTTTTCTGAAAGGAGACCCATGGCAGAATTAGTAAGCACAGATGAGATAATTCTCAAAGATGCTGGCGGTACAAGAAGGGTTGTGGTCACCGGAGATAAGGTGGCACTGTCTCCTTCTCTGAAACCGAAAGAGAAAGAGTTCCTGACACGCTTTCTGGAAGGCCCCGGACCCTACACTCTTTCCTGGGTTGGCAGATGGCCATGCGGTGGGGTGAATCTGTACTTCAAGATGTCTCATGGTCGAGAGCCTGGGGCCAAGGCTCGTGACTTTGTGGCGATCGATCAGTAGCCCGCGATGGACTTCGCATGATGTAAGCCAGACGCGGGCTTCATCATTTTAAATACTGGATTTATTCAATAGAGAGTGGTATTATCAGGGCAGTAATTAACCTCGACGTTATAGTCGGGGTCCCGACCGAAGCGTCGGGATTAACAACCGACAGAGATTGAAATAGATGTAAGACGAATGGGGCTCAATTTTGGCCATAGTTTTCGAGGGTTCGAAACTTGTGGCCAGTATTGCCTCTCTCTCAATTTGTCGGTGGAATTGTATGGAAGTAAAAAAATACACTACCGAGTTCGCGGGCAAACCGTTGACGGTGGAGATTGGGCGTTTTGGGGGTCAAGCCAATGGCACGGTCAGTGTCCAGTATGGAGAAACAACCGTCATGGTTAATGCGACCATGTCGGCCCACACCAAGGACGTCGACTATATGCCGTTGCAGGTTGAGTACGAAGAAAAGTATTACGCCGCCGGTAAAATCAAGGGTTCCAAATGGATTAAGCGTGAAGGTCGTCCGACCGAAGACGCGATTTTGACGGGTCGCTTGATTGACCGTTCGATTCGTCCCCGCTTCAACCATAACATCCGCAACGAAATTCAAGTTATCGCGACGGTTTTGTCATTCGATGGTATTAATGACCCCGATATCCCGGCCTTATTCGGCGCGTCTTTGGCACTGATGATCTCTGATATTCCTTGGGCTGGTCCGGTGGTCGGGATTCGCGTTGGTCGGATAGACGGGAAATTAATTCTCAATCCGACTTATCAAGAACGAGCCACCAGTGATTTTGATATTGTCGTCGCCGGTACGGCCGGAAAAATTAATATGATTGAGGCCGGTGCTAAAATTGTTCCCGAAAAAGACATGGCCAATGCCATTTCGACGGGTTTCGAAGCGTTTAAAGGTTTAATTGATCTTCAAAACAAAATTGCTGGCGAAATCGGAAAAAAGAAAAAAGAGCTGGAAATATTTGTTCATGACGAAGCTTTGTCAGCTATGGTCAAGAATTTTTCCGGACCGAAACTTCAACTTGCTTTATATGCCCCCGGTAAAGAAAAAACTGCTTTCTATGAGGGTTTGGGTCAAGTTAAAGAAGAACTAATGGCCTATCTCAAAGAAGAATTCAAGGATTTATCCGCGCACGAAGGCGATGCTGAACTAAAAAATAAACTTGATGAAGCCGGTATTATCTTTGAAGATGAAATTGACCATGCGGTTCACAAGAATATTCTTAACGAAGATAAACGCCCCGACGGTCGCAAGATGGACGAGCTTCGCGCTCTCTCGGCCGATACTTCGATTCTCCCCCGCACTCATGGGTCGGGATTGTTTAATAGAGGCACAACCCAGGCCCTATCAATTCTTACGCTCGGCGCGCCGGGCATGGAACAGTGGTTTGAGTCAATGGAGATTGATTTAACCAAAAAAAGATTCTTTCATCACTATGGCTTTCCTCCATACAGCGTCGGTGAAATTGGTCGTTTAGGGGCGACGGGGCGACGCGAGATTGGTCATGGCTATTTAGCGGAACGTTCGCTTGAACCGATTATCCCTGACCGGGCCGACTTTCCGTACACGATTCGGTTAGTTTCGGAAATTCTCTCATCCAACGGTTCCTCTTCCATGGCATCGGTTTGCGGTTCCACCCTCGCCTTAATGGATGGTGGCGTGCCAATTAAAGCTCCCGCCGCCGGTATCGCGATGGGATTGATGATTGACGCGAAGGGCGAAAAGTACAAGATTCTGACCGATATCCAGGGTCCTGAAGATCATCATGGCGACATGGATTTGAAAGTGGCCGGTACGGCCACGGGCGTGACGGGGATGCAAATGGATGTGAAAATTGAAGGTATCACTCCGCAAATTGTCGAAGAGACCTTAATACAAGCCCTCAAGGCTCGCTTGGAAATATTGAAAGTTCTCACGACGGCTATTAGTATTCATCGAGCCGACCTTTCCCCTCACGCCCCTCGAATTCAGACTGTAAAAATCAATCCGGCCAAGATTGGGGCCTTAATCGGTCCGGGTGGGAAGAATATCAACGCCATTATTGAACAAACCGGCGCGGAGATTGATATCGAAGATGATGGTTCGGTGTTCGTCACTTCGGCGACGGCGGAGGGTATGGTCAAGGCGATTAAGCTTATCAACGAGATTACTTATGAACCAAATCCGGGCGATGAATTTGATGGTACCGTTGTAAAGATTTTAGATTTCGGTGCTTTCGTGGAAATCATGTCCGGTAAAGATGGTTTGGTTCACGTTTCTGAAATGAGCGATGAACATGTCCGTCACCCGAGCGACAAAGTAAAACTTGGCCAGAAAGTTCATGTCTGGGTTAAAGCTATCGACGATCAAGGGCGTTTGAATCTGACCATGAAAGAAAGAAAAAACTAAATTGTGTATAAAATAATTTGTGCTTGTGATAGACTGGAAGTAATTAACATAACTTTCTATCACTATGGACGACCAAAGTCCAAACTCGTCAGCTTCTCAATCAAACATTGACGATCTAGTTAAAGAGCTTAGTCGTCCGCAAGGTTCTCTCCCGCCCCCAGTAACTAGTGGACCCGCTTCTTCTCCATCTGTAAATCCAGCACCAAGATCAGTACCACAATCGGCACCGATACCTCCTTCTTCAAATCCACTTCCTCGTCCGACGATCCCGCCATCTGCGATTTCGAATCCAATTTCACAACCACAAAAACCAAATCTTGTCCCAGTCGCACCGGTGTCTCCGGTTACTCCATCAGTTCCTAAAGAATACCAGTCTTCTATTCGAACAATGAGTGACGATTTAGCCAAGCTCAAGGCCGGACAACAGCCCCAAGGTGTTAATATTCCTAGGAAAATTGACAACACTCCTGTTCCGGCTAAACCCGTTGTCCCCGCTACTCCCGCGCCGGTACCCTCAAAACCGGGGGCAACTGCGAGTATGCCTTTAGCTACAAAATCAGCTCCATTGTCGTCTGTGCCAAGCCAGACCCAAAAAGCTCCGATATCAACACCGATTCCCCGTCCAGTAATGCCCTCAATGCCTCCTGCTACTCCTGTACCAGCGACAAAGCTTGATCAAAAAAATCAATTCTACGTTCCACCGACGGAATCCAAACCAGTCGGTTCAGGTTCAAGAAAGTTTATCTTTGTTAGTATTGCCGTTGTGGTGGTGCTTCTTGGCGGTCTGTATTGGTATTTTATGATTCGTCCCGACCAAGTTGCCGTGGAATCTCCGACCCCCACCTTCACACCTCGCCCGACCGTCACCCCAAATCAAGATATATTATCTACAATATTTACGAATCGAGGCGGAGCGATTGCTCTTCCGTTGTCTGGAGACCCAGCTACGGCGTTCAGTGGTGGTATCAGCACTCAATCTAACATAATCCCAGGCACTTTAACGGTAATTGATATCGTGAGCGGGGCTTCTTCTAGCGCTCAAGCTCTGACAATTACGGGTCTTTTCAATCGTTTTGTGGCATCGTATCCAGCGGGACTTTCAACAGTATTGGGTCAGAATTATAAATTTTTGCTGTATGGCCAAAAAGAATCTTTTGATAGCAAGGGCCGGCCGGTCACTGATATTATTCCAGGTTATCGGCTGGTAATGATTAATGAAATAGCTAGTTCTTCTGTCAGCATTCTTCAGGGTTGGGAGTCGACCATGAGCACTAATTTATCTAATATCATGGCAATTACGCCGACCAAAAATACCGGGTCATTTGTATCCACTAGTTATAAAGGTTTATCCGTTCGTTTTAAAAACTTTCCTTATCCCGATCATTCCATTGACTACGCTCTCGTACAATACAGTGGTAAAACCTATTTAGTCATAGCTGGTTCTCGTGAAGCCATGTTTGCTACTATCGACGTCTTCTCAATTCCAGGAAAGTAAAATCTAGGCGAAAGACCAGAGGTGTTTATAACCTGTCACTAAGTGACATTCTGGTGACATGGTGACACGACAAATGTCACCATGTCACCATTATAAAAGTGTTTATTATTGCCGTTTATTTAGTAGTGGTGACACTAGTGACATGGTGACATCAATGGTGACACTTATCAACATTGACACCAATGTCACCACTCGAGTATACTTAACAAGTAAGAGTCAGTTGTAGTATTGTTCTTTGAAAGTAGCTGACGTTCACCTAATCATCAGGGATCATCGGCAAAATTAGTTTCGAAGGCGCAGTGTCACACTCGCAATTCTCTATTTGAAAGCGACTATCTGCGCCTTCTTTTGTTTTTTATTTTATACCCGCTCGTGCTCTCGCAGGGCACTACGTCGCCTTCGCTCCTTGCATTCTTATCCTTAGCCATATAGGATATGTTTATATATGACTCCACAAGATTTAGAAAAATTAACTCAACTATTAACCGAAGAAGAAACTCTGGTTCGCAAAGAACTTGGGGAAGTGGCGGTCAAAGATCCGGCTTCTGGCGGATTTCAGCCCATACCGGCTGATTATGAAGGAGATGTCCGTGAAGATGATATTGTTCGTGAAGCTACGGTTACCGAAAACAACACAGCCATTGAACAAGAGCTCAAACATCATCTCGATGCTATTTTAAAAGCTCAGGAGAAGCTCAAAACGGGCCGTTACGGCGTTTGTGAGAAGTGTGGTATAGATATTCCCGTTGAACGACTGATAGAAGTGCCTATGGCCCCGTTTTGCATTAACTGTGCCGAGTAATTTTTATTTAATTCCCTACTCTTGTGTCTGTTCGCCTATTCTCGGCTTCAATAAATGGCATTGATGCGCAACTAATTGAAGTTGAAGTTGATTCTACTCCTGGTTTGCATGCTTTTAATATTGTAGGTTTGCCGGATAAGGCCGTTCAAGAGTCTAAAGAAAGAATTGCTTCAGCCATTCGGACTAACGCACTTATTCCCCCTAGCGCGAAACATAAGAGAATTATTATCAATCTCGCGCCGGCGGATATTCGCAAAGAAGGTCCCGCCTATGACTTGCCTATCGCGGTTGGGTATCTTTTAGAAACCGAGCAGGTAAAATTTGATACGTCAGATAAGATATTTTTAGGCGAGCTGTCTTTAAATGGGGCCATCAAGCCCGTTAATGGAGTTCTTTCGGCTTCGATATTAGCCCAAAATCTAGGTTTTAAAGAAATTATCGTGCCTGTTGCTAATGCCGGTGAAGCTTCGATTATTGAGGGGTTGAAAGTATTTGGTGTGAGTACCATTACCGAACTGATTGATCATTTGAGTGGCATGAAGCCTTTAAAACCAACCAAGTATCAAGTTCCTAATGTCATTACTTCTGAAGATGATGGCGAGGCGTTTCGCCTAATAAAAGGCCAAGAAACAGCCAAACGGGCTCTCATGGTGGCGGCGGCCGGTGGGCATAATATCCTCATGTCCGGTCCACCGGGTTCCGGAAAAACTCTTTTGGCTAAGGCCCTAGTTGATCTAATGCCCAATCTTTCTTTTCCTGAAGCAATTGAAGTAACTCGGATCTATAGCTCGATGGGCCTTGTAAATGGCTCGTCTCTCATGTCTGGTCGGCCGTTTCGCAGTCCCCATCATACAAGTTCTGCTCCGGCCATGGTTGGCGGTGGGGCCAATCCCAAACCCGGAGAAATCAGCTTGGCTCATCGCGGAGTCTTGTTTCTCGACGAATTACCTGAATTTCCTCGCCATGTCCTAGAAAGTTTACGAGAACCACTTGAAGAGGGCGTGATTACTGTCTCTCGAGCGGCGGGATCAGCCCAGTTGCCTGCCAAATTTACGCTTGTTGGAGCTATGAATCCTTGTCCATGTGGTAATTACGGCGAACCAAAGGCTAGTTGTATTTGCTCACCGATGAATGTTATCCGCTATCGCAAAAAAATATCCGGTCCCCTATTGGATCGTATTGATATCCAAATCAATGTTCCGAGGGAAACGGCTACAACCGCCCAAGAACCAATACCAGTTAAAAAGTTTAATGAAATAAAAGAAACAATTGCCAAGGCTCGAATTATTCAACTCGCTCGGTTCAAAAATTCAAAAATATTCACTAACGCCGAGATTTCCTATCGAAACATTGATAAGTGGTGTCTTTTAGAGCCAGAAGCTGAAAAAGTTCTTCAAAATGCGGTGATGTCAAAATCTCTATCTCTTCGGGCTTATCACAAAATCAAGAAACTTAGCCGAACAATTGCCGATCTAGAAGCATCAGAACTGATTAAGTCCAACCATGTCGCTGAAGCAATCAGTTTGAAAATCAATGAAAAACTACTTCAAGAAGGTAATTAAAATACGGAGCCTGCTTTAGAGTTAGATAATGGGTGTTTAGCGCCGTGGACTTCCCAGTGAAGATGACAACCCGTAGAACGACCGGTACTACCCATCAAAGCTATTAATTGGCCTTTAATTACTGCTTGTCCGACGGTGATTAGAAGTTTACTGGCATGGCCAAAAAGTGTTTCCGTGCCGTTAGAATGAGATATTTTAATCAATTTGCCAAATCCCCCGTTATATCCCGTATCATCAACGGTCGTGGCAATACCATCGGCGTCGGCAAAAATATTAGTGTTACAAGCGGCAGCGATATCGACGCCGTTTCTTCCATGAAGTCCTTGACTAATTCGACCACGGGTCGGAAGCATAAAATAATCGCCCAGATCTGGTAAATGGGCGAATATTGCGACAGCTGCTGTTTGGTTTTTAGCTATATATTGAGTCGTTATCTTGCCTCCCGGCACTATTATCTCATCATCAATGTTTAGGTTATCTGTTTCAGAAAGACGATTAAAAGATTTAACCTTTTCTGAATCAACTCCGTATTTTTTAGCAATTGAGCCTACGGTCTCCCCTTTTTTAATCTTATGAATGACCCCAGAAACTGGCGGAATTCGTATAATTTGATCCGGTTTAATATTATCGGCATTCTTTAAATTGTTTGCCCAAATAAGATCGTTAACACTTACCCCGTAGTCGGAGGCAATAAACGATAACGCATCGCCTGGCTGAATAGTGTACTCAATAATTTTATTAGGTTTGATATCGTTGAGGTAGTCCGTTGAGACTGAATCAATGGCCTGGATAGAACTGTCTTGGATGGTGTAAATTTCTGGAGGAGCGTTTTCTTCAGTTCCTCCTTGACCTTCGTAAATAGCTGAAAGGGCAACTGTTGGAGAAATCACCAAAGCGCCACCGCCCATCAAACTTTTAATGTCCGTCAATTGGGGGTTTGTTTCGGCCGGAATAATAGAAGCCGACGTTTCTTCAATATAATGTCGTACAATATTACTCACAATTCCTGGTTGGCTCATACTAGGTCCTTTAATAACAATAAGAGCGAGAACAATTATCAAAATGGCCCCAATTTGGGATTTTTCGGATTTGAAGATGTTTTTGCGGGTAGTCCTAATGGGTAGGGGGCTAAAAAATGGCCTAGGAACGGAAAAATTCTCTTGCGAGAACGTACACCGAAGGTACCATAATTGGACGGCGGGGGCAACCCCACCTGTCCACATGGCCAGAGGGGGACAAATTGGTGCGAATAGAAAAAGATGATAGATTTTAGATATGAGCGAAAATAAAACAAGTGAATTGGGATTTTTCGCCGAGCACTACGCGGCCGAATATTTAAAATCTAAAAAATATACCATTTTGGGGCATAATTACCGCAAGCCTTGGGGCGAGATTGATGTCATTGTTGAGAAGGAGGGGATAGTTATTTTTGTCGAAGTCAAAGCCAGTAAAAAAGATATCCCCGGTTTTGAGCCCGAACTTCGGGTCAATGCCGATAAGCGTCATCGCATGGCTCGGATCGCCCGAACCTATCTTTCTGACTACCATTATCCCGACGATCAGCCTTGGCAGATGGACGTCGTCGCGGTCGCTTTCGTCAAAGAACGAGGCGTCGCCAAAATTAGACACTACAAAAACATAGAGTAGGAGAGTCAAAAAATGGCGTTTTCATTGGTCTTTTTGGGGCTTTACAGAATTATTATATGGTGCTATAATATATGTATTCACTAGATAGGTAAGCAACTTTCCAATTCACTTTCACTACTTGATTTCAGCTCGCGCAATCCGCGCGAGGCAAGGGAGGACACCATGGTTCATCGGTTTGCGTGTTTGATCGTGTTGGTTCTGGCCATCGTGGCCTCCGC
>Ga0209542_10015149_pt1 | contig 12995 bp, 10 predicted proteins | sample RifCSPhighO2_01_FD_184028 | JGI IMG/M metagenome (GOLD analysis project Ga0209542, IMG submission 184028) | Soil microbial communities from Rifle, Colorado - Rifle CSP2_plank highO2_0.1 (SPAdes) (version 2) | ecosystem: Environmental > Terrestrial > Deep subsurface > Rock core/Sediment ... | reverse complement strand
AAAAGAAATAGGCCGTCGTGGCCACGTTGTCCAGATGACCGTCCTCGGTCACCAGCATCTCGAAATCGTACCGTGTGCTGTTGAAGCCCCATGCGTTGGGCTCGAGAATGGAGATGAATATCAGCGCCCCGTCGCTGAGGGAGTAGAGCAGGGTCTCGTTGAAGCTCCGCGGCACCACTCCGCCATTCGGGTCGGAGTCGTTCACGAACAGCGAGGTGCTGAAGGTGCACTGGTTCGCGCTGAAGTTGTTCGCGCTGACGTAGAAGGCCGGATGGGTCGTCAGGTTGAACGTCTCGTTCACGCCATCGCGAGCCTGGAAGAAAGGAGGCGACACCTCGGAGTTGGTGTTCATCTCGCCCTCCTCCCTGGTGATGCTGTTCGTGAGATTGGCGCAGACAATGTTGGTGTTCGTCCAGTTGATGACCGTGGCATTGCGCGTCGCGTAGACCTCGCCCCGGGGGTCGACAAGGGTCCAGGCGTACAGGCTCTGGTTGTCAGCGTCGTCCAGGACTATCCGGCCCGTGACCTCGCCATAGTAGCCCTGCCAGTTCTTGGTGACCTGGTCCAAGTTGATGGTGAGTCGCGTGACGTTGCCTGCGAGGGCAGGAACGGATATCAGGCCCGGATTGGGCTTCCTCGATGAATCGAGTATGTTCAGCGTCTCCGGCGGCTGCGGGTCCGCGAGTCCGGTGATGAGAAGCTGCGTGAGGATTATACCCACCACCAGGGCATAGAACGCCAGTCCCCAGCCGAACGGGACGCGCCTAGCGGTCATGAGGCTCACCCCGCACCCTGGACATCTTCTCGATGTTCTTCTCGTTGATGATGATGGTGCCGAGTTCGCCGACTATCTTGACGAACCCGCGTCCGGCAGAAACAAGTTTGCCCCTGGCAATCTTGAATTGGTCCCCATCGCGATAGGGGGCCTTGACAAGGTCTCCAATAAACTCAGAGAAAATGCTCTCTTCTTCCGCTTCCTTTGCCAGCCTTACCATAGGCGACTACCCACTCGCACTTCCGTTGAGGCCGATGCCCCAATCCACAATCAGTCCGGGCAGTTTTTGCCAGTCCGCCCGAACCACTGACGTTCGTTCTTCGTTCTTGTGCCGAATGGCACCAGAATGGATTTGGATATACTGGTTTAATAATGTTTCGATTTACAAAACTAGATTATAAAAAGGATGATTATCCGCGCTGTGTGCGGGGGTACGATCACCCACTCAGGGGGAAATGCAGCCTGGATGAGGCAGGAGAGACGAGTTTGTCATGGTATTGGTCGTGATAACCGATTATTTGTGTTTTTCATAAGCTATTACCGCTTATAATCACGCAATATGACGCCCTACGTCTGATAGTGCTGAAGGGGGTCAAGAATCCTGGCCATCACATCTCCACAATTTGAGCATACAAAAAAGATACAACACATATACAAATCTGGTTTATTTCATTCAGGGACTAACTCCAGACAATTTGGACTACAGGATTGAACACAGATATGTACAGAAATATTTATAAACTGGTTGTGCATTACATACAAAGTACACAACACATACAGAACAAACACCAGTATACAACTTTCCACAGTGCCAGCATGGAATCAGTGGAGGTTCTCAATGTCCGGCTGTCCCGGGCGATGGTCGCCTGGCTGGATTCGCTCGTCGAGAACGGGCGCTACAAGTCAAGAGCTGAGGCCATCCGGGATTTCGTGCGTGAGCATCTCGGGAGGGAGGGAGCATGACCGAGGTCCTCGTCTCCATCAGGCTGCCCTCGGAGATGGCGCGAGAGCTGCGAAAGCTCGCCGAGCGGAGGCGCTATCTCGACGTGAGCGAGGCCCTGCGCGATATCATCAGGCAGCGCTGGCATCGCGACGAGCAGCCTCTTCTCTACGAGTTGGACCGGATGCGCGTGGAGCTGAAGCAGGAGATGAGGATACTCAAGCAGGCAGTGGAGGGAAGCCGATGAGCCGGGCCCGCCGCTCCTGTAGAAAGTCAACATCCCTTGGCCGCATTGCCGCACGATATCCGAGCTGTCTCGCAGGAATGCCGAGTATCCTCAACAGCGCGGCCGGTCTCTCCCGTCGCTCTTTGTGCAACGCCGCCCGCCACCTTGCTCCCGTTATGGCCGCGCTGCTGCTCCTCGCCCTTGCTGGCGCAGCGGACAGTGTCTACCTCGGCCTTTCCCCGCTCTGGCCCGTCGAGGGCCAGTCGCTCAGCGCTTCGCTCGTGACGTTCAGGTTCCAGGTGGAGCACAACACCAGCGTGGCTCTCTGCAACCTCTCGCTGGATGACCAGCCCCTCTCGGGAGCACTGGCTATCAACAGCTCCGAAACCGTCAACTACACTGCATACGTTCCACCCGGACAGCACTCCTGGGAGGCCCGATGCGCAGCCGCGCCAGTGGAGAACAGCACAGGGCATGTCAATTTTACCATGCTCGATGTCCTCCCGCCCTCTGTGTCAGCCGTGGCCCCGGCAAACGGAACAGTGTTTGCGCAGGGCCTGGTGTCGTTCCTTGTCAATGCTTCGGATGATGCCGCTCTGGCGAATTGCACCCTGTTCTCCGATGACGTCCCAGTGACGAGCGTGCTCACGCCCGGTGTGGGGGTGATTGCTCTGAACGCCTCTCTTGACGAAGGGTGGCACAGCTGGCGCGTGGGATGCGCGGACACCGGCGGCAATGCCAACACCACCTCTCTCCGCTCGCTCGGCATTGACCTCACCGCTCCTTTCGTTGCGTTCTCGGAGCCGGTGCCGTGGCTCAACACCACCGTGGAAAGTGTGACATTCAACATCTCGGCGATCGATGCAAGCGGCATGCAGTGTGCGCTGAGCATGGACGGGAGCCAGGCTTTTGCGTTCTCCCTCCCCCTATCGGGCTGGTACCGGACCCCCGCGCTCGTGTCAGCAGGAAACCACACCTTCCAGGCAAACTGCACGGACCAGGCGGGCAGGTCGTCTCTCTCTCCGCAGGGAAAAATCACCAGGCTCGCTATGACCCAGGACGACCTGCTTCTTCAGCTGGGGACCGACAAGCCCGCGTACCAGCCCGGAGAGCCGCTCGATATTCTGGTGAACGCCACGAGCGGCGGGAAAGTGAACCTTCTCATCACCAGGGACGGGCAACTCTACTACAACTATACGTACACCGCCGGCCCGAGCGTCTCGCCCCCGGGTGTGTTTCTCAGCACTTCTGGCACGTACACTCTCTCGGGCACACTGACCTTCCTGGAGCTGCAGAGGAACTCTGCCGCTGTGTTTACCGTGGGAAGCGCGCTGGCCTGCTCCATCAACGGCTCTCAGCAGCCTCGACTGGGCGTTTCGGAACCGTACTCAGGGTCAGCCATCAACGCGGCCGGTGGGGTCTCGTACAGCTGGGACTTCAACGGAGACACCATCACCGACGCGCTGGGGCAAAGCGCATCCTATGCCTTCCTGAGCGCGGGAGTTCCGGTCACTCTGAGAGTGCAGGACACCTCAGGGCAGGCGACCTGCCAGCTGCAAGTCCAGCCACAGGCATGGCATGCCCTGCAATTCATCGTCTTCGACAACGCCACCTCCCTCCTGCTTCCCGGAGCGCTGGCCGAGACCGGAAACCACTCCGCTCTCGCGGACACGGCGGGAATTGCCGCCATTCTCCTTCCTGGAGGGCAACACTTCGTCCTGGTGAGCAAGGACGGGTACGACCCCTACTTTGGCACGATTGAGCTGTCAGGGAACCTTTCGCTCACCATACGGCTCTCTCCGAAGATACTGGACGGGCAGCCTCCTGTCGTGACGGCAATCTCTCCCGTGCATGGGGGAATCCTTGGCGGGGACCTCAGCCTGACGTTCGGAGTGCAGGACGCATCCACGGTGCGGTGCACTCTATTCTTCAGCCCCTACGCGGGCTGGTGGGCGGCTGAAAGAGATGACATCGTCCTTCCGCCCGCAGAGGGCACCGCCCGATTCACCCATGTGCTCTCCTCGCAGAATCTCACCCAGGGCACCTATTACTGGAAGGTGGCATGCGAGGACAGCGCAGGTCACGCAGCGGAAAGCGGAGACCTGAGTTTTACCTACGCATCCGGAGGGATAACGGAGGTTGGCGCCTCGCTCCGCGGAACGGAGAGAATCTTGGTCGCCATGGAGCGCATCGAGGCGGCAATCGAGGGAGCGCGGAGACTCTCTCCTGACGAGGGAGAGGTCGCATCCATTCTCGGAGTCGCAGCCGGCCTTGACAGCCAGAAGACCGAGCTCATCCGCATCCGCAACGAGTACCGCAACACCCTCGACCCGCTCGTCATCGTCGAGAGCGAGGCTGACCTGCAGCGGTTCGACAGCCAGTTCGCCCCCTCTATCGAGGCCATCGAGAAGGAAACTCTCGTGTCGGCGAGCATCCTGCAGCGCGACGAATTCGTGAAGTACGAGCTTTCCGAGAGCGTCCGGGAGACGCTACAGTCCTATCTTGCCTTCAGGGGAAGCGGCGAAGGTGACATCGTGCGGATTACTGAAGCGCTCGGCGAGCTCCAGTCCGACGTGACCATCACCACGACAGCCTATCGCGTGGAGACAGCCTTCCTCAGCGGCGAGCTGAGGAACATCACCCTGCTGCGCAGACGCCTCAGCTTCGGGAACGCCAGCACCCTGTCCAGGGCCAGCATCTTCCTGGAGCACATCCCGAAATCCCTCGCCGCGAGTGCGAGCGAGCTTGCATTCGTGGGCAACTACCAGGTGCTCGAGGACGACCCCCTCATCCGCCTCTATCCCACCGAGGATGGAGAGCTTATCTACTACTTCAAGAAGGAAGTGCCGCTCGAGCGGGTGAGGGACATCTCAGCGGTGGTGCTGGAGGATGCTCTTCTTGACGCCGCATCGGGGAGTTCCCGCTTGCCGACCGGCTTCGCCATCGCCAGCCTCGTTCCCGGGGGAGGAGGGCTTGCCTTCCTTGCCGTGCTTGTCATCGTGGGGGGCGCGAGCGTCTTCGTGGTCGCCAGCGGATTCTCTCCCGGACGAAGGGCCAGCTCATCCCGGCCGCGCATCCTTCCCCAGGCGCTCACCGAGGCACTGCAGCGTCGGGGAGTCACAAAAAAGGTTCTCAGCCAGGTCGATGAGCTCCTCGGGGAGGCAGAGCATGCGGTGCGTGCCAGAAATCATCAACGCGCAAAGGAGCTCTACCGAGAACTGAGTGCGCTCTATCCTTCAGTGCCAGCTGTCCATCAGGATGAGCTTCGGGGCGTCATGACCGACATATGCTCAGGCATCAACGGAGCCTGGGCGGAAGGCCTCATCTCTGAGGCATACCGTGGACTCGCGCTCGGCGATGCGGCGAAAGCGAGAGAGGCGTACAGACAGGTCAGCAGAGTCTACGTGGCCCTGGGAGGGGAGACCAAGGCCAAGATGCACGCGCAGAGCAAGGAACTCTTCGACAGGCTCCTGACGCTCGATGCCGAGCAGGCCATCCGGAGCATCCGGGAAGCAGTGCAGCGGGGAGATCGCGCTGCAGCTGCACGTTCTTACAGGAAGCTGCAGGCCCTCTACAGAAAGCTGCCCCCCCGTCAGCGACTCGCGATGGCTGGCCGCGTGGCACCCTTCCTGGATGTGCTCAGGAAGCTCTGAGCTTTCCGTAGGATAGCATCATCCTCGCGTAGCGACGCTATCGACCTTATCTCTCGAAACATTTAAATAAAAAACATAGTTTAGAACATAATGTATGCGAAAGAGTATTTCCAATATCATAACACTTAAATATGGATTCAGTGATTACCGAGACACTCGCGAGCATCCCACCTTGCGCCGAAGAGGGGCTTTGAGGGCGCTGCTGCGGGAAACACATTCATTCAGGGGATAGAGGTATCTTCATACGGGGAAAGGGTGAGAGAATGGCTGGCGAGACGGATATTTTCAACGTGTTTTTCCGCGAGAAGCCCGCGTTGCTTCTCTTGGGGCTGCGCAGTCCCAAGGGCGAGGTGTACGCGTCGTCTCTCGCCAAGGAGATTGACTGCACCTATTCCCATGTTGTCAAGGTCATCCAGCAGATGCAGGAGGCTGGCCTCGTCACCTTCAAGAAGCAGGGCCGGCTGAAGCTGCTCGCCCTCACCTCGCGCGGCCAGAAGGTCGCCGATTTCATCCAGAACATCAAGGGCTCGCTGTGAACGCTGAGCCGGAATGTTTTTCGGCCGCAATCCTGACAGTATCCGCTCTGTCAGTACAATCTGTTCAGTTCGGATAGGCGTTGGAGGCGGGAGACAGCCGGCCGCGCTGCAATTTCCGGAATATCTGCGAGATCACGTGAAAAGTGCCCGGCAGTGCGGCCGAGAGGGAGACTTTCTCCGTCCGGATGGCATTCAGATTACAGCCAGGACGGCTGCATAAAAAAAGAGAAATCTCGCCCTGGCGCGTGCCTCCCCGCTTACGCGCTAGGCGACGACAGGGCGCAGATTTCTTCAGGCCTTCACATTTGTTGGGGTGATAGACTGTAGTGAAGGCCCGAGAAGACGTCCCACCGGAACAGGTGAGTGTGACTCTCGTGAGAGGGAAAAATGGGCGGGGCTTTCGCCCCGCTCCAAATCATCTCGCCTCACCGGACTATCTCTATGCCCAGCTCGTCGCTAATCTCCTGACGGGAGTAGCTCGGCTGCGCATAGTCCACCTTACCGAGGATCCATGGGCTCTTGACGCCAGTGATGATAGTCATCACCGTGAGCTTGCCTTTCAGTTCATCCGCGACACGCGCGCCCCAGATGACATTCGCATCCTCGTCCAGGGATTCCGTGACCAGCTCGCCAATCCGGTTGACTTCATCAAGGGTCATGTCCGGACCGCCACTGATGTGGATGAGCGCGCCGGTGGCGCCTTTGTACGAGATGTCCAGCAGGGGATTCTCGAGAGCGCCGCGCACTGCCTCTTCCACGCGGTTGGTGGTGTCACTGGAGCCGACGCCGATAGCGGCGACGCCTCCATTGGTCATGATGGCCTTCACGTCAGCGTAGTCCAGGTTGACCAGGCTGGGAACTGCGATGGTCTCGACGATGCCCTTGATCATCGTGCTGATGAGCTCATTCGCGACCGCGAAGGCCTGCTTGATGGGCAGGTTGCCCGCGATGGCCACGAGCCTGTTGTTATCAATCACGATGACGGTGTCGCAGACCTGCCGCAGCTGCTGCAAGCCGAACTCCGCCTTGTCCACACGTGCGCGCTCAATCTTGAACGGCATCGTGACCGTGCCGAGCACGATGGCCCCCGACTCCTTGGCGACTTTCGCGACCACAGGGGCAGCGCCGGTACCGGTACCGCCTCCCATGCCCGCGCAGACGAGGACGAGGTCCGCGTCGCGGAGCGCCTCCTTCACTTCCTGAAGGGTCTCCTTCGCTGCCTCGGCACCCTTCTCCGGGAACCCGCCGCAGCCAAGGCCCCTGGTGAGGTCCTTGCCGAGCAGGAACTTCCGGTCTGCCTCCGTTACCGTGAGATGCTGCAGGTCGGTGTTGCAGGCGACAATCTCGGCGCCCTGGATCCCCTTGCGGTAGAGCCAGTCCACCATGTTGTTACCTGCACCGCCAACACCAATGACCTTGATGTTAGCCTGGCCGATGGCCAGGTTGTCCAGCTTCGATGTGTCGATGTTGCTTGCCCAATCCTTCTGGTAGTCCATGGTTGTCTCCCCCTCTGGTTCCGGTTCGGTCTTCGCTGTCACTTGCTGAAAAGCATATTCCCCAATGGATGTTTTTTGGTATAGGGGTTTACCTACCGAAAACTTTATATCCTTCCTGGGTCTATACTTTTCTCAGAAGGAGCGCGCGATACCGACGCCAATCGGGGTCGCACCGAAGCTCTCCGACAACACAAGCCAACTCAAACGCCAAGTTGTTTAAACCGAGGGCGCCAACCCAGGGGTTTAAACCTTATTCTTGTTTCTTTCTACGATAGAGAGAGTATTTAAACATTTTTATAGTGGAGTATCTAGTTTTAAAGCGACACAATTGGCAATCTAGGGAGTCTGGCATGGTTTCTGGTCGGTTTGAGCCATGTTCTGCGCCTTTCCTGCGACAGCTTTTTGTAGCTATGCCTGGTTCTGTTGACCGATGGCGCTGTTCCTCATCGGATGCGGCCTGGGCGATGCGCGGGACCTCACCCTTCGGGCAGTCGAGGTCCTGAAGAGGGCGGAGAAGGTCTATCTGGAGAGCTACACCTCTCGGCCAGGAGCCTCGGTGATGGAGTACGCCAAGCTTCTCGGGCGTCCTGTCGGGGAGGCGCTGCGCGAGGCCGTCGAGGAGCAAGCAGAGCAGCTCCTTCTGCTCCCGGCGCTGCGGCAGGAGATTGCCCTCCTGGTCCCGGGGGACCCGCTCGCCGCGACCACCCATTTTGCCCTCCTCGCGCGCGCAAAGGAACTCGACGTCGAGATTCATGTTCTTCATCATGCCTCGGTCTTCACCGCCATCGCGGAGACCGGCCTGTCGCTGTACAAGTTCGGCAGGACGGTCACTCTCCCCTTCGGCGGCGCTCCGAGCATCGAGGAGCTGATTCTCCGCAACCAGCAGGCCGGCCTCCATACCCTCGTGCTCTTTGACCTCTCTCCGCGACAGAACCAATACATGACTCTGACCGAGGCGGTCCGCGCGCTCCGCTCCCTGCCGGCCATTCGTACTTTGCTCAGCCAGGGAACCCAGCTCGTGGCCGCCGCAGCGCTGGGGACCACAAAGCAGCGCATCGTCTGCGGCACCGCAGAGCAGCTCGAATGCACTCCGCTCGACCCGGAACCAAGATGCCTTATCATACCGGGCGCCCTGGCTCACCACGAGGAGGACGCGCTCAGGCTCTGGCGACCGCACAGAGAAAGCTGAGCGTGGACTCGGCCGTGATGCGGAGCATATCCGTCATGACGGCGAGACAAACCGGAACTCTTGCGGGAGTGCGGCCGAGACACAGGCTTTTTCCTCAGGACCGGCGCTGGCGAGGATTTAAATAGGACGCGCGCCCAAATGGAGCCATGTTCCGACGGCTGCTCCTGTGCGTCGTCCTCATAGCGCTCATGGCCAGCGAGGCAGGCGCCCAGTCCTCCATCGAGCCGCAGTCCATCAGCCAGGTCATGCGGGAAGACGACTTCTCGAGCCATACCATCCTCATCCACAACGGGCGAAACTCCCCTGTCCAGGTCACGGCGAGACTGCAGGGGGCGGTGGCCGCCCTGGGCTCCCTGGAACCTGCAGCGATGACCATCCTTTCAGGAGAGGATGGGAGGATGACTCTGACGCTCTTCGGCACGCTCCAGGGCCAGTACAACGGCACGGTCGACATTTCCGGAGGGATTGACGGGGAGATTCCGGTGAGCGTCACGGTGATGTCGCGCGAGTTCCTCCCGGTGGATGCGCTGCTGATTGAGATCAGGCCGCTCCGGAAGAGCATCACCAGCGGCTCCCCGTTCATCTACCGGCTGGAACTGCATAACCTGCTGACAGACCGGCAGTACAATGTCACTCTCGTCTCTTCGGTGGTGCCCTACGGGGAGCAGCGCGTGGTCCTCAGCGAGGAGGAGACCCTCGTCATCAACACCACCATCTCCCTGCTGAAGACCCTGGACATCCCGCCGGACTTTCCCGTGGGGGACTTCATCCTGGGCATCAATGCCTCGTTCCTCAACCAGACAGCCGCTCATTCCGCGTCCTTCTCGGTGCGTCGGCCGTTCTACAAGCTTCGGTTCTTCAATGTGGAGCTCTGGATGTACCTTCTCGCGGCGGCCGTGCTGCTCACCCTCCTGCTGCTCTGGCGCCGGTACCACAAGTACCTGGAGTCGAGGAAGCGCTACCATGTCAAGGTGAACGTGAAGACCCTTCCCAAGGGAGGACAGCGGGTCGCGTTCCTGGGCAAGCTGGCCGAGCGGAAGGAGCGGGCGCTGCTCGAGATAGACAAGCTCACGACACACTGCATCGTCGCAGGCGCGACCGGAAGAGGAAAGAGCGTGGTGGCCCAGGTCATCGTGGAAGAATGCCTTCTCAATGGCATCGCGGTCATCGTCTTCGACCCCACGGCCCAGTGGAGCGGTATGCTGCGGAAGTGCGATGACAAGAGGATGCTCTCCCTGTACCAGCTCTTCGGGATGCGTAGGGCAGATGCCAGGGCCTTCAATGGCAATGTCCGCCAGATCAATCATGCCAGGGAGGTTATCGACATCCCAAGCTACATCAAGCCCGGAGAAATCCACATCTTCAGCATGAACAAGCTGGAGCCGGCTGAGATTGACGTCTTTGTCGCGAACACGGTCCGCACGGTCTTCCGCGCGAATTTCCCCGAGGCGCCTGAGCTCAAGCTCCTCATCGTGTACGATGAGGTGCATCGTCTCCTGCCCCGCTTCGGCGGCACCGGCGAGGGCTTCGTGCAGATAGAGCGAGCCTGCAGGGAGTTCAGGAAGTGGGGAGTGGGCGTCATGCTCGTCTCCCAGGTGCTTGCGGACTTCGTTGGCGAAATCAAGGCGAACATCAACACCGAGGTGCAGCTGCGCACCGGAGACGAGGGAGACCTCAGCCGCATCAAGACAAAGTACGGGGAAGTCGCCCTGCGTTCGCTCATCAGGGCTCCGGTGGGGACGTGCATGTTCGAGAATCCCGCGTACAACCTGGGCATCCCATATTTCATCGCAGTGCGGCCCATCCTGCACGCCACCCGGCGGCTCCTTGACGATGAGCTCCAGAAATACAACCAGTTCAACGACATCACGGACGATTTGTCCTACCAGCTGGATCAGCTGGAAGCCCTCGGGATTGACATCTTCGACCTCCACCTGGAGCTGAAGCTCGCGGTGGACAAGATCAAGAGTGGGAACTTCAACATGGTGGAAATCTACCTCGAAGGGCTCACCCCGAGAATCGAGGACCACTGGAAGAAACTCGGCAAGAGACCGAAGAAGCGGCAGCTGAAGCTGGTCGGGGAGGACGAGCTGAAGGCGGAACTGAAGGCTGCCCAACAGGAGAGGGCGAAGATAGCGCAGCAGGAGAGCAAGCAGGAGGCGCAGACCGTTGTCAAGGTCCTGAAGTTCGAGAAACGCACGGACGCGGCGCTCATCCTCAACTCCGGAGCCATCGTGACCAACCTCGCCGAACTTCGGGACGCGCTCAGCTCGATGGACGACACTGTGTACCAGCAGCACGTGTCGAAGACAAAGAACGACCTTGCGGCCTGGGTGGAGAGAGCGCTCGGCATGCTGGACGTCGCTGAGGAACTGAAGAAGCGCCAGTCCCGGGAGGACATCGTCACGTTCCTCAATGATACGGAGAAGAAGAAAGAGCAGATAGAATCCCGGCCAGGAGCCCCCCCAAAAGAGGATACCCTTGCGCACATCAATCGTCTGCTCCGGGAGATGGAGGCATGTCTCAGGGCGGGCGACAAGAGGGGAGCTTTCGAGAAGCATCGGGTCATCAACCAGCTGTACACCACCCTTCCCCGGGAGGCCAAGCTCGCCATCTTCCAGAGGCTGTCCGAGCTGTCCCGCAAGCTCAGGGGGAAATGAGCCATGGCTGCGCCGGACCCATCTGCGCTCAGGTCGCTGACAGACCGCGGCGACGCCCTGCGGCAGAGAGCCGCCGCGCTGAGAAAGAGGGGAGCCGACACCGCGGTGGCGGACCTGCTGCTCGTCCCGCTGAACGCAAAGATGGCGTACGCCCGTGCCTCGGGAGAGCAGAAGGACTACCAGAAGATTTCGGACATCCTTGCCCGAGTCAGCGCGGAACTGGATGACGCTGAGCGGCTGCTGAACGAGATGCTTGAGGAGGAGCGCGACAGGGCGGAAGAGATCAGCGAGGCGCGGGAAGAGAAATAGTCACGAGAGCGAAGAGCATCCCCCGGGCTTCGGTCGCCATGTCGCACAGGTTGCGGGCTCACAGAAACCCCGGGTATTGTCCGCAATGAGGCCGACCAACTTCCGGGTCATCCCACGTAGCCGGTCATTCCCTGAACTCGATGTCGTCAATAAGCCCATCAGAGTCCCGGTCCACCCCTTCCACCACGCGCGCATGCACGCTGCGGTCGTGCTTGTTTCCTTTGGTGAGTTCCTCGAAATGCTTGAGGAGCGCGAGGATTGCCGCCCGGGTGCCGGCGTATCTCTTGCCGGCAACAAGGAGGATACGGTGCCCTTCTGAGAACGGATGAGGGACAGAGCAGACGAGGCCGCACTCGTCCTCCGGGTACGTCTTGCCGGAGACCGAGGAACGAAGAGCATGCCGCGCAGACCGGTCGAAGTAGATGGGAAGATGCTCGTTCACCCTCCCAGTGACCGCGTTGACAATCGGTCCTCCAACGAGGATGAGATTACGCTGAAGGTCTGCATCGCGGACTTCAGTGTCCAGAGCCACATTCAAGTCCGGAACATAGTTCAGGAAGGTGCCCAGGAAGAGGCCGAGGTCCACGGCATAGTGGCCGTCCCGTGAGCGGGCCTTCTCAGGCCCATGGGGGTCGGGGCTGCCCACCACGATGAGGGCGTTCAGCTGGCCGTCATGCAGGAAAGGGTCGAGATAGCTGGATTCGCCCCGCTGCGCGATTCTTGAGGTCAGCTCATAGGGACGCAACGCCAGCACGAATGCGGGCTTCCGCAGGGAGTAATACTTCGCTCCGCTCTCCTCGCGGAGCATCGCGATGAAACCCGCCCGCTCCATCTGGCGGAGATGATAATAGACTTTCTGCTCGTGCACCCCCAGCCTGCGCGCGATATCCGCTGCGAACAGCTCGCCAGATTCCGCGAGCGCAGCCAGCACTCGGCGCGCCAGGGGGGATTTCGCCGCAGCGGCTGCCTCCAGGGAAATCTCCGCTGCGGGAAGTGAGAATATCTCGTTCTTCTCCTTCTTGATGACATGCATGAAAGACTTCTGTTGGCTCTCCTACAAAAACTTTGTTATTTGATGGCCATGGAAGTGGGAGGCAGTCGGCCGGGTTGCGGAGAATCATCGGAATCGCCTCGGGACAACACGCAACGTGTCCGGCAATGCGCCCGAGAAAGGCTGAAGAGGCCTACAGCACTACCAGTGGTGAAAAATA
>Ga0209542_10015148_pt1 | contig 12995 bp, 14 predicted proteins | sample RifCSPhighO2_01_FD_184028 | JGI IMG/M metagenome (GOLD analysis project Ga0209542, IMG submission 184028) | Soil microbial communities from Rifle, Colorado - Rifle CSP2_plank highO2_0.1 (SPAdes) (version 2) | ecosystem: Environmental > Terrestrial > Deep subsurface > Rock core/Sediment ... | reverse complement strand
ACGGCGTATAAACGCTCCCGATAACACTAACGAATCTTCAAAAAACTGACCCAGCAGTCGATCCTCCTGAGGCGGACTCACTACCGGGCTGATAAAACGAGTACATTACAATACTCATGCTCGTAAATAGTCAATATTAGTTTATAATATTTGCCTATGGTTCATACAAATCACAGTGAAAATCTGCCGGCACTTTTAACCGCGGTTCACGAAAGCGGCTATTCTGACATGGCCAAAATCACCAAAGTCATACAAGCATTGAACCATCAAGCTCAGATACGCCGCGGTGACCCAGACAGCTACAAGCGATTTATTAAGTCAATTGGCGCTGGAGCTGGCAGTGATTATTCAAAAGGCAGCCCTGGTTATATTTTGTGGCGGACGGTCCAGGTCCATATGAACGACCTTACCGGCGACTAAAAAAGAACATAAGATATGATTAAAACACGCCCGCGTAGCTTCCCGTCATTCGACAGGACCATATCGAATGATATGGCAGCGGATTAGAGACTGTAAAATGTATTATGTCTATTTTCTTAAGTTAAGTAACTCTCAAATCTATACGGGATCGACATTAGATTTACAGCGCCGGATTAAAGAGCATAGTAATGCCAAAGTAGCATCCACTTCAAAAAGACCCCCTTTTTTACTAATCGGCTATGAAGCTTATAGCCTCAAAAGCGACGCCTTAAGACGTGAGAAGTTTTTAAAGACGACAGAAGGCAAGCGCCTAATGAAGCAACAATATCGTGATATAATCACCTCTGTTGTAGCTGATAGTCCTGTAACTAGCTCAGCGCCTTGATGCCCCCTTAGCTCAGCGGATCAGAGCGCATCGCTTCGGACGATGAAGTCGGGGGTTCGAATCCCTCAGGGGGTACCAGGGCGCTGAGCTAGTATAAAGTTGGGAGTTCGCCACGTTGTTCGACATGGCGCCCTGCCGGATGACAGGGCGAATCCCTCCGCGGGTACCATATGCTAAGATTGATTGGGTGAGTATACCCAAGGGCAAAACAGAAACTTTTATCAATCCTGCCGGGTTTATAGAGCAACACTATATTGGAACCCTAAAACTACCTGCTATCAAAAAAGCCATAGAAGAACTCGGCAAAATCGTCGAGGAACAAAAGGCCCAAAAGAAGCCCGCGTTAGTTTTAATTGATACATCTTTAGCGGCTACGAGCTTGTTTTTCAATACACAAGCCCACACCGCTTCCATCAAAGGGATGAAAACCATCCCCCTTGGTCGGGCAGCTATATTTGGGCCCTTAGTAGCACAAGTTACCGTTAATACTTTGGCGATGATAACAGGAAAAAAAGATAAAATCAGGGGCTTTACGAGTCGGCAAGAAGCCATAAGGTGGCTGTGTGCGGGTAAATCATGACACCATTGCTAGATTTATTCAAATCCGCCAGCGACAGGCATTTTCCTAAAGGTCAAATAATTCTTTACGAAGGCGATCCAGTTAACCGGCTTTATCAAATCGACGAAGGTTTTGTTAAGGTATATAACATTTTAGCTAATGGCACCGAGCGAATAATTTTTATCTACGGACCTGGCGATATGTTCCCCTTGACATCTTATCTAAGTGGTTTTGGCGTGGCGAGATATTTTTATGAATGCATGAAAGAAGCCAAGGTAAAGGTTATGAATCTGGCCATTTTTGAAAATAAAATCAAGGGTAAGCCCGAACTCGCGCAGGAGATGATTAAGTATTCTTACTTAACCAACCAGCAGTTTGTGCAGCGGATTGATATATTATCGGTTAATGATACACGCCGCAAAATTATATCTCTGCTGGCTTTTCTACTGGCTAAAGCTGGAGATAAATCAGGTAAACTAAACCTAACTTTAACTAGCAAAGATTTTGCCGACCTGGCAGGTGTGACACGGGAGACGGTTTCGGTGCAACTAAATAAATTGCGCCGCGACGGCTTAATATCCGGAAACCACCAAATAATAGTTGATGTCAATTACTTAAATAAACTAAAAATCAAATATTCGATTCCAAAATTCGCCTGACAATGGCAAAGGCTGGAAGGCCACCCTCCTTCGCTAAAATTTCGAAGGGCAGGCTGTTTAGTCTGAGCTTGTCGTCCTTTGATGCTATTCAGGACGACCCTGAGTCCAATCGAACGGGTAAAAGACTGAGGGCCGTAGCAACCGCCATTCAGGGTAGCCAGCACTTACATATTAGTAGTTTTACCTTCGATTCTTTGATGGTTTAACAACCGCATTATATTTAAGTGCTAGGTCTATCCAGTAGTTGAAAGCATTCTCGTTTTTCAATGCTTTGGCACTAACGAATACAAAACCTCTCATAGGTTTTCCGGTAAAATTCATAACTCGTGATCCTGGCTTTTTTAAAGCTTCATCCTGACGATCAGGATCAATACGACACATAATCTCTTCTTTATGAACACCTACACACATTTTACCGTTAACCATAAAAGTGAGCCCACCCATCATTTTCTTTTCTTCAACTGCATTATGATCGACAAGTGCGGATCTTACTCTTTCAGCTAGTTCTTCACTGTAAGCCATTCGATTTTAATTCAAACTTTCTGCGCATTTTAATCTAGATATCTGTTTTCTTGTCCCACTCTGCATTGAACCAGTCCCACCACTTCATTTCTTCTTCTTTGCTGTGATGAGATTTTGTCATCATATCCCTCATTGGCTTATGTGCTTCGTCAGCGGAGCTCATATAGTGCTTACTACTTTGCTTTGCTATATCCATTGCTGTCTCACCCTCAAAAACCTCATTGCACCCGCCCTCACCGTTCATTATTTCTTTACAGGTAAATCTTTTCATAGTTATTTAGGCCCCTCACCAGTTATAGATTTATATTATATTACCATTAAGTTGGGAATATGTGCTGGATGGCCCCCGTGAACGCTGTAGCAACTGCAATTCTGTCCAATTCTAAGAGTTTTATTGCTGAGGTTACTTAAATTTGTAGGGCTTACTTCGTTTTGTGGACCCAGCCGTTATCAACGACAGTTTGCTTGACTTGAGCGTATTCACTAGTTGCATCCGGCATCCCTTCACCACAATTTGTACTTTGTGGACCTTGGTACATTAAGTAAAAGCTACCCAATTGCTTAACGTAAACTCCCCCATCACTAATTACGCCAATCGGGTACTGGTCGTATTTTCCATTTAGCTTATATACTGAACCTAAGACTCCACCACCCCTTCCTTCACAAGCGGGGAACTTATCAGTCGTGAGAACTGATTCGGTGAAATCCTTACCTTCTATAGTCCCTGTTCTCGATCTGCCGATAGCTAAATCTTTGAGAGTCTCGGGCACCTTAAGTTCTAAAGAGTAATCATCAATTTTTAGAGTAACAGGGTTTGTTTGAGACGTGGTGTTTTGATTTGTTGTGTCTGTTGCTGCTTTGTTACCCTCAGTTTGTATGTTGCTTGAAATGTCAGCATTGTCCTTTGAATGCCAAATGTACCAACCTACAAAACCAACAAAGCCGGCAATTACTAAAATAAGTAATACCTGGATAATTCCAGATCCTCTCTGATGTTTCTCCATATTTTAATTCTAGTCTTTAATTAAGCTTTTACAAATGCCTATACTTGGGGGGCCCAGTCCTTCGACAGGCTCAGGATAAAGTGGGACAGCGCACATCTGCAGCCGTGCTCGAAACAGGTTCCTGCGCGCGGCTTTGATGACCGAACCCACGACTAGCATCTTCGCCTAGGGCGAATCTGCGTCGTGGAACCGTGTCCCACGAGAACAACCACGCAAAAAGCCCAGCGCAAGGCTAGACTCTTTGCGTGGAGGGCCCAGTGGGACTCGAACCCACGACACTCTGCTTAAGAGGCAGATGCTCTAACCAACTGAGCTATGGGCCCTCGTCGTCCGCCTGAAGCGGACTTCTCTAAATTTTGCAATAATACTGCATAGCGGAACTTCACAAAATTGTAAGAGAAATAACATACAGACTTTAACAAATTACCCCTGTTTTTGCAAGATTTGGGGTACAATGTGATGGTATGAATCCCGTTAGAACCCAAAAGACCTACAATATTTATTTTTACGTTGAAGCAAGCTCATGCGTTCAGTCGTTAACTGAGGTGCGGAAGATAAGTGGGTTCTAACTGGATGAAATTACTTGATGGTAAAGAATTGGCCGGGTTTATTAAGGAGCGGCAGGCCAAAGACGTGCGCCGGCTTCACGCCTCAAAAATTTCCCCGAAACTGGCTATCGTCCAGGTCAAAGACGACCCAGTGATTAATACATATATCCGTCTAAAGAAGCAATACGGTGCCGATATTGGCATCGGCGTAGAAGTCCATACGCCAAAACAAACGGAAGTACCAAAATTACTTAACAAGTTAAGTATTGATGAGTCGGTGCACGGCATAATCGTGCAATTACCCCTGGCTGACCCGTCGCAAACAGATGAAATTGTCAATATGGTTGCGCCCCAAAAAGACGTTGACGCGCTGGGCGAGAAGGCCAAATTTGACCCCGCTACGCCGATGGCTATCTTGTGGCTTTTAGCTGGCTATGGCGTAGAGCTTAAAAATAAGAAAATCTTGCTAATAGGTAAGGGAAAACTGGTGGGCAAACCACTGGAGAAAATCCTTAAAAACTCGGGCTACGATGTTGAGGTTATTGGCCGCGAAGTTAAAGACTTGGCCGAGCACACCAAAAATGCCGACATTATCATCACCGCCACCGGCAGCCCGGCTGTGCTTTATTCGAATATGATCAAACAAGGCGCGGTAGTGGTTGATGCCGGCGTGGCCAGCGAAGAAGGCAAAACCGTTGGCGATTTATCACCCGAAGTTTATAAAAGGGAAGACCTAACAATTACACCGGCCAAAGGCGGTGTCGGCCCCTTGACCGTCTGCGCCCTCTTTGAAAACGTCATAAGAGCCGCTCAAAACTTGCCCCGCACTAAATCCTGAATGGAGAAGAGAATGAATAATTCTATTTCGGAATATCAAGATGTTGGTGCTGGGGTGCAAAAAATTAGGATTGGCGTTTTTGATTCCGGCGTCGGCGGTTTATCAATAGTTAAGGCTATCCAAAAAGAGCTGCCGGATTTGGAAATTGTCTTTAAAGATGATACACAACATGTACCGTATGGAACGCGGGGCGTCGAAGAGATTTATTCGTTCGTAAAACCATTTTTTCAAGAATTTGTTGATGAGGGTTGCAAAGTAATTGTTATCGCCTGCAACACCGTTACCACAAATCTTGCCACAAGGTTACGGGCTGAATTTTCAGTACCGATGGTCGGTATGGAACCAATGGTTAAACCAGCTGCCGCGGTCAGTAAAACAGGCATAATTGCTGTTTGTGCAACGCCTCGTACGCTTTTTAGCCGTCGCTACAAGTGGCTCAAGGAAGAATTTGCTAAGAATGTAAAAGTTCTCGAACCGGACTGTAGCGATTGGACCTATATGATAGAAAATAACAGAGTAGACCGCGAAAAAATCGCAAAAATAGTTGACGACGTGTGCGATGCTGGAGCTGACCAAATCGTACTAGGCTGCACTCACTACCATTGGATTGAACAGCTAATCAAAGACTACGCAAAAAATAGAGCCAAGGTAATACAGCCCGAAAGCGCGGTCGTGGCCCAACTCAGACGAGTGCTGCAACAGCTGCTTTAAACTGATCGCCGCGGTCTTTGTAGTCTTTAAAAAATCCAAAGCTGGCAAAACCGGGCGAAAGCAATACAACATCACCAGGTCGCGCAGCTTGGCGAGCTGCTGCAACAATATCTGGCATGTTGTTAAACCCGGACGTTATTTTATTAAATCCTTTATCGAGCAGCATTTTCTCTATGACGGGACCTGTTTGGCCAATAGTGACAATATGACGAGTTCTATCTTTGATGGCTTCATCAATCATCGCTTCGATTGGCAATCCTTTATCGGATCCGCCAAGAATTAGTACTTGCGGTTCGATTAACGCCTTCATGGCTACAACAGCTGTGCTGGGTGTCGTACCAAAGGAATCGTCATAGTATTTTACGCCGTCTAAGGTCCGTACAAGCTCCAGGCGGTGCTCTAAGCCTTTAAAGTTAGATAATACTGTCTTGATGCTGTCAAGGTCTTGAGTGACCTGCCAGACGGCCGTGAGGGCTGCACAGATGTTCTCCAGGTTGTGGTTACCTAGGAGTTGGACCTCCTTGATTTTAATTACCTCTGTTTCAGGGTCACCGACTACAATAACACCCTCGTCCTTCGCGACAGCCCCGGGCTTGGCAAAGTAGGGGATTTTTATACCCGGTGAGCTGCCGGCAATTTGTTGTGAGTGTTGGTTACCGGCAAAATAAATGGCAATATCATCCTTTTTTTGATGGGCGAACAGGTTAGTCTTGGCAGCGATATATTCATCCATATCTTTATGCCAGTCTTGATGTTCCTGGGTAATCATAAGAGAAACCGCGATATGGGGGCTGTAAGGGAACTTGTAAAGCTGGTAGTTGGTCATTTCTAAAACCACCCAATCGCCTTCTTGGACGGCATCTAAGATGTCTAGTACGCTAGTCCCTATGTTGCCGGCTAAATAGACGGTTTTGCCACTAGCCTTTAACATCTCGTATATCAGGGTCGATGTAGTGCCTTTACCCTTCGTACCAGTAACACCAATGAGATTTTTGGTTTTTACCTTTTCGAAGAAAATATGCCAAATAGTGGTAGCTTTTCGCCAAAAGTCCTTATCGTCGCCAAATTTTTGCTCCAGATTTTTAACCGAAGTGACAGAATATACAATTTTGTCACATTTTTCGATGCCATCCAGATAGCTCAGGTCCATGACGTTGCTGGTGATACCGGGCGGCTTTTCATCTTTCAAAAACTGGACCTTAACTTTATCCGACTCTGGCGGAAAATCATCACGCGGGTGTTCGTTGACAATCAGATACTCGTACTCAGGCCCAAAGTAGTGATAAGCACTTTGGGTTTCAATACCCCAGCCAACAATCCCAATCCTCATCTTTTTATCATAACCTATCCACTAGCGTGAAAGGTCCGTCCTTTCACGCTAGTGCTTGTAAAGCGGCAAAAGCTGTTCTAACCTATGTGAAAGGACGGACCTTTCACATGCCGAGTCGTAACACAATTAAAGAGTTTGCTCCGGATAGCTACTATCATGTATACAATCGCGGTGTCGAAAAAAGACTTATTTTTTTAGATGACCAAGACTATACAGTTTTCCTCGGTCTTTTAAAGAAATATCTCACCGGAGAGAAAGAAAAAGGCGTACATCGACATATTTTTAAAAATTTCCAAGGAGAAATTTCTCTCTTGGCATACTGTTTAATGCCAAGTCATTTCCACTTGCTCTTACACCAATCTAACCCTGATTCCATTACGAAGTTTTTGCGTCGTGTTTTGACTGGTTACGTTATGTATTTCAACAATCGTTATCATAGAATCGGCGGTTTATTTCAGGGCAGATATAAGGCTTCGCTTATTGATAAGGACGAATATCTACATCACATATCACGCTACATACATCTTAATCCTGATAACTATTTTTCGTGGCCGTATTCAAGTTTGCAATATTATCAAGGTAACAAGAAATCGAATTGGCTTCAAACTGACGAAATATTAGGCCTTTTTAATGATGACAGAGCCGCATATCTAGATTTTGTAGCCGATTATGAAGACAGCAAGAAAGAACTCGATATGTTGAAGTGGCAGTTAGCAAACAATGTCGAGGAGTAATGTGAAAGTGTGAAAGGACGGACCTTTCACATTTAGGCTGGGGCAGATATTGGTGCTGGACCTTGGGCGGGTGGTAATAGCTGGGATTTTACGATTTCCGCAACTTGGCGAGGCGTCATATCAGCTTTGACTATAAAAGCACTGACATTAAGTTTCTTTAGCGCCTCAGGCGCTTCTTGTTCGCCGACGTTAGTCAAAATAATGACTTTAATGTTTCTGCCCCAATCGGTTTGGCGCATTTTTTCCAGCATTTCGTCGCCGTTCATCTCCGGCATCATAAGATCTAGTAATACGATATCGGGCTTCATCTGTTCGCACAGCGCCAAGCCCAGCCGGCCATTCTCGGCAATTTCGGCCTCATAACCTTCTGCCTCAAATTTGAGGCGATACATCTGGGCTATCGCTAGATCATCCTCGATAATTGCTATCTTTGCCATCTTGCTTACAATACTACACCCCAAAAATCTGCCCGTCTAGATATAGCAAGGTTGTTGATTTATGGTACAATCGTGGTATTGTCTAAAATAAATATGATAATTCAAATATCAACCGGAATCGGAAAAGGACCCACGGAGCTATCGGCTTTTGATGCGGCGCTTAATGCGGCTGGCGTGGCAAATTTTAATCTGATCCGTCTAAGTTCCGTTATCCCGCCAAAAACGAAGATTATTACTTATAAAGGAAAAATTGATGATGTGCAAGGAAAGTGGGGCGATCGTTTATATGTGGTCATGGCCGACAAAAGGGTTGATACACCCAATACAGAAGCTTGGGCAGGTGTAGGCTGGATATATGATAAAACAACCAATTTAGGAATGTTTGCCGAACATACCGGCAGCAGTGAAGCCACTGTCCGGTTAAACATCAAGCAGAGCTTGGAGGCCTTTGCGTCCATCCGCAAAAATGAGCTTGTTAGCTACAAAATGAACATGGCGGTCACGGGATTAATGTGTACTAAAGAACCAGTTTGTGCTTTAGCAGTAGCTGCTTACAGCTCAAGTGGCTGGCAATCTAAATTAAAATTTGTTAAATAGGGGAACGACCAAGAATATTTACTTTTTGTTATAATATGCTATAATTAGTAAATGACATATGGTAAAAATTCTCCAGATGTTGAAAAAATGATCGAGAACCCGGACAGAAATATCCGGAGGAATCTCTATAACAAGGCCGAGCTTGGTGCTACGGCTGTTTTTTTAGCGTTTCAACAGAGTCCCGCTAATGAGATGGCCAGAGTCTATATAGGTATGAATGTTTTGGAGGCAACACACAACCCTTTGTTGGTGGGCGCAAGTATCGGGTTAGCCACATTAGCTATTGAAGGAGTATCTAGTTTACCTGTGGCCCGCTCTCTTAATAGAAATTTTGAAACAGTAGAAAAAATTAAAAGCAGATTTAAAAGAGGTAGCACTGAAAGAAACAATAAGGCGACAGACGTTGCCTTAGCTCTTGGCGTCGGGACGGCAGCAGTTGTAATTAAAAGACATATTCAAGAGAGTGATAGAACTCTAGAAAAAGATCGCAGAACAATTGCTAAAACCGCGGGGGCAATAGCTGTTTTTAGCGCTGGAATTGGCGCTTTAGCGGGCGGAGGGATAGAGTATGCAGACAAGGTAGGACTAGGCGATGCCTCAGAGATAGCAGTAAAAGTACTGTCAGATTGGAGAACTTATGGCGTACTACTTGCTGGTGCAATTATTTATAACCGTATCCGCAGAGGCATTGAAAAATATGCCACTAGACGATTTCTTAATAGGGGTTCAGGGTTTGGTGTTAGACGAGTAAATGATCAGAAAACAATAAAAGAAGCTTTAAAACTAGAACAGAAAGTATGGCGGGAAGAAGGCTTCGGTGAATTGAACGTTTACGAAAAATATTTACCCCAATCTAGAATCTTCGCAGCCTTTGAAAACAAAAAATGTACTGGAGTCGTCAGATTGTTTTCAGGTTCACCTGAATTGCCGCCGTTCATCTCAGAGATGCCGTTTTATGATGAAGAGTTAAAAAAAGATCTTAGCGAGAGATGTCAGTCAGTAGAGATCGAAGAATATGGTACCGCAGCGGTGGAGCGGGATAATCGCAACAAAAAAATCTTTCTCGAGCTTTGTAGACATGCTTATAGGGATGCAAGTGAAAGAGGGATAGAGAAATGGGGAATCATTATGGAGCCTGAGAGAGTCCGGAAAATGAACAGATTGCTCGGTTTTACTTTTGAACAAGTTGGTCCCACAAAAATCTACCAGGGCGAGGAATGCGCCGCGCATATAATGGACTTTGAAGAAGTTCGCCAGCATATGAGCCTAACTAAGCCCGAACTATATGATTGGTTCGTCAATCAGCCATTAAATACGTCTGGCTAAGCCAGTACCGGTTAAGCTATTATGGGCGTAAGAATTTATGGTGGCGAACATTTTATTGGCAACAAGCGGACTCATTTTATTTTTACTCTGCCTAGGTGTTTTTTTAAGCAATCCTAAAAAAAATAACAACCAAGCATTAAGTGCGTTTTTAGCTAGTGGTTTTGTATGGTTACTGGCAAATTTTTTGACGAATATATCTTCGAGTTCCTCGCTAGCCCTAGTCTTTGGCCGGGCGACACTCATTGGCGCATCGCTAATACCGCCAGCTTTTTTGACATTTGCATATATTTTTAGCAAAAACTGTTTGCCGCCACTAAGACAAGTAGTTATATTTAGCATTCTACCGCTAAGTTTGATAATTTTAACTCCTACTGCCTGGAACATTTCCCATATAGAGGCATATGGTAAAGGTGCTGTCACCGGGCCGGTGTATTACCTCTTGATTCCAACTTTAATTATTTATTTTGCACTAGGCATCTACTTTTTAATTCGAAAATATAGACGTTCATTTGGGCTCGAGAAGACGCAGCTTCAATATATTTTTGCTGGGTTAATATTGACGCTTATTCCGGGATTGATAATAAATGGTATCTTACCGGCAATCGGATATAGTGATCCATCTGCCTATGGACCTATAGCTGTGGTAATTATGTCCATTTTTACAACTGCCGCGATTGTTAAGCACAAATTATTGGACATCAGACTAGTTGTTGCCCGATCAATTGCATATATATTGGTTTTAGTAACTTTAGCTACCACTTACAGCGTTATTGTTTTTGGAATATTAGACTCGTTTTTTAATGCCAACATTACTGATAATATTTTCTACCTTGTACTAAATGTCGTTTTTGCATTATTCTTGGCTTTCTCCTTTCAGCCGATTAAACGGTTTTTTGATAGAGTTTCCAACCGGCTGTTTTTTAGGGACTACTATGAACCGCAAGAAGTCTTAGATCAGTTAAGTAATTTGCTAGTGCGGAGTGTCGAAACACCGGAAATAAAACAAGGCAGTGCTGATATTTTGAAAGGAGCTGTCAAGCCAGTCTTTGTCGGCTATTTATTGGTGTATAACCAGTCGCTAAAAAATCTTGAAGGTCAGGTACTACTTAATTTATTGGTTGCAGAAAAAAAAGAAGTCATTGTGACTGACGAACTTGAAGCTGACAAAATGACTCTTCAGAAAGCTTTGCTAAAAGAAGGTGTTTCGGTGGCTGTTAGCTTACGAACTAAGACAGCTCATCTTGGTTTCTTGCTCCTGGGACATAAATTATCCGGTAGCATCTACTCAGATATTGATAAAAAAATGCTCAGTATTGCTGCTGATGGCATTGCTATTAGCTTGCAAAATGCCTTAAGGTTTGAAGAAATTCAGCGATTTAACATTACCTTGCAGCAGAGAATAGAGGAGGCCACAAGAGAATTACAAAAGGCAAATACTCGCCTGAAGGAACTGGATAAGTCCAAGGACGAGTTTATTAGCATGGCCAGTCATCAACTGCGGACGCCCCTGACGGCTATCAAGGGGTATCTGAGCATGGTTTTAGAGGGTGATGTCGGTCCGGTCACGGAGCAGGAAAAAACTATGATAAAGCGTGCCTACGACGGCGCCCAGAAAATGGTCTATTTGATAGCTGATCTGTTAAATATCTCGCGGCTGCAATCGGGCAGATTAATCATCGAAAATAAACCAACTGACCTCTCTGGGCTTGTGGAGGGAGAGATAGCTCAACTGCAGGAATCGGCGGCTCATCATAAAATCAAACTTATCTATCAAAAACCATCAAGCTTTCCGACTCTTATGCTGGACGAGAATAAAATACGCCAGGTAGTCATGAATTTCTTAGATAATGCCCTTCACTACACCTCGGACGGCGGAACTGTGACCGCGGCTCTAGTCGTAACAGATGAGAACGTGAACTTTACTGTGACCGATACAGGGGTAGGCGTTCCCAAAGAAGTTCAGCCGCATTTGTTCGCCAAGTTTTATCGGGCGGACAATGCTAGGAAGATACGGCCAGATGGCACTGGACTGGGGCTATTTATGGCCAAGAAGGTCATAGATGCTCAAGGCGGCACAATCTTATTCCAAAGTGAAGAAGGCAAAGGCAGTACTTTTGGCTTTCGGTTTCCCTTGAAACAGGTGCGGGACTCTGTTTTGAACCCTTCGGCTTGAGCGCAATTCAGCGACTCGATTAATGCTTGCCCAGTAGTGGGTCCGCCAGAGGCGGGTCTACTACTGGGCTTGTGCTTAATTTATAATTATGCTTTTGCTTATTGACAATATTGACATCTTGTGTTACTATTTACACATCCTCGCTTCCAGGGCGAAGAGGTGGACCGCAGCCGTAATATCTTGACGAGTCAAATAGGGATATTCTCCCTCTTGCCTCATCAGGAATTACAGCTGGGCAAGGGAATCTCGAAAGGTGTCATTGATGCCAAAAGTCTTGGGCGGGTGGGGTGCATTATTGACCCGTTCGACAAGCTCAGGATTAGTCTTGAGCAAGGTCAAGTTTAACAAGTCGGATCATGAGAGCTCATTAAGCTCAGCTCCGCAATTTAATTAGTCGAGTTGTCTTTTTTATCCTCCGAAGTTTTAACGAAGGACGGATGGCAGCTCCTTTTTGTATTTGCGGGGCTTTAGCTGGTTATGGACTCTTCGCTCAAATCTTCGTTTTTTATTTGTTGCTCATATATGAGCGAGGCACTAAGGTTGTTAGTTAATGGCTGCTTTTGTGCCTCGCTTGTAGTTATGAGCGACAAGCAATCGCGCTGGTGAAATTCCTGGCCAGGTGCCAGCGCGAGATTCTGTAATCGACCACTCTGAAAGGGGTGATCAAATGGCCAGAATGTACAAGACGATGAGCCTCGCCACCCTCCTCGGAGTGGTGGTAACGCTCCTGTTCGCCGGGCAGGCGAACGCGG
>Ga0209542_10015147_pt1 | contig 12997 bp, 11 predicted proteins | sample RifCSPhighO2_01_FD_184028 | JGI IMG/M metagenome (GOLD analysis project Ga0209542, IMG submission 184028) | Soil microbial communities from Rifle, Colorado - Rifle CSP2_plank highO2_0.1 (SPAdes) (version 2) | ecosystem: Environmental > Terrestrial > Deep subsurface > Rock core/Sediment ... | reverse complement strand
GAATATCTTTTTGCCCACCCTCAAAACTCCCCCGCGCTCAAACCCGTAGACCCTGTCCTTTATCTTTTTGCCGTCGAGCTCAACCCCGCCGGCCTCAATGAGGCGAACGGCTTCTGAATTTGATCTGACAAATCCGCTTTTAACCAAAACCTCTTTTAAGAGCGCGTTTCTTTTTATGGAAATGCCGCGAAGACCGGCCGTGTCTTTTTTTGAAAACACCGCCTTAAACCTGTCCCTGGCTTCTTTCGCCTTTTTTGCGCCGTGATAGAGCCCGACTATTTTCTCCCCCAATTCCATTTTGACGTCGCGCGGGTTTACAGAACCGGCCCGCATTTCTTTTTCAATCTTTCCGATTTTTTTTGTGGATTCATCCGTGAGCGACGTAAAATATTTTATCATGAGCCCGTCCGAGACGGACATTATTTTACCAAACATATTTTCTGCGGAGTCTTCCAAGGAAATGCAATTTCCGAAGCTCTTGGACATTTTTCTCTTGCCGTCGGTGCCCTCAATTAAAAGAGTCATTAAGATATCTTGCTCCGGCTGTCCGTGCTTGCGCTGCATTTTCCTGCCCATAAGCAGATTGAGTTTCTGGTCGGCCCCGCCGATCTCAACGTCGGCTTTAAGCCGGACCGAATCGTAGCCCTGAAGAATGGGGTAAATAACTTCCAGAACGCTCAGCTCCCGGTCAGAACCCATTCTTTTTTTGAAATCTTCGCGCTCCAGAATCTGTTTTAAAGAAACACCAGACATTATTCCGCACAAAAACTCCGGGCTTTCTTCCCCATACCATTCGGAATTGTAGCGGACTTCGGTTTTTTTAAGATCAATAATTTTGCCCGCCTGCAAAAGATAGCGTTTCATGTTTGTTTTTACTTCGGCCGGGCTCAAAAGTTTTCTGGACTCGCTTCTGCCGCTCGGGTCGCCGATAAGAGCCGTGAAATCGCCTATTACCAGAACCGCGACGTGGCCCAAATCTTGGAATGCCCCAAGCTTCCGCAGGGCCACCGAGTGGCCGAGGTGGATGTCGGGCGAGGTGGGGTCAATGCCGAACTTGACTCTTAATTTCCTGCCGGAATTAAGTTTTTTCTCCAGATTCTTTTTAGAGATAACCTCGTCAACCGCCCGCGTGAGCAGTTCCTCCGGCGGTTTCTTGGTTTTGCCAGCCATATTTTTCAAGAATAGCACAAAAGAGTTAAAATATGTTAGTTTAAATGGACAAATGTCTTTAAGCAAAAGGAGGGGCGGAAAAACAAAAACTATTTTTCTCGGTTTGACAATTCTGACGGCCCTTTTCGGCGGCTTTATTTCGCTCTGGGCAATGACGCTCGAAATCCCGGATTTCAGGGCTTTTGACGAAAGAAAGATTATTCAATCAACCAAAATTTACGACCGCACCGAAAGAGTGCTTTTGTTTGACGTCCATGGGGACGTCAGAAGAACGGTCGTGCCATTTACCGAAATCCCCCGCCACATGAAAAACGCGGTTGTGGCTATTGAGGATTCCAACTTTTACAACCACAACGGCATAGACCTCTCCGGCATATTCAGAGCCGTCGTCGTGAATATCTTCTCCGGGAGCTTAAGCCAGGGCGGGTCCACCATAACCCAGCAGTTAATCAAGCACGCGCTCTTAACCCCGGAAAAAACCTTTTCCAGAAAAATAAAAGAAGCCGTGCTCGCGCTCAAGATAGAAAAAACATTCGGCAAAGAAGAAATTCTGGATTTTTATTTAAACGAGGTGCCCTTCGGCTCTTCAATCTACGGCGTCGGCTCTGCGAGCCAAAATTTTTTCGCAAAACCAGTCGAGGAATTGACGCTTGCCGAGTCGGCCTATCTCGCGGCCCTGCTCAAAGCGCCGACCTATTTTTCGCCTTACGGCCAGCACCCGGACGAGTTGGACAGCAGAAAAACTCTGGTGCTTGAAAGGATGTTTGCTCTCGATTTCATCAGCCAAGAAGAATTTGACGGCGCGCAAAAAGAACGAGTCGCTTTTGTCAACCGTGAAGACCTCTCAATAAAAGCCCCTCACTTCGTTATGTACGTGCGCGAATACCTGGCATCGCGCTACGGCGAGGACGTTTTGGAAAAAGGAGGGTTAAAAGTAATAACCACGCTTGACTGGGCAATGCAGGAAAAAGCCCAAAAGCTGACAAAAGAGTTTGTTGAAAGCGAAGAAGAAAAATTCAACGTGTTTAACGCCGGGCTTACTGCCGTGGACCCGAAAACAGGACAAATTTTGGTCATGGTCGGCTCTAAAGACTGGTCGGGCGAGCCAGAGCCCGCCGGATGCGCCCCGGGCATTGACTGCCGGTTTGAACCCAAACTAAACGTGACGCTTTACAGAAACGGCCGCCAGCCCGGCTCGGCCTTCAAGCCGTTTGTCTACGCGACTGCTTTCAAAAGGGGCTACACGCCGGAAACTGCGGTTTTTGACCTGCCGACGGAATTTAATCCGTCGTGCGACCCAAAAGTGGATTTCCAAAAAGAAGAGACCAAAGAATCAACCTGCTATCACCCTCAAAATTACGACGAGAAATTCCGCGGGCCAATAATTTTCAGGGACGCGCTCGCGCAGTCTGTGAACGTGCCCGCGGTAAAAGTGCTTTATCTCGCGGGCATTCGGGAATCTCTTAAAACCGCGTCCGACATGGGCATAAACACGCTTTCGGACCCGGAACGCTACGGCCTCACTCTGGTTTTGGGAGGCGGAGAAGTCCGGCTGCTTGAAATGGTCGGCGCGTATGGAATTTTTGCCAACGACGGCATTAAAAACGAGCCCGCGGCAATAATAAAAGTGGAAGATTCCTCTGGAAATATTCTTGAAGAATTCAAGCCGTCGCCTTCGCAAGTGCTTGACGCCGACATCGCCCGGCGGATAAACGATATACTTTCGGATAACGCCGCCAGGACTCCGTCGTTCGGCTCAAACTCGCCTTTGTATTTCCCGGGCAGGGACGTCGCGGCCAAGACAGGAACGACAAACGACTCGCGAGACGCCTGGGTTGTCGGATACACTCCGAATCTCGCGTGGGGCGTGTGGTTCGGCAACAACGATAATTCGGAAATGGTAAAAAGCGTGGCCGGGTTCATTGCCGCTCCTTTGTGGAACGCTTTTTTCAATGAAATCAAAGAAGGCGTGCCCGATGAAAAATTCATAGAGCCGAGGCCGAGCGGAGCTGAAAAAGCCGTTTTGAACGGCGAATGGCGCGGCAGTATCACCTACACCATAGATAAAATTTCAGGTAAAAGGGCCACGGAATTTACTCCGCCTCGATTCCGCGAAGAAAAACCCATAACCCAGATTCATTCAATCTTGAACTGGGTCGTAAAAACCGACCCGTTGGGGCCTCTGCCCGAAAATCCTTCGGACGACCCGCAATTCAGAATGTGGGAATATCCGATAAGGGCGTGGGCGGCCGGCCAAAATATAAAAGAGGAGAGTTATGACGACATCCCGAATGGCTTTGACGACCTGCACAAACCGGAATACGCGCCGGAAGCGTCCTTTATCAATGCCCCGGAACCGGAAATATCATATTCGGGAATCTTGTCTTTTAGCGTCGGCGCGCGCGGAAAATTTCCAGTGGCTGAAATTGACGTAATTCTGGGCGGCAGATTTCTTGGCTCAACTAAAACGCTTCCCTACGCTTTTTCAGCAGACCTTTCAAAAATTTCCGGCCTGGCGGGCGAAGAAACTTTGCTCGTGAACGTATACGACGCCGTGGGCAACAAAACCACGCTTCAAAAACAGATTTTCTTCAAGTAAGCTATCCAAAAATAATCTTGACTGGGGCTTTGGAGCCGAACTTCTTTTGCAAGTCTTCGAGAAGCCGGTTCTGCATTGTAAAAAGCGCGCTTTTGGCCAAGGCGCTTTTGGAAGTGATTATCAAATTGGGCCTTCTCAATTTTATTTCAATGCCGTCAACGCCGGCTTTGGAGGCGCACCATTGGAGCGCCTCTTTTTCAATTACGCTTCCGTGCGCGCCCAGAATTTCAAAACGCAGAAGAAATTTAAAAAGCTGGTTTAAGGCCATGGTCAGGCGCTTTTCATGGGCATCACCAAATAAACGTAAGAAACGTCCTCGGGGCTCTGAATCAAAAGAGGTTTGTTGGGCCCCGAGAACCGCAGGATAACTCCGGAAGAGCTCACCGGTTCCAGGCCTTCGAGTAAATATCTCTGGTTAAACGAAATTTCTATGCTCTCGCCGGTTATTTGCGCCGGGAGCCGGCTTGAGTGCTCGCCGAGTTCGCTGTCCGAGGTGGATATTTCAAGCAGATTGTCGTCCGGGTAGGCGCGCATCTTTACCTCTCTGAGTCGTCCGGAAAAAACCCCGGCCAGCTTCAGACTTTCCGCCAAACTTTTTTTGTCGAGCGAGGCCTCTGTTGAAAAAGAACCGGGTATTATTTGTTCGTAGTCCGGGAAGTTTCCGTCAATGAGCCGTGTAAAGTAGGAAAACAACGGGTGGGAGACAAGGAGGTGCTGGCTGTCAAAACTGAATTCCACTTCCCCGTCAAATCCCTCAATTATTTTTACGAAATCCGCAACGGATCTCGCGGGAAAAAGAAAAGACGCGGTGTTTGGAAGGGGCGATTTAAACGATTTCTCTGCCAGCCGGAAAGAATCTGTCGCGGCCGTTTTAACGCCGCTCTCCGACCCGCCTTTAAAAAAGACACTGGCTATTTCCGGTTTTACGTCCGAATCAGAGGCCGCGAAATAAACCCCTTTAAGGTTCGCGAGAAGGTCTCCGGTTTTGAAACTGACTTTGTGCCCGCTTTTTATTTTTGGCAGTTTTGGGAAATCTTCCGGGTCAAACGTCTTAACGGTCGTGGCTGTATTTTTGGTCGCTATGTGTATACTCCCGCTCCTTGATTCAAGTTCAATTGTTTCGTCGTTAAGCGACGACAGCAAAGAGACAATAGGACGCGCAGGAACCACTACATAGCCGTCTTTTTTAATCTGCGCCGTTATTTTTGTTTCAAAACCCGAATAAAGGTCTGTTGACCTTATTAAAAGGATATTTTTTCCTGTTTCTAAAAGAACTCCGGAAAGTGTCGGTATAGAAGACTGTTTGTTTGTGTGTTTTTCCGCGAGCTGTACGCTTTTTTGAAGTTGTTCTTTTGAACAGGTGAGTTCCATAATAATTTTTTTATTAATTTAATTAATTGCTGTTGTAGTATAACTTGGTGTATAAGTGGAAAAATTAATTTTTTGTTTATTTTTTGCGGTTATTTTAAAGCACGTAGCTGGAAGTTTTTATTAAGATCGTGTTGATAACTTATTTAACCGCTGACGTGTTTTTTATCCAGTTATTTTTACACTCCTTTTATCAACATCTTTACTACATCATTTGCGGAGATTAACCACTTTTCTCCTCCTCGTATAATTGTTCCCGTATGGTTTTTATTTCGTCCTTTAGCCGGTCGTCTTTCTTTATGTCGTTCGATATCTTGGCGTGCGCGTGTATGGCGGTTGTGTGGTCGCGCCCGCCGAATTTTTGTCCGATGTACGGGAAAGAGCCGTTGAAGTCTTCGCGCAGAAGATACATGGATATTTGTCTCGGCTTTACCACTTCCTTTCTCCGTGTTTTTTCAAAAAGAAACTTTTCATGGATGTCGTAGAACTGCGCCACCCTTCGGATTATTTGCTGGGCGCTTAGAATTTTTTTCGGTTTCGCGTTTTTGCTCAAGATGTCCTTAACCTCGTTTAGCGAGAGCGGCCTTTTTTTCATTTTGGAACGGACGACCACGGAATTCAGCGAGCCCTCAAGCTCTCTTATGTTCGAGCGAACCGAGGCCGCGATGTGTTCCAGGACGTCCAGAGACGGCCTGTATTCTTCTTTTTCAGCGGTTTTGGACTGGAGTATGGCAAGACGGGTTTCGTAGTCCGGTTCGCTGACGTCCGCGATCATGCCGCCCTCAAAACGGGAACGCAGGCGCTCCTCCAGGTTCTGGATTGACCTAGGCGGCCGGTCTGACGAGAAGATTATTTGTTTGTTCAGCTGATACATTGTGTTGAATGTGTGAAAAATTTCTTCCTGGGTCGAGGTTCGGTTGGATATGAACTGGATGTCGTCGATTATCAGGGCGTCAAAGGAACGGTATTTGTCTTTAAAAAAGCCGGTTTCGTTGTTCCGTATGGCCGTGACGAGTTCGTTCGCGAACCTCTCGGCCGAAACATAAAAAACTTTTTTGTCCGGATTTTCCTTTTTGATTTTATTGCCCACTGCCTGCAGGAGGTGCGTCTTGCCCAGCCCCACGCCGCCGTACACAAAAAGCGGGTTGTAGACGGTTCCCAAGCTTTTGGTTATGGCGAGCGCCGAGGCGTGCGCGAGCTCGTTAAAAGCGCCCACTATGAAATTCTCAAAAGTGTACCTTGGATTTAAGTTGGTTTCGCGGTCCGTATAAATTTCGCGGAAATCCATTTGTTCTTCGGACGGCCCGTGTTCCGGAGATTTTTTGACCGCGGGCGCGCTCTGCGGAGTTATTTTGAATTCTATCGAGCGCACTTCCGGCGAACGGGTGCGCAGGAGTTTTAATATCTGTTTTTGGTATTTGTCTTCCAGCCACTCTTTAACGAAAGCGGAGGGCGTTCCTATTACCACGCGTCCGCTGTCCTGGTCTGCGATGAACGTGCTTTGAAACCAGGTGGCAAAATTGGCTTTTGAAACCACCAGTTCCAGTTCTTGGAGAATCTCCTTCCAGAGTTCCTCGTTTGTCGTAATTGTGTCGGACAAAGATTTTATTTTAAATAAAGTTCTAATCGGTGTTTTAATTATAGCCACATTGTTTTAATCTTACGAATAGGCCGCAAATGACGCTAAACCTTAATATTGATGTTAATAACCTGTGAACCATTTGTGAATATTGTTAAAAGCCGGATTTTGTTGTAGAAATTAACTATGTCGCCAAAAAGAACTTATCAGCCAAAGCGCCGCAAGAGGAAAAGAACCCACGGATTCCTGAAAAGATCCAGGAGCACGAGCGGACGGGCGGTATTAAAAAGAAGAAGGCGCAAGGGCCGCAAAAAGCTTACCGTTTGATGGTTGCTCTAAGCCCCAAGAACCGCTTGACCGAAAGCGAAAAGATAGGCGAAGTGGTGCGCCGAGGCCGCAGATTTACCGCGAACGGTTTTAAAGCTTATGTCAAAAAATCCGCATACGGAACGTGGCGCGCCGCGATCGTAGTGCCCAAAAGAACTGACAAAAGAGCCGCGGTCAGGAACAAGCTCAAGCGCAGAGCAGGCGAAATAGTCAAGCGCCTTATTCCGGATTCGGGAAAATCGGCGGATTTGGTTCTGTATTTGGAGGCCGAGTCGGCCGAACTTTCTTTTAAAGAGCTAAAAAGAAGTCTCGCGGAGCTTTTGTCCGCGGCAATCGGATAAATTATGTTTTTGTCTTTGTTCAACGAGATATTTTTCAGGCCCCTTTTTAACGCCCTGGTCGTCATAACGGATTTTCTGCCTTCAAACGACCTGGGCTTGGCCGTAATAATCCTTACCCTGCTCGTAAGGATTCTTCTTTTTCCTTTGATGCACCGCTCGGTCGAAACACAGACAAGAATGAAAATGATTGAGCCGGAGTTGAAAAAGATACGCGATGATTCCAAAGACAAAGAAGAACAGGCGCGCCTCACCATGGAACTTTACAGGGCGCACGGCATAAATCCTTTTTCAAGCTTGTTTCTGACTTTTTTGCAGCTTCCAGTGCTCATCGCGCTCTATTTTGTTTTTCGCGAGAGCATTTTCTCAAACGCCTCTTTTCTTTATTCCTTCGTGAGCATGCCGGAGAACGTCCACACCAATTTTTTGGGTTTGATTGACCTCGGAGGAAAGAGCGTCGCGCTCGCCGTGATTACCGGGGTTTCCCAGTTTTTGCAACTGAAGCTGGCCCAGCTGCCCGGGCCGGCCGCCGATAAGAAAAAAACCGCGGGCGGGGCGTCCGACTTCGGCCGTGTTTTTTCAAAACAGATGGTTTACATGATGCCCGTTTTTATTTTTTTTATCGTGCTTCGTTTTCCGGCGGCCGTCGGTTTATACTGGACAACGGCGAATATTTTTGGTACTCTGCATGAAGGAATAATAAGAGGAAAAGCCAAAAAAATTTATGAAGGACGAAATGGAAAAAATCCGGGAATTGGTGGAAACCCTTCTTGAAAAAATGGGCTGCCCGGCGTCGGCGACCCCCATTGAATATCCGGAAAATCTTTTTTTCAGCGTGCACACCAAAGACGGAGGAATTTTAATCGGGGAAGACGGCGAACGCCTGCGCGCCTTGAATCACGTGGTCCATAAAATCACAGACCGGCTTTTTCCGGAAACCAAAGATTCCCTGAAATTTTTTATTGACGTCAACGACTACCAAAAACAAAAAATTGAGGAAATAAAAGATATGGCCCGGCTCTCGGCCCAGCGCGTCCGCTATTTCAAAAAAGAAATAGAAATGCAGCCGATGAGCTCATACGAAAGAAGAATTATACACGCGACTCTCACCGAGTACCCCGACATCGTCACCGAAAGCACGGGCGAAGGGCCGGAAAGAAGGGTTGTGATCAAGCCGCTTTGATTACTTTATCTTGAGCGACCACAAAGACTCGTCGGCGCGGTTCAGGAAATACAGGAACCCGTCGTCCGGTGAAACGTCTATTTGGGAAACGTCAAACGTCCTTTCGGCGTCCAGATTCTTTTTTGAGCCGGTTTTAAAATTGAGCTCCCACGGTAAATCTCTGGTCCCCGCGGCGCCTTGGAGCCATTCGTCCGGATAGATAGCTGCCGGCGGGTTCTGGTCAAGCGCGCAGTAGATTATGTCCTCTTGGGTTCGGCTAAAGACGCATTTGCGGGCGAGTCCTTTGGCCTGCAGATTTGAACTCTCCCTGGTTTTGACGTCGTAGACAAAGAGGCGCGGAGCCTCATTGTTTTGTTCCGCGACAGAGTAGACTATTTTGGCCGCGTCCGCGGAAAAGCGCGTTTCAAGCCCGTTTAAATCTCCCAAAATTTTGTCCAGACTCCCGCTTTGAATATTGTATTTAAACAAAAATCCCGAAGTCAGGCCCGACGGCCGGCTCTGGTAGTAAATTGAATTTTTTTCGGGCCACGCGAGCTGGAATTCGCCAAAAGGCAAAACATTAATCTCGGTTTGTTTTGAATTGTCAGGGTCGGCGGCTATTGTGCGCGCCCCGTCTCCGGAAGGAATCAGGTAGGCAATTCTTTTTGAATCCGGGGAGTAGACCGCTGAAATAGCGTTTGCAGGAATCGGAGTGGCTTTGGTTGACGAGGCGACGAATTCGGCCGAAATTATACGCGCCGTTTCGCCCTCGGAATATCTCATTATTGATTTTAGCGCGTCGGGCGACCAGATTGTTTCAAAAGTGCGCGGGATGGTCGTGTTTGAAACGATTCCGGCGTTTTCCCCCTGCGGGCCGGATTCGGAAACGTGCCCGGTTTCTTTTTCCAGAAATCTTATGCCGTTTTTCACTGGCGCGAATCCGGTTATCGGGCCGGGACTTATCATTGAGAGTGTAAGTTTTTCCGACGGCTCCTGCCCGTCCGCTGGAGCGGTTCCGGCTTGCGGTTCTTCTTCGCCGCCGAGACCGAAAAGATTAAGCGGAAAGCGCCGCAATATGCCGACTTCCTCTGTGGCCTGCGTTTCTTCAGACGGCCTTACGGTAAGCCAAATCGCCGAGCCCGCGATGGAGAGGATGAAGAGTATTATTAATCCGATGGCCAACGGTTTGTTCACTTTATTTCATTGTACCAAACTTTAGATCGGTTTTATAAACGATTAAATTCTTCGGGAGAGATTTTCGTCTCTTTGAAAATCTTATGTAGTAACCCCTTAGGAACATCGCGAGGATGCCTATGCGGTATCGGTATTGTTATTTGTTTGGCGGGGTGAAAATAAATCGTATGTTTGGTTTTGCGAACGGGAATATAATTGGCTCGCTTCAGTTTTTGCGCAAGTTCGCTGTAGCCAATCGGTTTAAGTTTTGGCATATTCCGGCACAGAAACAAAAGAGAGTTTTCTGACCGCTTCCGGGCTTATGGTTTCTGCGGGAAGTTTTTGTTTGAAATCGCCGATAACCTCAAGACATTCTTTAATTGCGAAACGAATGTTTTTATGCGCTTCTTTAATTGTTTTTCCGTACACGACACAGCCAGGAACGGCCGGAACAGAAGCAACATAACCGCGTTTTTCATCCCGTTCGTAAATGATATAGTATTGATTCGCGTATTTTTTCATGAGCTTATTATAAATTATAAACTTATTTCGTCAAATCGCCTAGCTCGCGATGGCGAGGATGAAGGGTATTATTAATCCGATGGCTAACGGTTTGTTCACGGCTTGGTGTTGGTGTTAATAATATTATACCACAAAAATTAAGGACAGATTTTTATTCTCCTAAAATCTTGGATCACGGGATTAAACTTCGCAACACACACAGAATTACTGGGATTTAATCTCAGGGGGTGGGATCGCACCCTTGGGATCGAATCCCAAGGAAGACTGTGCTACAATTATTTATATGCCCACTTTTAAGCCGCAACTGGCCGAGGATGAGATATATCATATTTATAATCGCGGAATAGATGGCAAAATCGTTTTTCCTAAAAACGAGTACTATGAAAGATTTGTTCAGGGATTGGGCTTATTTAACACAACAGATCCGGTAAACATTAAGGATATGATCGTCAATTCCAGTAATCCCGGGATTCGATCCCAGGCAAGAGGAGGCGAAAGGCTTGTTGATGTTGGCCTATTTAATCTTAGGCCGACACACTATCATTTGTTGCTCAGACAGATTGTCCCGAACGGCATATCTCTTTTTATGCAGAAAATCGGCACTGGTTTTACTACCTTTTATAATTTAAAGAACAAAAGATCCGGTCCTTTGTTCCAGGGCGCCTTTCGAGCCAGGTTGGCAGATAAAGACCGTTATTTAAAACACCTTTTTGCATATATTGCGTTGAATAGTCTTGATGCAGATATGTCGGAGTGGAGAGATGGCGGTATCACCGACCGGAAAAAAGCAGAAGAACTTCTGATCAATGCCAGGTGGTCAAGTTTCGGGTCGTTGTTTAAAAATGACAAAAGATTTAATGGGGTTGTCAACGAAGATTTTATAGAAGAATTTTTTGATAGCCATAGTGAACTCAAAGAGTTCGTTTTGTCCTGGGGTGTTGCCGAGGCGGATTTAATGAAAGAAATAATTGCTGGTTAAAAATCCTGGGATCGAATCCCCGGACCCCGGAGAAAAATTATTTTTTACAGCCGACAAAATCATTTAAGTATTCTGTGTACTGCCCTATGTAACTACTCAAATACGATGAAGTGGATCTGGTTCCCCGACAAACCCATCCCGATTGCTTCGCTTTCTCTATAACTAGATTTTCTTCCTTCTGACGCTCTGCTGTGGCCTTGCTGCAGTTCCATAGCGTTTTTCCTGGTCTAAACTGGCTTTCCCTCCCTCTCTCGCAGCTTTCTTCGACCAACTTTTTACAATTTTCTGGGGGATTGTCGCTTTTGTTTACTTCTTGAGCGCAAGCATAAAACTGTGAGTTGTCAGCAAATTTTTTTGCCTCTTGTTCTGTTACATTTGGAATTTTGTTTGCCCAATCTTCGGTTTTTTTTCGAGCATCAGTCCACGCTTCTTCGGCGGAAGAGTACCCGCCTCTAAAGGCCTCTCCAAAGCCCAATATTTCATCCCAGCTCTGGCATCCTCCGGACGCGCAAAATTCATTTGCTTTTTCAAACGCCGCCGGGGTTCTTAAGCTAAGCAAATCCGGATTTATGGTGTTTAAGATGAGCCACGAGCCGAGGGCGAGAGCTAGGCCCGAAACCGCGGCCCAGATTCTTTTTTGCGCCGACTCAATCTGCGGAGGCGAAACCGCGCCTGCCATCCATTCAAATCCGGCCCAGATTAAAGAGAGTACCGCGATTATGGTGGCCGTGGCCAGCATCAGCGGGAAAAGCCATTTTAAAAATCCAATAAAACCCTGGCGGGTCTGATTAAATTCGCGGAATTGCTGAACCACGGGCGCGCCGAAATCGGCCACGGCCGCGAACGCAGGCGAAGAGGCCAGGATATTAACCGCGATTATTAATATGATTGATGTTTTATAAAACATTGACGCTGAAATTCTGGCCTGCCTCCTGCAGGATGTTGGCCAGGTTTTTAATTAAAACTTCAAGCGAAGCCCGGCCCGAAGCGTCCGAAGACGGCCTGAAACGCAGAATGTTTGGACTGTCGCCCGAATCGATCGATTGCCCGTTAACCCGCCAAAGATATTCCAAATTTTCCAGTCCTCGGTTTAGCGAGAAGAAAAACGGAACGGCTCTGAAAGTTTTCTCTTCGCCCGCGAGCGCCAAGGATTCGCCGCCTTCTTTGAGCGCGAATCCGGTTTTGGTTCCGGTAAGCGCGTCGTCCTCGTAAACCGCGACTTGAGGAGCTCTCACGCCTATTGATATTTTCTTTTCGGCCTTAATGCTCCCGTCAACGCTTGAGACTTCAAGCAGAATTTCGTGGGCTATGTCCGAAACCGGGCTTGCGGTGAAGCGGAAAACGTCTTTGCCCGCGCCCGACTGGCTTTCTTTGAAAGCATCGTCAAGCGTCCAGCGAAATATCAGGGACCGGCTGGATATTTTTTTGCCTCCGGATATGAGACGGGGCAGGGCGCTCACGGTTACGCCCGAGCGCGGCGACGGCAGTTTTTTTCCGAAATACCACGCCGGCGTGTAAGTGTCGGCGCGCCACAAAAGGTCAACGCCCGCGACAGTGAACGCGATGCCGGCGTCGTGCCTTATTCCGTTCGCGTCTGTCGCGATTACCTGCAAGCTTATTTTTTCTCCGGCTTCCCCGGTCCTAAAATCGTACCTGACCAAGCCCAATCCTTTCGCCCCCACCCGGCCGTTTTTAACCCAGGTTATCTCGGCGCGGTTGAGGTCAAAGGAGAACCCGGACAAAGACGCGGTTATATTTTCGTTCGGCCCGGGCGAATCTG
>Ga0209542_10015146_pt1 | contig 12999 bp, 15 predicted proteins | sample RifCSPhighO2_01_FD_184028 | JGI IMG/M metagenome (GOLD analysis project Ga0209542, IMG submission 184028) | Soil microbial communities from Rifle, Colorado - Rifle CSP2_plank highO2_0.1 (SPAdes) (version 2) | ecosystem: Environmental > Terrestrial > Deep subsurface > Rock core/Sediment ... | reverse complement strand
GAAGATAATGGATTTTTCCCTGGGAGTTTTCTTGGTTGGCTCGGACTTACTTTTGTCATCACAGCCCTTATTGGATTTATGATATATATCGCGTATCTTTACGAACAAATCAAGGTGTTGCAAAAACAGCAGTCAAACCAAAACGGGAATGGAAATTTCGCAAACGGGCTTACACGGTAAGTGTGGGGATAAAATGTTCACAACTTAATTGACGAGCCTTAATTAAGAAGCTACTATCTGCATTGTCTTCACTCCGCTTTGTGGCGGAATGGAACTAAGGTCGACCTTAGTTAATTATCAGATCTAGTACAAAAATATGGACGATACAATGAAGGATGATGAAATGGGGGAAACCCCAACAGAAGGGGTTCCGGCTCCTTCGGGCGATGAAGAGGAAGAAACCGAAAAACCGCCTGAAGAAGGAGAATCAGCATCATAGCGTGTAGATTCTTTGAAACTAAATCCCGCCCACGAGCGGGATTTAGTTTTGGTGTGGGTAAGTCAAATAAAGATGAACATGCTAATATGATTCGGCATGATATGATTGATATGTGGCATATAAGAAACTGCTACAAAAAGCAATTATTTTGCGAAAGAGTGGCTACTCCTATAGTTTTATTTCGAATAAAATTGGTATCTCAAAAAGTACTTTGAGTAATTGGCTTACAGATATCCCCTTTGTTCCGAATCATGAGACATTGAATCGTATTGGGGCAGGGAAATTGAAAACAGCCATCCGAAAATCAAAAGAAAAAATATTATCAATCGAGAAAGCAAAAGATGTTGCTGAGAAAGATATGGGAAATAACTTAAGTAGAAGGGATCTTTTTATGTTGGGTCTTGGATTGTATATAGGCGAAGGAGCAAAGACAAGTAATACGGTCAGGGTTATAAATTCCAATCCTCAAATAATAAGAGTGGCCATGCGTTGGTTTAAAGATGTTTGTGGTTTAGGTATGGAAAATTTCTCTCTTGCAATTCATCTGTATCCAGATAATAATATCAGCAACAGCTTAAAATTTTGGTCAAAAGCAACAAAGGTTCCCTTGAAGCAATTTGGAAAGGTCCAAGTTGATTTGCGAACAAAGAAGAAGGTGAAAACGAGAGGGAAATTACCACACGGCACCGCTCATCTTTCTGTGAGGAGCAATGGTAAAAAGGAATTCGGCGTGTTTCTTGCCAGGCGAATTCAGGCATGGATGGACAAAGTTTATAATATGATTTAAGCGCGGGATTGGTTTAGTGGCAGGACGGCACTCTTCCAAAGTGTAGGCACCGGTTCGATTCCGGTATCCCGCATTAGTATTTATTTTCGTATTTTAATTCTGCCTTCCAACTCGGAAAAAGAAGTCTAGACTTCTTTTTCCGAGTTCGATTCTCGCCGCCCGCATTGTAAACTCATACGAGGTAGTTTTTATGGACAAACAAGAAGCAAAACAACAAGTCCAAAAACTCGTTGAAAAATACCAGCGTGTTGTTGGGGCTGGTAAGGTAAAATCATATAACGAAGCGCAAACTCGTAGCGAATTTATCGAGCCATTATTTGAACTTCTGGGTTGGGATATGCATAATCTCAACATAGATGGAGAAGTTACTACCGAAGAAAGTGTATCTGGCGGTAGGGTTGATTTAGCATTTCGGCTAGGCAACATTCCTGTAATGTTTCTGGAGGCAAAAGCCATGAAAGTTGATTTAGACGAGTGGAAGTGGGCGGAACAGGCAATCAATTATTCTTGGAACAAGAGTGTTACATGGGCGGTACTTACCGATTTTGAAAGTGTCAAAATTTTTAATGCCGAAATTCCGCCCAAAAGCATCTCTCGCAATTTATTTATAGAAATCAGTGCCAACGATTTCATAGATCGTTTTGACCAACTCTGGCTTCTTTCGAGAGAGAGTTTTGGACAGCGACTTTTAGACAAAGAAGCAGAAAAGTGGGGTAAACTCACCAAGCGAAAAGAAGTTGGAGAGAAACTTTTTGAGGACTTAATGAATTGGCGTCTTGTACTCACCCAAGAGTTTAAAAAGAAAAATAATCTTACCCCCGACGAGCTTGGCGAAGGTATTCAAAGAATTCTTGACCGTCTCATTTTTATCCGCACCGCTGAAGACAGAAAAATTGAACAGGTTATTCTACTTGCCTTGGTGCGTGAGTGGGAAACAAAAGATAAAAAACAAAACATATATAAACGACTTGTCGACGGCTCTCGTTGGTTTGATGAAAACTACGACTCCAAGCTTTTTGCTATCCATTACTGTGAAGAGTGGAAGGCAGACGATGAGGTTTTCATCGAGATTATCAAGGGGCTTTATGAAACGAAAGACGGCTACCGCTACGATTTTTCTGCAATCTCTGCAGATATTTTGGGGTGTATCTACGAGCAGTATCTAAGTTTTGTACAAGTTTACAAAAGTGAAGAAAAATCAAAATCAAAACGCAAATCGCAAGGTATTTACTACACGCCAAAATACATCGTTGAATTTATTGTCAAAGAAACATTAGGGGAGGTACTAAAAAAAACAAAACAAAAAGATATTTCTAAAATCAAAATTCTTGACCCCGCGTGTGGTTCTGGTTCTTTTCTTACCGCCGCGTACGACAAAATTGTTGGAAGCGTTGAAAAAACATCGCTTTTTACCAAGTTCGATATTTTAAAGGACAATATCTACGGCGTGGACTTGGATGCGCAGGCCGTGGAAATCGCCCAGCTTAATCTTTTACTTAGAGTTCTTTCGCAAAGAACAAAATTGCCATCACTTCAGCACAATGTGCGGGTTGGCAATTCTCTTATGTCAACAGGAGATGCAAAATACAAACCATTTAATTTTGAAACCGAATTTAAAGAAGTTGCGGCACAGGGAGGCCTCGATGTGATTATTGGAAATCCGCCATACATAAAAGAGTACACAAATCGTTCGGCTTTTGATGGTCTGCATGATAACCCCTACTACCAAGGCAAAATGGATATTTGGACGCTTTTTGCTTGTCGTGCTTTAGATTTACTTAAAGACGGCGGCTATTTTGGTTTCATTGCACCAAATAATTGGCTTACGAATGCTGGGGCAAGTATTTTTAGGAATAAGATTTTGTCGGAAGGACAGATTATAAAATTTGTAGATTTTGGCGATTTTAAGGTGTTTAAAGATGCCGGAATTCAGACAATGATTCTTATCTTCAAAAAAGGTAAACCAAGGCGAAGTTATCAAACAACCTACGCAAAAATCACAGACAAAAATATCGGTGAAGATGTTGTTAATTTGTTGTTGCAGTCTAATTTCAAGGTGGACAATAGTGGAATAACTAAATTTGACGCAACCATAAAACCAGAACAATTAGTGGGAGAAAATATCGTATTTGCTAATCAAACAAATAACGAAATTCTCAGTAAAATTGAGGCAAAGAAAAATTTTGAACTTGCCGACAAAGAAATAGCTCAGGGTATTGTTGCCGCACCAGATAAATATTTCATTATCAAAAATTTTGCTGGATTTGATGAAAAAGAGCGAGCTTTCTTAAAGCCGTTTTATACATCTACTCCTAAAAATACCTTTTCCAAAACGACTTCCTATATTTTCTATCTTTGTGATAAAAATTTTAGCGGGGAACACCTTAATGATTACCCGAACATAAAAAATCATTTTGAACCATTTAGAAAAATACTCGAAAAGGCGAAAATTAAATACGGTACCCCAGATAAGCCCTATTTTTATCTCCACAGAGAAAGAGAAGAAAAATTTTTCCAGAAAGGTCCAAAGATTGTGGGGCAAACAAGAACCACCCTTCCAAGTTTTCTTTATACAGAAGAAGAATATTATGGATCGCGGGCAATGAACTTTATCAAAACAGACAGAATAAACCTAAAATATTTAAACGGACTTTTAAACTCTAGACTCGCATATTTTTGGCTTAAAAATAAAGGAAAACAGCTTGGAGACTTGTTGCAAATAGATAAAGGACCACTACTGAGTATTCCTTTAATAAAGCCAGATGAAAAAACTCAAAATACGATTGCTTTGCTTGTGGATAATGTAATAAAACTGTACCAAAATTTTCACAACATATCTGCGAATACCGATAAATGGAATTCGTTAAAAACCGAAATTGAAAAAGTCGAGCGACAGATTAACGAGGCGATCTATAAACTTTATGGACTTACAGCAGAAGAAATTAAAATTGTAGAGCAATAAATCACTGGTATTTGTGGCCCAGTTTGTAGCTCGTTGCTGTGTGTAGTATTATATGGCTGATATGTCCTTACAGCGGAAAAAGTACCAAAACGCTGTGTTATACCTATGCCAAAAACTCAAAGGCGAGGTGCGCGGCAAGAAAAAGCTAGCAAAACTGCTTTATTTTGCTGATTTTGATTTGTATGAAAAGAGCCAGAAATCGATAACCGGAGATGTTTACTGCGCACTCCCAATGGGCCCCGTACCTTCTGCGCTGGAGGAAATTACTATCGAAATGACAAAAAAGAAAATGCTTGGCGTTGAACATGTTGAAGAACGGGAAGGGTATAACCCTACCGAAGTGTACAAAAGTCTTACGGAGCCCGATCTTTCTGTTTTTAATGATGAGGAAAAGAAAATGCTTGACCGAATTGTTATCAAGTATGGCCATCTCAATGGCAAACAACTAGAAGAACTGTCTCATGCTGAAGCACCCTACATCGGTACGGAATTGCGAAAAGAAATTCCATATGAACTGGCTTTCTATCGTGGTACAGATTTTAGTGAGTTATGATTCAATTTCTATATCATGATGGTATCCAAAAAGAAATCGCCACACTTGAACGGCGATTTCGTACTATAAATGATGGTTTGTCTGCATTTGAGAGGTTGTGCGAGGTACAATTTAATCCGATAAGTCCACGACAAATTATTGCACCCGCTAAACTGCATCGTATTACACAAAATGATGTTTGGACACTTTGGAAGGTTGAGCTTGTTTTACCCAACTCTGGTTTGCGCCCCAACCAGTGGCCCCGAATGTGGTTTGTGGTTAAGGGAGAAATAATTGCATTTTTATGCATATCTTCACATGTAGATAATTACAACGATGAGGATATGAATCGTCTTGCCCTATCGCGGGCCTCAGATTTCTTTTGAAAGCTAGTGAAGATTCCTGCTTTTTAAAATTTCAAAGGCTGTCCCCACACAGAATAAGTTGCATTGGAATAGTTTTATCCTGTCTCCTCAAATTAAAAAATAGTACTATAATACAAACATAGGTCGAGATAGTAGCCACTAAGCACACATCTCATGCCAAAAGAAATAGGAAGAGTAACGCATTGGTACGACAAGATTGGCGTTGCCGTTGTTAAACTTTCCGCGTCTCTCGCGAAGGGCGACAGAATCAAGGTGCAAAGAGGGGAGTATGAATTTGAAGACGGGGTATCTTCAATGCAACTTGACCACAAGGATGTAGAAAAAGGAAAAAAAGGCGACGAGGTTGCAATAAAACTTTCCGAAGAGGCAAAAGTCGGCGCCGTTATAAGTACGGTAGAGTAACTTTAAAGAGTAACAAAAATCTCCGCAATTGCGGAGATTTTTGTTACTCGTATACCCACCAAAAAAGATGGTCGCGGAGGAAGTTCCATGTTTGGTCAGGATATGCAAAATGCATAATATATTCTTGAATAAGTTTTGGTGCGCCGACGATAAAAAGAATAATTGCCAGCCGGGTTTTTGTGAGTACGAAACGAGGGTTCCATTTTTTGATTACAGTCCATGCAATATACCAATGTTCAAAAATATTTGGGGAGAGCGTAAAAGCCGGTCTAAATGTAGCACCAAGAATTGTTGACGCCTCGAAAGTAACAAAACCTAAAAATCGCCACATAAAGAAAAATACGGCAGTATTTTTTGCCAAATTATTTGCCCACCTCCTCGCGACAAGAAGTTCAAAGAAGAGATACCAAATATCAAAAACCTTATCAAAGTTGTGATAGAGCCCGCCGGTAAGAGGACCTGCTCCAAACTTTTCAAAAATCATAACATCGGATATGTCGCCAATAATGCAGAACAACGCTCCGAGAAGCGGAAAGCGGAAAAGCGTGAGAGGAACAAAAAATCTAACGAGAATGATTACGATAAGCGCAACAAGTCCGGAATCCATACAAATATTGTATCTTTTTTGAACGCAAATGAATTTATTTCCATATCCAACCACAGAGGGATTTGGAATGTAAAAAACTATTTTACCGCTTCTTTGAGCGCTTTTGCGGCGCGGAATTTTGGCACCTTCATTGCAGAAATCTGGATGCTTTCTCCAGTCCTAGGATTCCTCGCAGTTCGCGCGGCGCGTTGTTTTACCGAAAAAATCCCAAGGCCGGCTATTGAAACTTCGTCGCCTTTTTTAAGGCTACCAACGATGGAATTAATCACTGTATCAACAGCTTCTTCTGCTGAAACTTTTGTGCCGCCCAATTTTGCGTGCACTTCGTCAACGATTGCTGCTTTATTCATGATAAAAAAAATATTTATGTAGCGATTAATAATAGACGACCTTAAAAATAGTATATAGTTAAGCCATTATTTGCGCAAATGAGCCGTTATAAAGGTGGGGATTAGCGAATGTGGGCCATTTTCCACATAAAACGGCTGTCTTCACGGCGTTTTGCTAAACATATTACCGCGCGTACTCCACAACTCGCGATTCGCGGATGACATTAACCCTAATCTCGCCCGGATACTTGAGTTCCTGCTCGATTTTTCGCGCTATTTCTTTGGCAAGCTCTTTTGCTTTAATGTCTGAGACCTCTTCTGGAGTCACGAATATGCGTATTTCGCGCCCAGCCTGAATAGCATAACTCTTTTCAACGCCGGGGAATCCATTTGCAATACCTTCAAGGTCGCCCAAACGTTTGAGGTAATTTTCAACATTATCGCGTCGCGCCCCTGGCCTGCCTCCAGAGATTGAATCGGCGGTTTGTACAATGATGGACTCAAGCGTTTCATAGGGATATTCTTCGTGATGCGCCTGCATTGCTTTTATAATACGCTCATCAGCGCCGAACTTTTGCAATATCCTTTTTCCAATTTCAACATGAGTACCTTGGATTTCATGGTCGACGGCTTTTCCAATATCGTGAAGAAGCGCCCCCGCGCGCGAAATATGCACATCTCCGCCTAATTCTTCCGCAAGAAGCCCCGCGAGGTGTGCCATCTCAATTGAATGCTGAAGAACATTCTGCCCGTAGCTTGTTCTAAAGTGAAGTCGTCCGAGAATTGTTGTAATGCGCGGATCAAGATTAAATACCCCAGACTCATAAGCCGCCTGGTCGCCACGTTCTTTTATAATCTTGCCGATGTTTTCTTTTGCCGCGTGCACCGCTTCCTCTATTTTTACCGGCTGGATGCGTCCGTCTGCGATAAGTGTTTCAAGCGCTCTATAAGCAATAGCGCGACGCACAGGATCAAAGGCGGAAATGGTAATAGTGCCGGGTGTATCGTCTACAATAACCTCAACACCGGTTGCCCGTTCAAATGCGCGGATATTGCGACCTTCTTTGCCTATAATTTTGCCTTTAATATCGTCGGAAGGAAGAGCAACGGAAGAGGACATTGTCTCAGCGACCGTTGAAACGGCAAGACGCTGTATGATGTTTGCGACTATATCTTTCGCGCGCCGGTCAAGTTTGCTTTCCGCCTCTTGTTCAAGCTTCTGCATGCGTCCAAGGAGGTCTTTTTCATACTCCTCCTCAATATTTTCAATGAGTTCTTTTTTTGCCTCTTCTTTTGAAAGGCCGGCGAGGCGCTCAAGTTTTTCTTCCTCCTCTGTTTTAAGTTTTTCAACGTTTTCTTTAATACCCCTTATCTCGTCAATTTTTTCTTTGATATGGGCAAGCTCTGTATCAATATCTGCCTGTCGTTTATCGAGTGTTTTATCTTTTTCAAGAAGTCGTGTTTCTACTTTTTGGAGTTGTTTTTCGCGTTCGTCGGCTTTTGCTTTTGCGCCACCTTCTATTTTTTGAGCCTCCTTATCGGCGTTCTCAACAATTTTTTGCGCCCGCTCCTTTGCTTCAAGAAGTGTCTGCTGAATCTGTAGCTCAATAGAGCCCTTTTTACCGAGCGATATAAGCCATCGGAGTATATAGCCGAAAACGATTCCTCCGATGCCGGCGGTTCCGAGTAAAAATATAAGTTCGAATGAAGTCATAAGCGTATATACCGCCTAAAAACTCCCGAGTTACCTTAGGTTTAGAATGGCTGAAAGATGTGTAATGAACAATATAACACTCGTATGTCTCTGATTTCTAAATTCTTCGGGCGTGGCGGGATTTTTTAAACGGAATTCTAGTTAATTTTTTAATAATGAACATATTCGTATGATACCAGCCATTTTTAATTATGTCTAGCCCCCTAAATCTCCTTGCCTCACAATAGGGGGGTAGTGCGAACAATCTCGCTTTAGCGAGATTGTTTTAGCATGTGAGTATTTGCAAACAGCGCTATCGGTGTAGTAGAATAGATAAATATTATTTTTAATTTTTACTTATGTCAGAACAAGGCACATCGTACTTGGTCCCAGGATCGATTATTATCGCAGGAGCTCTTATCGCAGGAGCTCTCTATATGGGTGGCGGTATTGAGGGTTCAACAAACCCCGCAAATACCGGAAAGACAAACACAGGAGGAAACGTTAATATCAGTCAAGTAACCGCCAGAGACCACATTTTAGGTGACCCCAGTGCTCCTATAAAAATAGTTGAGTTTTCAGACCTTGATTGTCCGTTTTGTAAGGCGTTTCATGTGACCATGAAAGCTGTTATGGATGAATACGGAAAAGATGGACAGGTTGCGTGGATATACAGAAATCTACCGCTCGACTCGCTCCATCCTAATGCGCGAAAGAAAGCTGTTTCGGCTGAGTGTGTTGCCGATTTAGGAGGCAACACTGCGTATTGGAATTACATTGATAAAGTTATCGCATCGAGCGGAAACCTCGACCTGACACTTCTCCCTAAATTTGCCGGAGAGGTTGGCGTTAATGTTACAGCATTCAATACGTGTCTTAATTCTGGAAGTATGGATGAACGTATTAAAGCTGACGAAGCCGATGCGTTTGCTGCTGGAGCCCGAGGCACGCCATATTCGGTTATTATAACGAAAGATAAGTCGGCGCCGGTTTCGGGGGCGGTTCCTCTTACTCAACTGAGACAATTTCTAGATCAGGCACTCGCGGACAGTTAGAAAAACGATATGGAATGGGCGCCAATTTTTAAAAGGATTCTTTTTATTGTGCTTGCCCCGCTCTATATTTTTGTGATGATTATTGGTTCCACATTCAGCTGGTGGAGCGACCTGTGGGGATGAAATTATGCGGGGCATAATTTCATCCGTAGCGAAGCGAAGGGAAGAAAAAAGCATGGGATGCTTTTTTATCGGGGCATAATTTCATCCGTAGCGAAGCGAAGGTGAGAAAGCTTACTTCTTCTGTTTTAAGACCTCATCAATGAGGCCGTATTTTTTTGCCTCTTCAGCATACATAAAAAAGTCTCGCTCAACGTCTTTCTCTATTTGAGAAAGAGGTTTTCCCGTTGCTTTTTCAAGAATCTTATTAAGTCGCTCGCGAAGGGCTAAAATGTGTCGCGCATTGATTTCTATATCGGTTGCTTGCCCCTCTGCGGCGCCAAGCGGCTGGTGAATCATAACTTCCGAGTTAGGAAGGGCAAAACGTCTGCCCTTCTCACCGGAAGCAAGAAGCCATGCGCCGCCAGATGCCGCCATACCAACGCAAATTGTTGAAACGGGCGATTTTATATGATGCATGGTGTCTATAATGGCAAGCGTTGCGGAAGCCGAACCGCCGGGAGAGTTAATGTAAAAATCAATCGGCTTTCCGGGATTTTCGGCCTCAAGAAAAAGAAGTTGGGCAATAACGATATTTGCGACTTGGTCGTTAATGGGGCCTCCCAAAAAGACAATGCGGTCTTTTAATAAACGCGAATAAATATCGTATGCGCGCTCTCCGAACTGTGATTTTTCTATAACGGTTGGAATAAGCATAATTTTTTAATTTTCTTTTTCTAATAATTCGTATACCTTGCGATAGACAAGAACTCCATCAACATAGCGCGTCGCTGCGTCTTTGTCTGCATTTTTGTGGACAGCCAGAATTTGGTCTACTTCCTTTTTAACCTCGTCCGTATCTGCCGTTATATGCTCAAGGCGCGCTATTTCGTTAACAATAATGTTAACGATAACGCGTTTTTTTGCAATATCCGCCCATTCTTTTTTTAAGTCGTCCTCTGTCTTCTTTACATTGGCAAGGTAGTCGTTCCATGTAATTCCCGACTCCTCAATACGGGATTTAAGCTCAAGAATCATGCGTCCCTCTTCATTTTCAATAAGAATTTGCGGGAGCACGACCCCCGCCCTTTTTGAAATATTTTCCAAGATTTGGAGCCGTTTTTTATCCTTTTGCTTCCATTTTTTTTCTTCTAAAAGGCCGCCCCTAATACTTTTTTTTAACTCGTCTAAACTTTCAAATGTTCCGAGCGATTTTGCAAAAACGTCATCAATTAAGGTTTCAGGAGTGTTTTCATTTTGATGCTTTTCAACCCCGTTCTTGCGCCTGCGCACTTCTTCAAGGACTTCAGTAATTTCTTTTTCCTCTACAATCGGCTCACTGTCTTTTTTGGTCATTTCGTCCTTTGCGATCTTTTTATAATCGGGGAGAGTTATTTTTGGATATACAGCTGTTTTTATTTTAAATTCCAGAGGATTGCCATCTGCGAGTTTCATAATGGTGATTTCTGGTCTCCCGATGGCGTCAATTCCGTGTTTTTTAATTATTTTAGGATACTCCTCTGAAAGAGCTCCTTGCGCCGCTTCCTCAAGAATTTTCGGGAGACCCAACTTCTCAACAAGAATTTTTTCCGGAACATGCCCTTTGCGGAACCCTTCAATAGTAACAGCAATTCCAAGGCGTTCCACGGCTTCTTTTTTATATCGCAAAAAATCCTCTACGGAGATTGCGCTTTCTATTTCTATTTCGGAATTGGGGAGCTCTCGTATTTCCATATTTAAGTTCGGTTAGTATAGGCCTTTTGTTCTACCGAAGCAAATGATACAGTCCTTCGTTTCCACGAAGGACTGTATCGGCAAAGATATATTCTTTATCTATAAACCCAGAAGTTCTTCTTCAATGACATTTATCTCGTCATCAATATTTTCAAGGTTTGTGCTCTTTACATCTGTTTCGATACTTTCGATACTGTCATCGCTTGCCTGAAGAATAAGAGCTTCGAGAGACGGGTCGGAAAGATTTGAGATGTCGTTCTCAAGCGCTGTGACATCTTCCATATTTACATCTTCTGTCGGCATTAGGTCCTGTTTCTTCCAGACATATACTCCAGCGATAATGAGAAGAATAATGACAATTATTGCGCCGATAAAAGCGCCATTTCCTCCGCCACTTGTTTCTTTTTGCAGGTTTGGCGATTGGCGCGGAGGCATGGCGTTGCCTTCGCTTATTCCTGTTTGATTAAAGTTATCTCCTTCCATGTATTTAGTCTATTATTTTAGTAGTAATTTAGTTTGAAGTGGTTGTTGTTGCGGTTGATGTCGCAGTATTGCCGTTATCGTCATTATCTCCAGACGACGATCCTCCATTCGCCTTAATGCTTCTGACCGCATTTTTAATCGCCTCGTGGGCTTTTTTAAGCTCGCCGGTTGCTTTTCTGGTTTCTTCTTTTATTTTTTCAAACACATCTTTATGGCTATCAGTTGTGGCAAGCAAAGTATCTCTTATGGCGGGAAGGCCGAGAAGTATGGCCTTACCGTTTGCAATATGGGTTTTTGCTTCCGTAATGAATCCCTTCGCTTCTTCGGTCTTTATGTTCTTATTTACTTCTTCAAGTTTTGCTATTCTTGACTCAAGGCGCCCCACGAGTCGGTCCATTCTATTAAACGCCACCGCAATACGCTTTATCATGCGGTCAAAAAATGCGCGTATAATGGCTTGTCGTTCGGCGCTCAATTTTGCCTTTCGTTCGAGTACATTTTCTCTTGTTGTTGATGCCCTATCTTTAATTGTCTGGATTCTGTTGCGTATCGTTGCCTCGGAACCGGTTGCCGTCCCGCTTTTTATTATTTCTAGGCGGTCTTTTACTTGAGTTGTCGTGGAGATTTTGTTTTTTAATTCTACAGCTCTTAAATCTCTCACAACTACCGACCCTGTCGGTGTACTTGCCGCGTCTCTCTCTTCAATAGCGAGGAGCGATGCAGGCGTAAGTAGGAACCCAAACAACATTATTGATACAATGGTATGCTTGTGCCACATAATTTGATTTTTTTACTGCTAAAACGAAAAGAGATTTTTCTCTTTCAACTACAGTATAGCACCTGAAACCAGAAATGTTTCAATAAGTGTCGACTTATTTATGTGGATATTTTTTTTGGTAGTTAAGAAGGGCGTGCTCTATATCTTTAAGCGCGTCGTTTTGTCCCTTCCATCCTCCCACCTCCACCTTCTTTTTTTGAAGGTCTTTGTAGACTCTAAAAAAATGGGATATTTCCTCAAGCGTGTGTGGCTCAAGGTCGTCTATATCGTTGGTATTGGCAAAACGCGGGTCTGAAACAGGGACTGCAAGGATTTTTGCGTCTCCCTCTCCGCCGTCAACCATATCTAAGACGCCGATTGGCTTAACATCAACAAGACAACCCGGAACAAATGCCTCGTGAGCAAGAACAAGAACATCAAGCGGGTCGCCGTCGTCCCACAGTGTTTGTGGCGCAAATCCATAGTTTGCGGGGTAGTGCATTGGAGAGTAAAGAATTCGGTCAACCTTGATTTGCCCCGTTTCCTTATCAAGTTCGTATTTTATTCGAGAAAGCTTTGGAATTTCAATTACAACCGTAAAGCGCTTCTTTTCTCCGAATGGGATGTCGTGCCAGATATTCTTCATCCAGTTAGAGGTTATTTATTACTAAAATTTTACTTTGAGTCGTCATAAGCACGTGTGAAAGTTGTGTTTGATCTTTTTCGTTAGCCAC
>Ga0209542_10015145_pt1 | contig 12999 bp, 16 predicted proteins | sample RifCSPhighO2_01_FD_184028 | JGI IMG/M metagenome (GOLD analysis project Ga0209542, IMG submission 184028) | Soil microbial communities from Rifle, Colorado - Rifle CSP2_plank highO2_0.1 (SPAdes) (version 2) | ecosystem: Environmental > Terrestrial > Deep subsurface > Rock core/Sediment ... | reverse complement strand
CGACGCCCTGTACAAGCCACGACCGGTCGCGGAAATCAAAAAAAACCATCTTGCCTTGGTCCCGCCGCACATCCACCCAGCCCGATATCGAGACGGTCTCCCCTACGCATTTTCCGAGTTCCCCGATAAGCGTACGCATAAGTGCTACGATACCACAAAATGTAAAACTCGTAGCGTATTTGTTATGCAACCCCGATCGCTTTACGCACCTGCTCTATCTTTGCTTCGCTGATGGCGCGGGCTTCGGTCTTCCCATTCGCGAGCACTTCGTCCACGAGGCCGGCGTTCTGCTTCAGCTTCTCATACTTCGCGCGGATGGGTGCGAGGTAGCGGTCGAGATCTTCGATAAGCAGTTCTTTGAGCATCTTGTAGTTGCCGCGGTGCTCGTTGTATATCGATTCAAGCTCTTGCTCACTGCGTACTAATTTATGCATCGCGTACACGTTCTGCGGGGCGACCTGCCCCGAGCTTGTCGAAGGGTCGCCGGAGTCAGTCACGATGCCCATGACGCACTTCGCGAGCTCGTCGCGCGCGGCGAAGAGCGGGATAACGTTCCCGTAACTCTTGCTCATCTTCTGCCCGTCGGTGCCGGGCACCACCGCGACGTCCGGCATGATATATGGCTCGGGGAGCGTGAAGACATCCGCTTTGAAGATGCGGTTGAATTTCTCCGCCGTGTCGCGTGCTATCTCGATGTGCTGTTTCTGGTCAGCTCCCACCGGCACGATAGCGGCGTCGTAGAGCAGGATGTCGGCGGCCATCAGCATCGGGTAGTTGAAGGTCCCGACGTTGATCTCCCTATTCTTCGCCTCAGCATCTTTGAAAGCGTGAGCGCGCATGAGGTACGGCATCGTGGTGATGGTGTCGAATATCCAACAGAGCTCGGTGTGTGCAGGCACATCCGATTGTTTGAAAAAGGTAATTTCCTTTGGGTCGAGGCCGACGGCGAGATATGCCATCACGATTTCCTGTGTGCGCCGCCGCATCTCCTCGGCATCTTGTATCGAGTTCAGCGCGTGGTAGTCGGCGACGAAGATAAAGGGGCGGTACTTCCCGCTTTTGGTGAGCTCGACGAACTGACGCATCGCGCCGAAGTAGTTGCCGATATGCAGGTCGCCAGTCGGCTTCACGCCGGAGACGAGGACAGGTTTCGCATCAGTCATTGTTGTACCATATCACACCTTGACAGCCCCATGCAGAGCGGTAAGTTGCGGAGAGAAAGGAGGGCTCATAACCGTCTTCCCACCATTCTTTGAAAAGGAGGTTCTATGAAAGCTCCCTGTGAATTCTGTAACAACATTCAATACCGCGAAGGCGTATATCGGGGTGGCCATCTTTTCTGCTCTGACATTTGCCGAACGCTCTGGCGTGAGGAGCAAGAGAGACGAGCGCAAGCTGTCGTCAACGCCCAAAGAGCGGTGGCGGAACGGCATTGAAAACCGCGATTACTGCCAGCATTGTCGGCGGCATACCCGAACTCCCCGCTACGGCGGGGATTCGTTTTGCATAATGCTTGCATATCTCTTTCATGATGCCGGGACCGCCGAAGATCATGCCGGCGGCGACGAACACATCATGCACATGATCGGGATGTATCCTAAACAAAATCGGCTTCAACACGTTTTTGTACAGAAAATTCATGGCGCTCATACTTACTAACTATTGCAGTTTTTTGCAAAACACTAGTATAGATTCGGCACACAGCGTGAGCTTGTGGCGTACGTTAGGTCCGTCGTTTCGTTTCATCACCAATCCCACGATTGCAAGTTTGCGAATATGGTCGGAGGCGTTCTCATAGCGGACTAGAATCTCTTTGGAGAATGTCTCCAATTCTTCACGGGAAAACCCCGTGTCTTTCGCGATCTGGCCGAGGGTGCGCTGCAATTCCGAGCCGATCTTGATACCGCCTTCTTTGTCCCACTTCGCCCACAGAAGCCCAAGGGCGATTGCGCCCATGCGATCTGGGTGCATTCCTGGCTGTGTTGTTCCGATGGTCGACATAACGATCTCCTTCAAACGCTCGTCACATAACGAGTGTTTATATCATACATATATAGATTATACTGTCAAGTGCGCCGGGGAGGATTCGAACCTCCGTAGCCCGAAGGCGCCTGATCTACAGTCAGGTGCAATTGACCAACTCTGCCACCGACGCAATACGAGCACTATAGCCGAAAACGGCTCTATTTCAAAACGAGGATGAGGACGCCCTGCTTGCCCTTGCGTACGAGCGCGTAGCCGCCCGAGAGGTCGCCCGCGTAGACTTTTTGGTCCGGGTCAGTGATCGTCTGGCCCCCGAGCGTGATGCCCTTCCCAGAAATCAGGCGGCGCGCATCGCCCTTGGAGGAGGCGAGGCCGCCCGCGACGAGTGCCTCCGCGAGCGGCGACCCATCTGCCACATCTTTTTTTGTAAGAGCTACGGAGGGGGCTTCGGCGAGCGCGACGGCGAGCGCCTCACGCGAGAGCTCGCTGAAGGACGTGCTGCCGAAAAGGGCGTCGGAGGCGGCGGCCGCCTGTGCGGTGGCGGCGGGGCCATGCACGATCTCGGTCACGAGCCGCGCCAAGGTCTCCTGCGCCTGGCGCTCGCCCGGATTGCGCCGGTGGAGCTCGAGCAGAGCGCCGATCTCGGCGAGCGGTAGGAAGGTGTACACCTTCAGGTACTTCTCAATACCCGCGTCCGGCAGGTTTATCCAGAATTGGTAGAACTGGAAAGGCGAGGTCTTCTTCGGGTCCAGCCAGACGGCATTGCCTTCGCTCTTGCCGAACTTCTTGCCAGAGAAGTCGGTGACGAGCGGAAAAGCAAGTGCGTATACGTCTTTCCCAAGGCGTTTGTGAATGAGGTCGAGGCCCGAAAGTAGATTCGTCCACTGATCAGAACCGCCGATCTGGAGATCGGCTCCGTACTTTTCATGGAGAGTCAGATAATCAAGGCCTTGCAACAGCGAGTAAGAAAATTCAGCGTACGAGATGCTTTGATCGGGCGCGTCGAGCCGTTTTTTGATGAGTTCTCGCTTGATGAGATCGTTGACCGTAAAATGCTTGCCGACATCGCGGAGAAACGGCAAAAGCTTCACATTGGTCAGCCACTCTGAGTTATCAACCATTTTAAAGGGCGTACGACCGAAAATGCGCTTGAATTGCGCCTTTATCGCACGCGTATTTGCCGCCACTATCCGCGCATCTTGCATCGGCCGTTCCCCTTGTTCCTTCGGATCGCCGATCATTCCAGTAGCACCGCCGACGAGGATAATTAATTTATGACCCGCATCGCCGAGGCGCTTCATGGTCAGCATCGAAGCGAGATTACCTATTTGCAGCGAGTTGGCGCTTGGATCAAATCCGTTATAGACCGTGCGGAGCGTCCCGAGGATCTTTTCAGGATCCGTAGAGGAATGTTCGATAAGCCCCCGCGCTGTCAGCTCTTCAGCGAGTGTCATGCGGAAACTATATCACTTTATGGTGAGCAAGGTCGAACCACTAGCGCGCTAAGAAGAAGAGGCCGATCGCGGGAGCGACGAACCACCAGAAGAAATACTGCTTGAGCGCGAAGAGGGCGTCGATTGCGGGCGTGAAGTCGTACACCGACGCAACCGGGAAGAGGTGGTACGCGAGCGCGATAAGAAAGGCCGCACCGAGGAATGAAAGTATGATGGTACCGAAGATGCCGACGTAGAGGAAGTCGGAGACGACGACCCGCCGCAGGATGATATAGAAGACGAGCGTGAGGGCGGCATAGAGGCCCACCTGTGCGAGCAGTGCGGTCAAGGCGGGCGCCGCGGGGAGGAACGACGCGTAGGGGAACGCGATATATACCGCATAGGCGGCGTAGAACGCGAGCAAGACCGACACGAGTGTGGCGCGCCCGATATACCATGCGAATAGGAAGAGTATCCCGCAGAGGACAATGATGATGAGGAAGTCGCTCGCGAAGTTCCACACGGTGAGCGCCGTGTTCGTCGCGAGCTCATTCACCTGGGCGAGACTTTCAACAGCATTCATATGGGCAGTATACTGCTTTCTGCCTGCCGCTTACTGCCTGCTTGTTCACAGCCCCTCGCTTTTCAGATCTTCGACCGCTTTTTTCGCTTTGCCCGAGAGCTTGTGGGGGAGGGCGACTTCGAGGCGGATGATAAGGTCGCCCCTCGACTCCGCTCGGGACAAGCCGCCGTCAACGGGGATGCCGCGGCCGCGTACGCGGAGCAACTCCTCGGCGCGCTTCATTACCGGTATTTTTACTTCGAGCGTCTTCCCTTCTAGGGTCTCGACGGAGACGGCGGTACCGAGAAGCGCGTCAGTGAGCTTCACCGGCAGATCCATAAGGAGATTCGCACCCTCGCGACGGAAGGTCGGGTGCGGCTTCACGTGTATCTTCACGTAGAGGTCGCCCGCGATGCCCGCCTTTATCGCCTCGCCCTGCGCTTGCATGCGGATCATCTCGCCATTATCGATACCGGCGGGGATATTGATCTTGATCTCCTCCTCGCGTCGGCGCGTGCCGTGGCCCTTACATTCCGGACACTGCTCTTTGGGCACTTTACCGCTACCCTCGCAGATGGTGCAGGCGCGCACCGAGGTGAATTGGCCGAGGATAGAATTACGCGTCTCGTGGATCTTGCCGCTGCCGTTGCAAGTTTTGCACGTTTCGAGTTCGGTGCCGGGCGCCGCACCCGAGCCGCGACAGAGCGTACAGGTCGAGACCTTAGCGATGAGAACGGTGCGCATCGTGCCGAAGGCGGCATCCTTAAACGAGATCTCGAGGTCCATCGAGATGTCGCGGCCCCGCGGTGTGCGAGCCTGCTGGCGGCCGCCGCCAAAGATGTCGCCAAATATGTCGCCAAAATCAAACTCCACGCCGCCGTTACCGAAGCCCTGTTGGAACTGGCTGAAATCGAACCCGCCGAATCCCGAAGGCCCCGAGGGTCCGCCCGAGGGGCGTCCTCCGGCGAATGCCTGCCCGTAGGTATCATATTCACGGCGCCTCCGATCGTCGCTCAAGATTGAGTACGCCTCGGTCACTTCCTTAAACTTCGAATCGTCCCCGTTTCCTTTGTCGGGATGGTACTTGTGCGCAAGCTTGCGGAACGCCCGCTTGATGTCGTCCTTCGTCGCCCTCTTATCGACGCCCAGCACTTTGTAATAATCTTTAGTTGTGGCCATTTATGGTGAGCATGGTCGAACCATGTTTTTCTATTATACTCGTTTTACTTCTTATATGCAAAAATCAGTACGTCTTTGACCCGCGGCGTTCAATTTTGAAAATATCAACTCGTCTTTCTGATTGCGAGATTTCGAAGAAAATCCGATACGAACCAACGCGTCGTCGCCACGAGTTTTCGGTACCACCAAGCTTCTGCAAATCTCCCGCATAGGGGTCGACAATCAAAGATTATATCGCGTCAATGACACGAACGTAGTCGTCCTTCGACAGACGCTTAAGCATCTTACGAACGGGCGGTTCAACGGCGACTCGCCAAATCTCGTTTGAGTACATCGAATGGTATAAGTTTACCAGCCGCACGATTCTTGCGCATACGTGCTAGCGCAGCTAAATCAGCTTTTGTTGGCTTAAACTCACGTACCGGTGGCCGTGCGCGTAACTCTTCATATTCTGCTCGCGATACAACGACCAAATCGCCCTTCGCGAAACTACTTTTTGGAATGGTAATTGCGTTCATAAGCACTATTATAGCACACCACGGGATTACGATGAGATTACGGCTTCTCTTTGAACTCGGCGTCGGTTGGACCACTGGACTCTGGAGGCTGGTCGCTAGAACCTGGAATATCGCCCGCTTGTCCGCCCGAGGCATCCGAGGGCGGGGTTTGGGTCTGCTTAGCCATTGCCTCCCCTATTTTCATGAGCGTCTGCGAGAGCGCCTCGGTCGCGGACTTGATAGTGCCCGCATCTTCACTATTGCGCGCGGTCTTAAGCGCATCAATCTTGTCTTGTACTTCTTTCACGATCTCCGGACCGATTTTGTCGCCGTATTCTTTCATCGCTTTCTCACCGGCGTAAATTGTTTGGTCGGCGATATTGCGCGCCTCCACGAGCTCTTGGCGCTTCAGATCGTCAGCCGCATGCGCCTCGGCGTCCGCCTTCATCTTCTCGATATCCTCCTTAGAGAGGCCGGTCGAGCCCTCGATGCGGATGCTCTGCTCTTTACCGGTCGTCTTCTCCTTCGCCTTCACGGTGAGGATGCCCGAAGCGTCGACGTCAAAGGTTACCTCGACCTGCGGGAGCCCTCGCGGCGCGGGCGGGATTCCGTCGAGCATAAACTTGCCCAAGGACTTGTTGTCGGCGCTCATCGCGCGCTCGCCCTGGGTGATATGGATCTCGACCGACGGCTGGTTATCAGCCGCCGTAGAGAACGTCTGCGAGCGAGAGGTCGGTATCGCCGTATTGCGCTCGATGAGCTTGGTCGCGACGCCACCCATCGTCTCGATAGCAAGTGAGAGCGGGATAACGTCCACAAGCAGGATGTCCTTCACGTCGCCCTGCAGGATGCCGGCTTGAATAGCGGCGCCGATAGCGACCACCTCGTCCGGATTCACCGTCATGTTCGGCTTCTTGTTGAAGAACTTTTCCACCGCCGCTTGGATAGCCGGCATACGCGTCTGGCCGCCCACGAGGATGACTTCGTGGATGTCGCCGTTCTTAAAAGGTGATGCTTCCATCGCGCGCTTCGTGATATCCATCGCGCGCTGTATGAACTCTCCGGCGAGCTCTTCGAGCTTCGCGCGGGTCATCTTGATAAGCAGGTGGCGCGGGCCGGAGGCGTCCGAGGTGAGGAACGGGATGTTGATCTCTGTCTCCATTGCGCTCGAGAGCTCGATCTTCGCCTTCTCGGCCGCCTCATCGAGGCGCTGGCGCGCAAGAGCGTCAGAGCGCACGTCGATGCCGCTCTCTTTCTTAAATTCGTCTGCGAGCCAGTTGATGATCTTCTGGTCGATGTCCTTGCCGCCCAGGTGTGCGTCGCCGTCGGTACTCTTCACCTCGATGACATCATCGCCCACTTCAAGCACGGAGATGTCGAAGGTGCCTCCGCCGAAGTCGAAGACCGCGATCTTCTCCTCCTTTTTCTTATTAAATCCGTACGCGAGCGCGGCGGCCGTCGGCTCGTTGATGATGCGCTTCACAGCAAGGCCTGCAATCTCTCCCGCGGCTTTGGTTGCGCTCCGCTGGTCGTCGTTGAAGTAGGCAGGGACGGTGATGACCGCCTCCGTTATCTTCTCGCCCAATTTCGCTTCGGCATCGGCCTTGAGCTTCCCCAGTATCATCGCCGAGAGTTCCTCGGGGCGATACCATTTATCATTCATTTTGACCTCGATACCGCCGTTGTCGGCCTTGTGTATCTCAAAGGGCACGGAGGCCTTGTCCTTCTGCACCTCCGGCTCGTCAAAGGAGTGGCCGATGAAGCGCTTGATCTGGAAAATGGTATTGAGCGGGTTGGTGACCGACTGACGCTTGGCGAGTGTGCCAACGATGCGCTCGCCCGTTTTCCCCACCGCGACGATGGAGGGGGTCGTGCGCGCGCCCTCGGCGTTCTCGAGAACGCGCGGCTCGCCGCCCTCGACGATAGCCATCGCGGAGTAGGTGGTGCCCAAATCAATGCCAAGAATTTTTGCCATAATAATAAATTAAGCTTATTTTGAAATAAGTTCTAGTTCGTGAAATGCCCGACGCGAACTCTCGCGGGACGGATGACCGAGCCGTTGATGCGCCAACCCTTCTCGAGTACGGCAGTAATTATATCATCTTCTTCAGCTGTTTCAACTGTCTCCTGCCCGAACGCCTCGTGGAGAGCCGGATCGAACTTCTCGCCGACCTTTCCGACCTCTTCGAGCCCGAGTGTTGCGAACGCGCTCTCTAACTGCTTCGCTACAGCCATGAAGCCCGCAACCACTTCGCCACCCTCCTTCGCCAAGGCTTCGGAGGGCACGTGTTCCTTTGCCCGCTCCAAAGCGTCAAAGGCCGGAAGAAGCGTCTCTACTGCCCCCACCCTTCCTCGTAACCCCGACGCCTTTACATCAATTTCAAATCGCTTGAGCGCATTCACATAATCGGCCTTGGCTCTCTGCCAGCCGTCCATGTATTCCTGCTTCTCTTGTCGGCACGCCTTCAACTCCTCGCGCATCTTCGCGATTTTGTTTTCAGCTCTTTCTTCTCCTTCTATATCTTCAGCTCCTATCTTCACATCTTCCTCTTCATTCATATTTCTATTATGCCCTGTATGACTACTTTTGGCAACTTGCGGGGTTAAAAAACCGCTCACGGCGGTTTTTCATCATCAACTCCGTAGCTTTACTCCTACTATCCACGATAGGTACCGGTCGGCACAAACTTTGGATAGTGCTGTGCAACACCGGATCGTGAGCAAGGGTCGTGAGCAAGGGTTACCCTTGCTCAATAAAAAGAGGAGAGCCACACGCGGTGGCTCCTATGCGACTCCTTTCCTAATACGGCGACGAACGATGATCCGATTGCCACCGCCAGTATCGCCCGAACAATAGGGGCATCGCATCAAGAAAATACTGTTATTGCAATGAGGCCCGGCTTCTGGTTTCAGTTTTTTATGCTTCCAGATCCTCGTGCATTCCGTGCAGAAGTGTCCTCGACACAATACGACAAGCATTCCCATTGTCCCCTCCTTTTCGGGAATATGTTCCGGCCCCAGAATATCACAAGCAAGATAAATCGAGAACCGCCTTGCGGCGGTCCTTGAGAAACTAACGCTTGCTCCATTGAGGAGCTTTCCTCGCTTTCTTGAGGCCCGGCTTCTTGCGCTCTTTGGCGCGCGGGTCGCGCTTGAGGAAGCCCGAGCTTTTCAGAACTTTTCGAGTGTTCGGCTCGGCCTTGGTGAGCGCACGGGAGATCGCGTGGCGAACTGCGTCGGCCTGGGCTGCGATGCCGCCGCCCTCGACTTGTGCGATGACCGCATAGTGCTCTGTACTCTCGGCCTTCGCGAGCGCCTCTTCGGCGACCTTCGCGCGCTCGTCGGTCTTGAAATATTCTTTTGCGGACTTGCCGTTCACCATAACGCTCCCCCTAAATGCTTTAGCATCGGGCGAACTGCCTTCGGCAGTTTTAGCCTTCGCGGCTTTCAGCATGCGCACGTTCGCGATAGCGGTCTTGCGGCGCCCGACTGCGGTAATAAATTTCTGTGAAGCCATAGTATTATTCGTTGACGATGAGATTTTTCATGCGCGGCGCGCGGAGCTTGTTACGCGGGATCATGCCGTCTACCGTCTTCTTGACGACCGCGACGATGCCCTTCTTCGCGAGCATCTCCGCCATCGTGGTGAAGTAGAGACCGCCCGGGTGACCGGTGTAGCGAGTATAAATCTTGCCTTCCACACGGCGCTTGGGGAGATGCATCTTGCCCGCGTTCTCTACGGTCACCTTAATCGGCAGAGCCTGATTCTTAGCGAAATGTACCGACCTTTTGCCGAGAAGTGCGTTCGCGGCCTCGCTACACACGCGGCCGAGGGTGCGATCGGTCGCGTCTATCGTGTAGGTGCTGGGAGCCGGCTTCGTGTTGCTAGTCATAGGATACGTAATGAATACTAGACGAATGCAATGTACGCAAGTTTTCTCGCGTCATTGCTCCCACGCTTCGTGCGTTTCACCACGCGGGTGTAGCCGCCGGCACGCTTAGCGTAGCGCGGACCGATGGTGCCGAAGAGTTTTTTCACCGCCTCCTTGTCCTGTAGGCGAGTTACCGCGAGCCGACGGCTCGCGAGCGTATTCTTCTTCGCATACGTTACGAGGCGCTCGATAAAGGGGCGCAGCGCCTTCGCCTTCGCCTCCGTGGTCGAGATGCGCTCTTCAAGCACCAAGGAGCGCGCGAGCGACTTCAAGAGCGCACGGCGCTGGCCGCTCTCCCGATGGAAGGTCTTGGCTTTCTTGGTATAGGCCATGATTTATTCGCTTTTGAGCGTGAGGCCGTGGCCGGCGAGCGCTTCGGAAATCTCCCCGATAGCTTTCTCGCCGATGCCGTCGAGTTCTTTGAGCGCACTTGCAGTCTTGCGGGCGAGGCCCGCTGCGCTCTTAACGCCGGCGTCTTCAAGCGAAGCGATAACGCGTGGCGGAAGATTGAGGTCGGCAATCTTCACTTTTGATGCGATTGTTGCGAACGCTCCTCCTTCCATAGTCTTGGTGGAGGAAGGCGTTTCGCTTTCTTGGAAGCCGACGATTGCTTTGAGCTGGTGTATCATCGTTTCGATGGATTGTTCGAGCGCAACACGCGGTGCGATGGTACCGTTGGTCTCGATGAGAATGCGCAAGCGGTTGAAGTCGGTGCGATCGCCGACGCGCATGTTCTCGACTTCGTAATTCACGCGGCGGATCGGCGTGAAGGTCGCATCAAGCGCGATAGTGCCGATGTCCACCTTGTCTTTCGTGAGCACTTCGCGCGGCACGTAGCCGAGGCCGCGCTCGATAGTCGCCTCCAATTGAAGCGACGCTTTTCCTGCGAGGTCGCAAATGTGCTGTTCCGGATTCTTTATCTCCACTTGGCTCGGCAGGTCAAAGTCTTTTGCCGCCACTTCGGCCGTGCCCTTCGCGACAAGCGCGATAGTCTGCGGCTCGTCCCCGTGAAGCACAAAGTGGACGCGCTTCAAGTTCAACAGCATCTCCATCACCGTCTCGCGCACGCCGTCGACGGTGGCGAATTCATGCGCGACACCGTCGATCTTCACCTGTGTAATCGCCGCCCCTGGAAGTGAGGAAAGGATAATGCGGCGCAATGAGTTGCCGAGCGTGTGACCGTAGCCCGGGTAGAGCGAGTCGATCTCGTAGACGCCCTGCAGGCCTTCTTCAGAAACGATACGGGGCTTACTCGGAAGGGTGATGTGGTATTCCATAACGCAATCGTAATTACCTTTTTAATGTTTAAACATTTAAATCTTTAAATATGTATCTATCTCGTGTAGAACGAGAGCACCGACACGAGGTCGCCTGCGGCATCCGCAGAGAAGGTCGTCGGCCGCTCTTTAACGCTGCCCTCCATCGTCTTTGGGTTCCACAAGAGCCAGGACGGAAGCGGGCGCTCCAAGAAGCGCTCGTTGAATCCGACCAGCACGCCATGCTCCTTCGAACCCTCACGCACTGCGATCACGTCGCCCACAGAGAGCGCCTGCGACGGCACGCGGCTTTTCTTCCCACCGACGAGGATATGGCCGTGCGCGACCATCTGACGGGCGCCGCGGCGCGAGGGGGCGAGCCCGAGGCGCCAGACGACGTTATCGAGCCGGAGCTCAAGGAGTTCGTGGAGGCGCTCGAAGGGCTTTCCGCCGGAGGCGGATCCGCCTTTGACGGATGAGAGCGCCTTGCGCACATAATTACGGAACTGCCTTTCCGGGAGACCGTAGGTGATGCGCACCTTCTGCTTTTCGAGCATCTGCTTACCGTACTCGTTCTGGCGTCCGCGGCCGCGCCGCTTATTCTTGGCAGAACGGTCGGCAGAGAGCGCGAACTTCTGCGTCTGCGCTTTTTCGAAGACGGTCGCGCCAAGGCGCTTTGCTATTTTGTATCGTGGTCCGGTGATCATATTTAAAAATTTAAATATTTAAATATGCTAGACGCGCCTCGGCTTCGGCGGCCGCGGGCCGTTGTGCGGTATCGGCGTCACGTCCTTGATCGAACGGATCTGCACGCCCTTGCCCGAGAACGCGCGCAACACCGACTCGCGGCCGGCGCCGATGCCGCGGATAACGACGGACGCCTCTTTAAGGCCGATCATCATCCCCTTCTCGCCGAGAAATTCGCCGACCTTTGCCGCCGCATAGGGGGTTGACTTGCGTGCGCCGGAAAAGCCGAGCGCGCCCGCAGAAGAAGATACGACGGCATTTCCCTTCTCATCCGTAAGGATAGCCTTCGTGTTGTTGAACGTCGCCTCGATATGCAGCACGCCTTTTTCGAGATGACGCTTTGTCGCCTTCGAGAGGGCGCGCTCCTTTCGCCCCTGATCAAGGCCGCGGCCACTCTTCTTGATAATTCTTTTTTTACCCATAGTTAGGTCTTCTCTAGAGTTCGGCGGCCCGAGGTCATCGTCTTACGGACATTGCCGCGGCGCGTGCGCGAATTGGTCTTTGTGCGCTGGCCGCGCACCGGGAGGCCTTTGCTATGGCGTTCGCCGCGAAGCGAGCGAATATCCTTCAGGCGCTTGATGTTCTGCCCGATCTCGCGACGCAGTTCGCCCTCGATTATATACTGCTCGGCGAGCGAACGGACCTTCTGCTCCTCCTCGCTCGTGAGTTCGCTTCCTTTCTTAAAAGCGCTGATGCCGGCGGTTTTCAAGATTGCGCGGGCGCGCGTTTTACCGATGCCGAAGATAAGCGGCAGTGCATATGCGAGTTGCTTATTATCTGGGATAGTGACACCAGCGATACGCATAATTTTTAAATCTTTAAATATTTAAATTTGAATCAGCCTTGGCGCGCCTTACGGCGCGGCTTTTTCTTATTGATACGATACAAGCGCCCGCCCCTGCGGACGAGCTGATCTCCTGGCTGTTGTACTTTTATCGACGCACGGACTTTCATCGTAATGGTTCGGTTTTATTTATGTTAAACGGCGTACGATCCTCGCACGGCCTCCATAGGGGTCAAGCACCATCTCCACCTGGTCGCCCATCAAGACGCGAATGCGATGCAAGCGCATTTTCCCTGCAAGGTAGGCCAAGATGAGAGGCTGTTCATCTGGCGCGCCCTCCTTCGCCGAGGCTTCGGAGGGCGCGTCCGCCTGTTCAGACAGGCGGACGCGAAAAAGCGAGTTCGGCAACACCTCTTCAACGGTTCCGGTCACCGTCGTTTTTGTCTCGTCGCCTTCACTCATTTATCGTGCGTTACCCATGCAGTACATAGTCAATCTAGCAGGTATCCGAAAAGCCGTCAACCGACCGCTTTAGATAGTTAAAACTGCAACCAAGAAGGGAGCGGTTAGATAACGGAAATTGATACCGTGGCCATATATGAATATGGTCACAAAACAAGGGATTT
>Ga0209542_10015144_pt1 | contig 12999 bp, 12 predicted proteins | sample RifCSPhighO2_01_FD_184028 | JGI IMG/M metagenome (GOLD analysis project Ga0209542, IMG submission 184028) | Soil microbial communities from Rifle, Colorado - Rifle CSP2_plank highO2_0.1 (SPAdes) (version 2) | ecosystem: Environmental > Terrestrial > Deep subsurface > Rock core/Sediment ... | reverse complement strand
CGGGGTTTTCCGATTGGGCGGAAATTAAATGAAACAGCGTTTTCGTCCGCTCAATATGGCGGAGGAATTTTATACCCAAACCCTTGCCGCCCGACGCGCCCTCGATAAGCCCGGGGATATCCGCAAGAATAAGTTCGTAATACACCCCAAGGTTCGGCTCAAGAGTCGTGAAAGGGTAATTTGCAACTCTGCTTTTTGCTTTTGTAAGCTCGTTTAAGAGACTGGATTTACCGGCATTCGGCAGTCCGATGAGACCCACATCGGCAATAAGCTTGAGCTCGAGCCATACGGTAAAACATCCGCCGGGTAAACCTTCTTGGAACCGCTTTGGAGTAGTATTTTTTGGAGACCGGAAATGAAAATTCCCTTTGCCGCCATTGCCGCCTTGCGCAATCAGCACTCTCTCGCCGATTTTTAACACTTCTGCGATTTCTTTTGTTTCAATTTTTCGGATTACCGTTCCGACGGGAACTTGTAAAACAAGGTCGTCGCCGTTAGGACCGTCATGAAATTGATCCTTCCCGTTCGCGCCATCTTTCGCTTTTATGTCTTTTTTATATCTGAATTGACCGAGAGCGCTTATATCGGAAGTACCTTCAAAATAAATACTGCCGCCATTGCCTCCCGACCCGCCAGTCGGCCCCAAACTCATTAGATTTTTATTGAAAGCAACAGCTCCCCTGCCGCCGTTACCGGCTTCCACTTTAATTGTTACATCATCAATAAACATGCTACATAATAGTACATCGGTTTGTGCTGGAGTGCTAATTTTTGAACGCGTTCCAGTCGGATCACTGTTGACACTTTTCTAGATAGCCCAAAAGATCCTTAAGCTTACAAGTTGCCAAACCAATAACTGTATCTGCACAGCCATAATAAATATAGAGGTTTTCTCCCACAATCACGGCCCCTCCCGGAAAAGTAACATTTGGCACAAGGCCATTTCTTTCATATTCTGTAACTGGCTGCAAAATGTAACCCGGCGCGCGGACAATTAATTTATGAGGATCATTGTAATCAACCAGCGCAGCCGAAATAGTCCACGAGTCAGACATTGATTCTGCAGAAAAAATCAGGAGCCAGCCCTTATCTGTTCTTATAGGGATCGCGCCCAGTTCGGGTCCGCGCCTTAGCCACTGATATGTTTTGAGTACGGCGGTTTCTTCTGAATGAGCTAAAAAAGTATTCCATTCATCGTCAGACCGAGACATCAATGATGCAATAGAATCAAAATAACGAACGGCAATATGTGAATTTGCTGAATCCGAAGATACGGTAAGCGCGAGAGCAACCTTCCCGCCATGTACCTTTTCAGAAAAAAGAGCAGCGGCTTTTGATCGTATCGGCGGACCGATAATGCCGTGCTTTGTACTCTCGATAAAATCTTTTGTCGTGGCAAGAGCAATCCTAACATTTGGTTTCTTTGCCCTGTCTTCAATCGGACTATCAATAGCCGTATATGTAATATAAAAAGTATCGTCAACTTTGGTAATTCGTGGATCTTCACAACCATATGTATCGTATTCCTCACTGGGGCTGATGAAAGGATGCGGTCTTCGCTCAAAATGGATACCGTCTTTGCTTTCGGCATAACCGATATAAGAAATCTGGTGAGTTAAATAAAAACCGGGGCGATATAGTTTCGGTTGCGCTTCTTGTGTTTGGCGAGGATACGTTCGATACAGCATCTTAAACACGGCATCGTCATATATAACAGAGGGGTTGAAAACGGCTTGAGCTTCCCATTCAATATCCTTGCGTGGGACAAGGATCGGCGAAGGATTTTGATCATTCGGATACCGTTCTAAATCAAATTTCATGTGGTCAATTCTTTTGCGTTTTCATCTCTTTTGTGCGGCGGGCTTTCTTGTTTTTCCGAACCGGGTTCATCATTGCGTTCTTTGCCTTCCCCTCGAGACGGGGCGGCCGCGTGAGATGAAGCTCGCGTTCCTTTGGGACCTTTAAAATCTGTTTTTTCATACGAAGTAAAAAATTAAAAGAACCAGCGGCTTTTACTAAATAATATCGTCGTTACTTCTTCTAACGGAACAATAATGAAAGCGGATATAATATGAGTCCTAAAGCAGAACCGCCAAAAGAGACCGGCTGTTCCTCTGGAGGAGGCGGCGGCGGGATAAACTGCTGCTGCTCAATTGGCTGGCTCATTTCCGCGGGCGGGTTGTATATCCCCTGGGTTCCCTCTTGTGTGGGTGGAGGAGGAAAAGAATATCCTTCCGGCGGCTGGCTAAAACCTTCCGGTGAGATTTGCGTTCCCGGCTGCATTGGCTGAAGCGGCAACTGATATTGATATTGCTGATAACCTTCAGGGGGCGGGGGGCAATTTTCGCCTTCGCATGGCATAGGATTAAAACCTGATACTGGCGCGCCACCCTGCATTGGCTGAGCTGGCGGCTGAAAATTTCTGCACGCATCAGGATTTGATTCGCAATATCTCTTGCACTCTTCCGGGCTTGTACATCCGCCAGGGCCTGTCATCCCAGGACCCGATACTCCGCCACCGGGAGGCATATTGCCTGGACCACCGCCTTCCGGAGGCATAGAACCAGGAGCCCCTCTACCTTCCTGCCCTTGAGGCATATTTTTTTCAAAACACTCCCGCATTTTATCGCCAATTTCCCGCGGAGGCATTGCTTCACCGCTTTTAAATTTCGCCATTGTTTCCGCTCCTACCACTGATTCCAAACACGAATACACTTCCGGTGGCATATTCTGCATCGCCGTCTTAAATTGCTGCTTGCTCTGTTCCATCTGCTGGAGATCGGCTTCCTGCATCATACCGTTTTCTTTCGCAAAATTGAAACAGGTCTCTTGATTGTTTACGTCATTACAAAAACTTTCGCACTCTTCCTTGCTCTTGCACCCTCCTGGGCCCTTGCCTCCTGTTTTTTTCATCATTTCAAATTCTTCTTTCGTCATCATCCCGTTGTCATAGGCAAATTGCGCGCACGTTTCCATATTTCCTTCCTGCTGGCAAAAAGAATCGCATTCATCTTTACCGCGGCATCCGCCAGGACCCTTGCCTCTTGTTTTGCGAGCCATTTCCGCGTCTTTGGGATCTATAAATCCCGCGGCCAGCGCAAAATCAAAACAAGCATCAAAATGTTCCTCCTGAGAACAATACGCATCGCACTCTTCCTTGCCCCTGCAAGGAGGCGGCTTGGCTCCGGCTTTTATCGCGGCGAGAACTTTCTTTGATTCCTCAAGCTCCTGTGGTTCCATAAAACCGGCTTCCTGCGCAAACGTTATGCATTCTTCCATATTGGCTGATTCCGAACAATACGAATCGCATTGCTTTTTACTGTCGCAGGAAGGCATCTTTACTCCGCTGGCCTTGGCTGCCTGAATTTTTTTGGCTTCTTCCAATTGTTGAGGCGGCATCAAATCGTTCTTCTCCGCGAAAGCCACGCACTCGTCGATATGCGAAACGGAATCGCAATATTTTTCACACGTATCCTTTGTCTTACACCCGCCGGGACCAGGACCGGCGCCTAACAATTTCCTGGCGGTCGCAATTTCTTCAGACGACATCAAGCCGTTTTTTTCCGCAAAATTAAGGCACGCATCATTATTGGACGGTTTATCGCAATAATTCTTGCAAGCCTGTTCGTTTGCGCAATTGCCCAGCTCACTCACTGGATATTGAATATCCGCGGCAAAAACAATAACGCCGATGCTTACGGCACCGAATAGAGCAAGCGCGAGAGCGAAAAAATATTTTTTATTCATGTTATTTAAATGGGTTAGTTTTTACGCCGGAATATGGGTTCGTTTTGGAAACTGGATTTGTGTCTGGCGCGTTTTCCATCGGATTCGATTGGGGGTCGATTGAAGGCAACACTCCTTGAGACGCCTGGCTGCTCAAATTATCCGTCGAATTGCCGGCTTGTTCGAGAGCATTGATCCCTGTCGATTCAGCCGGCACGTTTGATTTTTTATAATATCGATAGCCAAACGCCGCCGCACCTACGACTAAAATGGCGCCCAAAACACCGATACCCACCAAGAGTCTTTTATCCATAAATGTATTATAACTCCTTCCTACTATACAACCACTATCATATGTGTGAATTTCGATAGCAAAATCACCGACTGATTGCGGCAACTTCCGCTATCACCGTTGTTGTAGCAAACAAAGAAAGCGTTCGGGCTAGCAAGAGTAAAAAGCTTGACTTTTCATACATAAATGCTATAATCTCTTCCAGATTTTCCAACCAACCGGGCAGCTATGCCATGAGCTTCGTGCTCGAAAATAGCAGAGAGGACTGGAGAAATGAACGAACTTTTCTTGTTCGGGTTGCTCCTGCTCAACCTCGGGATCAGCTCTTGGAACGCGTACGCATCGGGAGCGTACCTGACCGAGAGCAAGATCATCGGTGGGTGGACGCGCTTCGTCGTCTGGTGCGGTCTCGTCATGTCCGCCAGTGGCTTCACGTGGGTGTACATGACCGTCCTCACCATGATCGCAGTCGCCGGGCAGTGGCTGACGATGGAGTGGGGCGATGTGATGTTCAAGCTTGGCTATCTCATCATCATCCTGCCCATCATCGGCAGCGGCTTCGGCATCTGGGCGCACAGCCTGGCCGAGGCGTACCGCGAACGCAACTTCGGGAACATCGCGATCGCCGGCTGGAACACGTTCGCTCAAGCCCACAACACGTGGCAGGCCGCGAGCCACGCCCCGAGCTTCCTCAAGGACGTGATGGAAGCCTTCTCCGGGAAGAACAGGAAGAGCAGCAAGGACGGCGCCATGGCAATGCTCGTCATCCTGCTGGTCATCCTCGCCGTAGCAGGCGGCGCCATCACCACGGGGCTCATCGCTCGCTGGGCCGACCGTCGCGTCGCGCTCGACGTGACTGGCGAAGCTCCGATGCATGGTCGTCGGCGAACTCCCGTGAGGGCATGAAGACGACTTCCTCTCCTGACCGCGATCTGCAGCAGTTCTTTTCATCAGTAGTGTGTGCGTGTAAGCTAGGCAGAATCCGAAAGTTGGCGTCATAGAAAATATGTGTTATGCGGAGAAACGCCAACCGCCAACCAAGGAGGACGCCATGGCGATGCACGCGACCCGGACGGACAGCCGGTCCCCGGAGATCTACAACGACGGAATGGTGCGGATCAGCCGCAACCACTGTCGGGAGATCTTCATCACGGACGTCCGAACGGGAACCACGATCCGGTTGAGCTCGTACCCACATGTAGGCGGTGGACTCCAGTTCACTACCAGTGCGATCGTCGAGCCGATCAGGATCACCAACATGATCGGATGGCGCGTGGGACCGCGCTAGCCGATCAACGGGCAAACGCGCCCGTCCAACCGAGAGCCCGCCTAGTAGGAAACGAACGGCGGGCTTTTCATTCCCAATTATTTTGATATCCCCAGGACGGTTTTCTTTAACGCATTCAAATCTAATCGAATTAATTTTGACTTTCCTTCTTTTTCAACAATAGGCAAGCTTATGACTCCTCTGCCAACCTTCTTGTCTCGAAGCACGGCTCCCCAGGCAAATTGAAAATCTTGATCAACCGCAACCCCAAGACCATCCAAAAGTTTTATCAAATTATGTCTTACTGATGGTGGCGTAACGCCTAAAGATTCAGAAATTTTTAATTCCTGAAGCACGCCAATGAGCACCGCCCGCCCATGGCTTATCTTATGCCGTAACTCCAATGCATGGCCAACAGTGTGCCCAAAGTTGAGTGTTTGGCGGATTCCAGTATCTTTAACATCTCTAGCCACATAATATTGTTTCACTTGTACTGATTTTTCTATAATTTTCTTCAAGCGCCGGCTTCGCATAAGAGTAGCCGCCTTTTCTCTCTTGAGAAGAGCCAATATCGACGAATCTTTAATAAGCCCCGCTTTAATTATTTCGCCAAGCCCGTCAATAACCTGTTCTCGTGGGAGATGCGTAAGAAGACGAGTATCCAGCACGATTGCTAAGGGCTGATAGAAACTGCCTATTTGATTTTTGTAATGCAAAAAATTAATGCCTGTTTTGCCTCCATGGGCGCTATCAACCTGCGCTAAAAGCGTGGTCGGCATCTGCACATATTTAATCCCGCGTAGATACACCGACGAGGCAAAACCCGTTACGTCACCTACCGATCCGCCGCCAAAAGCAATAACAATACTGCGGCGGTCTATTTTGAGATCGGCAAATTTACCGAGTAACTTCCTTAATTCATCCCATTCTTTTGCCGCTTCTCCATCGGGAATTAAAATTATGTTCTTTCGAGATACCCCGATTTCTTTAATAGCCCAGCCCAACTTTTTTACTACCTTAGCTGAAGTAACAAGATAAACAGCCGAATGCTTCTTTTTCTTCAAAAGCTTGTTTAGTAACGTAATTGAATAGAGAATTTTTGGATTTTGCATAAATTACATTAACAATATATAAACGCCCGAAAACATAATCAGAGCCCCGATGCATTTTTTAACCAGAATACCGATAGATATATCTTCTCGAATAATATTTGGCAGAAAAATAGTTAATACTATACCGATAACGATTGCATAAAAAGACTGCACTTGCATCACAACTGTAACCAGCCCGGCTGACGGGCCAATGGCAAGAGCTTTTTTAATGCTCATCTGGCCAAAAAAGTCCAAAAGATTGTTTCCGGAAAACCAAACATATTTACCGGCTGTGGCGGTTTTCAGTCCGTCAATTATCTGTTTCCTCATGGAAGGAATAATGAAAAGTGCCAGCCCGGCTAGCGCCGAACCAAGATTATCAAGTATAAAATAATCCCAAAAAGACATTTTTGTGAGCCCGTAATCTATGAGCAGTGTCATCATAGACCACATAAGAATAGCTATGAGTATCATCCCGAAACCATTGATAAAAATATTTCTGCTCTTTTCAAGAGAAACCATGAACGCACCTACCAAGACAATAATAAACGCAAGAAACTCATTGGAGGATAAAGTCTGGCCTAACAATATAAAAGCTAAAATTACCGTAACAACAGGAGTGAGTGTGGAAAGAATTACCAATGGAGAGGTATCTCCCTGTTCAAGAGCTTTGCCATAGAAACCGTAAGAATAGATGAGAATTACGCCTGTTACAATCGGTATCCAAAAATACACAGATAATCCCGGCATCCCAATAAAAAAGAAAAGGCCAACGAACAAAAACCAGCTCGTAATTGTCGAGAAGAAAAGAAAATCAAAAATTCCCCGCGTGTATTTGCCGAGAATATATTTATCTACGAAATTGGAAGAAGCCCAGAATAACGGCGCAAGTAACGAAAGAGAAACCCAACTCATATTATGTAAGCAAATCGTCTATTTTTAATACCCGCTAAATTGTATCTTCTCAACACTTCACCTTGCCACTCCGGCCAAGAACTATGTAAGTTGAGACCGTGTAAGCGGCATTTGAATCACTTTAGTATAACAGATTGGGGGCATCTCAATCAGGTCAAAAAATAAGACAAAAGCTGCATACGTCTGCTACCATATACAAATGAGACGCAATATCGCAACCACCTCACTTTTGTTTTTTTTGCTCTTCCTTATGCCTTCGAGCGTTTTTGCAGCCGTGCGGTCGCTCTCGTTGGGACTCTCGGGCAGCGACGTTCGAACCCTCCAGAATGCTCTCATCGCCAAAGAATATCTCGCCGCAGGAAAAGCCACCGGTTACTTCGGCCTGCTTACAGAAAGTGCCGTAAAAAAGTTTCAATGCGCCCAGGGTATCGTATGCTCGGGGACAAAGACCTCGGGCTACGGCGTCTACGGGCCAAAAACGCGGGCGGCGCTCTCGGGTTTCGCCGGTACAGCAAGCGCGGGGAAAGCGCTTGAGTTTTCCGGGTGGATACCCTACTGGCGCGCAGCGACAGGAACAGCGGACGTGACCCCGCATCTCTCGCAGCTCACAAGCGTGATGCCCTTTGGCTACACGGTTAAAAGCGACGGTACTCTTGCCGACACAGCGCATCTTACCGAGGAACCTTGGACATCGTTCATCGCCGCGGCAAAAAAAGAAAAGGTCCGCATCGTCCCCACGGTGATGTGGGGCAACGGCACTGCCATACATCGCGTTCTTAGCAACACTGCTACTCGCATCGCGCTCGAGGATGAAATAGCAAACGTGGTCAAACAAAACGGCTTCGACGGCATCGACATTGATTTTGAGGCAAAACAGCACGAGACAATAAATTATTTCTCGACCTTTCTGAAAGGTTTGGACATGCGCCTGGGCAACAAGTGGCTTTATTGCACCATTGAGGCGCGCATGCCGCTCAACGACCGCTTTAGCCCCGGCGCAAGCATCCCCCCAGATGCCACAGACTACGCCAATGACTATGTGCAGATGAACAAGTACTGCGATCGAGTGGAGATTATGGCATATGACCAGGGCACGATAAACGTACGCCTCAATGCCGTCCGAACGGCGCCATACGCACCGGTTGCCGATCCGGGATGGGTCGAGAATTTAGTTACACTTGCGGCCAAGAGCATTTCAAAAAATAAAATAGTGGTTGGTGTGCCGACCTATGGTTACGAATATGAGGTTACGCCGCTATCGGCTTCAAAATATAAATATAAACTGCTCTGGCCTTTTAACCCCCGCTATGCAACCGATATCGCTTCGAAAATTGGCATCACACCCTCGCGAAACAGCGCTGGTGAAATCGGATTCAGATATAACCCCAAGCTACTTGAGCCGGCTCCTACCGGTGCCGACGCCACTCAAATTCAGCAAGCAACAACCGCTTCCACTACGGTCGCTCAAAATGCTGGCTCGCAGATAAGCACCGACCAGCCCTTCAACTACATATCGTGGAGCGACGCGCAAGCCATTGCCGACAAAGTAGCGTTGGCGCGCAAATTGGGCGTACGTGGCGTCGCAGTCTTTAAGTTCGACGGCGGAGAAGACCCAGGAATGTGGGGCGTGTTGAAATAAGGCGCTCGGTTCTCTCACACAAGGCTGATTATTTCGAGCTAGAGCCGTGGTCGGTCAAACTCTGCAAGGTGTTACTGATATTTTTTTACTTTAGCTCTATTACTTACAAAAATCGGCTGTTTCTTGTAACCTATTGCTTAAATCAACAACATAAGCTCCCTCTTGATCAGCGACTAGCTGGCAATAACATCTGTTGATGGTATTCGCTATTGCTTTAACCTTTTCCGATCGTTGATTAAATAACTCGCTATATTTTTCTCTTGCGTCATTTTGGACAAGAACGCCTTGATTATCCAATATATATACAGATTCGAGAAATCGATTTATACTTATTATTTTCCCGGCCACGTACAATAACCGAGAAACAAGATTCTCGTCGTAATGCTTGCGTATGAATTCTATATTATCTATATATATATAGCTGACTCCAGTTTTTCTACAAAAAAAATATTTCCTGGCTGTGGACTAAAATTCACCAGAGAATTTTCAATAACCCCGCAATTGCTGATATTAGCACTTTGTATTGTATTTTGAATTGTCTGTTGCGAACGCTCAATCTGTATAGCAAAGAACAAAATGGAAAACATTATTCCTCCAAATGTAAGCATATACTCAAGCTTAGGTTTGTAAAATGCTTCCCAAAACATAAAGCTTAGTACAAGTACAGATATGAACAGCCCGGATAGAGTCCCCAAACTAAAAGGGAAAAAAACTCGAAAAAAAATCGGACATATAACGAGCGTGAATATAAAAATTATTTTTGCTGTATGTTTTTTCATAACCTCGTAACTAAATTCCTCACGCCTTTCCTGCACAAAGCTCCGGGCCCACGATTCGAACGTGAATTTTCTGCTCCAAAGGCAGACGTCCTGCCGTTAGACGAGCCCGGAGCTTTGTGCGGGATAAACACTAACCGCCGTCCTAACAGTAGATTTACCCGCCTGTCGGCGAGAAAATCATTCATATATAATATCATATTTTGCTCTCTTTTTCAATCTGCGGGAATAAAAAAACCGGCGAGATTATTCTGCGCCGGGGACGAAACCGATAATGCTGCAAAAATGTGAAAGATCAACCTGATCCTGCGCTCGATCACGGCCGAGGGCATACCGCAAAAACGAGTAAAAGTTCTGGTCCATGGCTTTCGTATCACGCTTCAGCCGATACACAAAACTCCGGAAATACCTTTCACTCTCATTCGGAGACGACCTGAATCCTCCGAGAACCCATGACCTGTAGAGAAGCATCATCGCCCTCATTACCTCGCGCGTAATCTCCACGTCATCATAGAGCGGGCCGAGCAAACGCTTCAGAAGACTTCGGGAAAATCGCACATGAATATTTGTCTTCTCTTCTATACCGTGTATACCGCGTTTCTCGCGAGTTTCGTAAAAAATAACCGTAAGAATCTGACGCGACTGATGATAGTCTGCTTTTGCAAGAAGCGTCTCTGCGGTCTCTTGCGCGAGCGGCAAGGGTCGTGCGATTGGAACTGGTTGCGGCCCGCCCGCTATGGCTTCGTTAGGCGAAGTCGGGTGCGGCTCGTCAGCCGTCGGGCGCGGTGGAGGCGGAGCAGGCGTAGGGGGTCTTGGAGGAGCTGGGGGTGCAGGCGTCGGCTCCCGTACAACGGCACCAGCAACGGGCGGCTCATGAGTGACCGCGCATCGGGCATCCGTCGCTTCATTGCCATGCAAAGGGGCAGCAGGCGGTTCTTGTCTGACTACGATTGCAGTCGCCTCGGGAATATCTTTTCTTTCTTCAAGCTCGCCGATAATTTTCCTGGCATCTCCGATTTTATCGGCAAGACACCGAAACAAGGTGACTATCTCATCGAGCGCCGCGCCAAACCGCTTCGCAACATCATGCGAAACAAGAGCATGTATCTCGGGTACGCGAGACGGATCTATTGCCGTAATGCTGCTCTTTGCAGGTTTTCTGGCGCCACGCGCGCCAGCCGGATAAAGCTGGATGCATCGGGCTACGGTAAATGCGCCCCGCTCCTCGGGCGGCAGAAGACACCGTTTGGTATAATAGATAACACTGCAAGAAGCGCAAAGTCCGAGAGAAACAGATTGTATCGGATTGTGAGTGCACCTAAAGCACGGATCCCCTTTCTTGACCGTATCGAGAGCACGCGCTACTTCCATGGCAACACCTCCCACTTGTAAATAACAGCCTATTCAACAAGTTAGCATGCTTACAGGAAGAATGCCACTTTACTAGGAAAGCTCGTAGGTCATATCTTTGCGCTCCACAATAACCGTCCAGCCGCTCTGCTTGGCGGTGCGATAAAGTTTTGTATTCGGGTTAAATGCGATCGGCCGCTCGACAAGTTTGAGAAATGCGATATCGGTTTCGGAATCCCCCACTCCAATCGAGCCGCGAAACGTAAGCGCCTCTTTCAATACTGCGCGCTTGAGGAGCTTTGCTTTGTTCTCGACAAGATCGCGATAGAGCACACGTCCCGTAAAACGATTTTTCGAATCAACTTCGTAGACACGGCCGTAGACCTTATCGAATCCGTATTCGCGGCAAAAGGGTCCCACGATATCGACGGGGGAACCCGATATCGCTATCAGAAAATGAGTTTTTTTAAGTTTCCCGACAAGATCACGCGTGTAGCGATATATCCGCTTTTGATGAAAATGCATGACGTCGCGCGCAACTGCCCAGAGATTGCGCGCAGGGACGCCTTTGAGGTGTGCGTTGAAACTCTTTACGACTTTTAAGAGGGTACGCGTCGTATGACCCTTCGCGATTGAGCCAACGCGCAAATTCGCGCTCGTAATCTTTGACGGTACTTTTTGGGAACACACCCTCCATAATAAGCCCGTCGACGAGCTCGATTAAAAGAGAGGAGCGGAAAATAGTCCCGTCGATGTCGAACACGGCAACTTGTTTCTTATTTAGAGTATGTCCGGAAACCCGCTTTTGAGTACGAGGCAGTGGATTTTTAAGACGAGACGAAGGAGTGGACGACGCAACGTATCGGAAATACGTTGAGGAGGAACTCTGAGTCGCAGTCAAAAATCCACTGCCGCAGTCAGAATGGGGTTTTCGGACATACTCTAATGCCATAGTTTATGATTTTGCCTGTGCCGCGATATCGAGAAGGGCGAGCTCCAGAGGAAGCTCCTGAAACGGCCCGCGGTACGAGACCTGATGCGCCTCAATAAGCTTTACGAGAAGCCCCTCGACGAGTTTGCGGGGCACATCCTTGTGATCCTTGAAGAATTGCACATGTTCCTCGGATAGTTCACGCGCAAGGCGCTCGAGTTCCTTGGAGCTCAACTCAACGGTAAGAAGCACGCGCACTTCGTTCATAAGCATGCGAAGGAGAATTTTTGCATCCACTCCCCGCTCGAGCACCGAGAAAAGCGCGTCAAGAATACGCGGCGGGTCACCCGCAAGCGAGGCGTCGATAAGTTCATGCACGAGCTTCATCCGCGGGAGCCCGAAAAGGTTTTCAACGGCGTCTTTCGGCGCGCCGTCGGGATACGCATCCATGAGCTGACCGAGATTTGTTTCCGCATCGCGGAGCGAGCCATCCGCGAGAAACGCTATCAAATTGAACGACTCCTCGTCTATTTTATATTTCTCGCTCAAAGCCAAGCGAGCGAGGCGCTCGCGGATTTTTGTCTGCGAAATCCGGCGGAATTCAAAATGCTGAACCCGCGAGAGAATCGTATCGGGAACTTTTTCGGGCTCGGTCGTTGCCAAAATAAACATCGAGTGTTGCGGCGGCTCTTCGAGAGTTTTCAAAAGAGCATTAAAGGCTTCTTTGGTAAGCATATGCACCTCGTCAATAATATATACTTTGCGTTTTGCGTGCGCGGGCGAAAAACGGACCGAATCGCGAAGCTCGCGTATCTCGTCAATGCCGCGGTTCGAGGCGGCGTCAATCTCAATCAAATCAAGCGCCTTGCCAGAAGAAAATTCTTTGCATACGGCACATGTATTGCACGGCTCGCCGTCTTTTACCGGTTTTTCACAGTTATATGCTTTTGCGAGAATACGCGCGATCGTAGTTTTGCCCGTGCCGCGCGTACCGGAAAACAAGTACGCGTGC